>Ga0126342_10014358_pt1 | contig 13990 bp, 10 predicted proteins | sample Cyp1metagenome_FD_92528 | JGI IMG/M metagenome (GOLD analysis project Ga0126342, IMG submission 92528) | Coral microbial communities from Lord Howe Island, Old Settlement Bay, Australia - Cyphastrea 1 metagenome | ecosystem: Host-associated > Invertebrates > Cnidaria > Coral ...
ATGCATGTAATGCATGTAATGCATGTAATGCATGTAATGCATGTAATGCATGTAATGCATGTAATGTATGTAATGTATGTAATGTATGTAATGTATGTAATGTATGTAATGTATGTAATGTATTAATGTATGTATGTATGTATGTATGTATGTATGTATGTATGTATAAAGACACATGGAACCATCACCATATATATGTATATATATATATGTATAATATTTATATGGGATGATATTGTTATCTTTTATTATACACCACTTACCAGTTTACTAGTGGGATGCACATCCCAAGTAGGGGATGCTGCATTTGTCCGAAATTTCACTGAGATTTGAGGCAGACGTGTCAGTTGATGGGCTTCTTCTTCGCCCTTCCTTGGCTAATCATCCTGATCCCTGCAATGCTACATGACCAGGAGGATTGGTACAAGGACCTCTGCGCCAAATTACTGTACATTGCTCTTCAACATTTACAGATTTTACAGTAACAGTTTTAACAGTTCTGAAATTCTTCAGGCCTCATGCTTTACAACGCCTTTTCAGGTGTCACCGCTACTCCCTGTTGGGCCAAATCTCATCTCCATATCCTGAACAGGAACATGACTTCTACGAAACGGACACATTCTTGGACTTTGGTGTTGTGATGTTGAAGTACCATCCCTTTTGCTACTTTCATGTGCCTTGGGCAATGGGCTCCCAGTCCTCTTGTGAACTTTGTCAGGTTTTCCAGGTCCACTTCTGTCGTTAGATTCTTCATGTTTGGATTCTCGCTGTCCTCATTTTTTTTAAACGAAAGTTGTGTATTCCAGCTAGAATGCTTAGAAACTTCAAATAATTGGAGCTCACATTTTTGGATTTTAATGGGGCTGTGCCTTTTGCGTCTAACATCGCTAGGGCTGTATTTGTCCGACTGTCAGGGGCTAAATTCCGGCACTATAACCGTGCATGTTAATACCTTGTACATCTTGTACAGAATGCAGAATGGTTCAACATTTTGATATTCAGAACGTTTTGCACAAATAAAAGTTTTTTTTGGTGTGTACAACGAGTTGATCCAGATATATGTTCTCTCCCAACATTTCTTGCGCCGGCATGAGCTGTATTTCCAGAGTTGTCAGCATGTTTTTGTTATTCATGTCATTACCTTGACTTGAGGGCATTCTTTCCAAGTAATGAATTCATAGTACGACATCTCTACTGCCATAAGTTGTCTGTACAGATGTCATGTACAACCTCTATGAAAACAGAAAGATGCATAAAGACGCACTACTGTTTGTCCTCATTCATGGACCGGCGCCCATTTGCCAGGTATTTTTGCTGGGGATGTTGCTGGCAAAGTTGCGGCAACTGTTGGATCAGCACGCTAGGGCCTGCAAGGAAGGTTGTTTCTCCTGGCGAAATCCTTATGTTATCGTATTGCAGTTTGTGGCGCCTTGTGGGTATTTGGTGTCTTGGGAGAGGCTTCAGCAAGGATGAAATGTTTGGCTCTGGAGTTGTGGGTTTGGGAAAGATCCAAGCTGATAAGTACATACTAAATCATATAATAGAATTATTCTAGAATAATCTAGAATAATATATATATATATATATTATATATACATAGGACAAAATGTAAATAACTGGGTACCCCTCACATGGCTGGCACTCCCGAGGCGTTACTCTTGATCTTTACCATCCAGACGTTTCATGCGAAGGCTTGGGGATACAAATTAGCTGCCAGGGTTTCGGTGCCTCAGCTGCGAGGGCAGAATTCCACGGACATCGCTGGACAAATACCAGCTTCATCATCAGTTCATCCATTTCCATAGCTGGTACATGAAGATCATGAAGTTCCTCAGCTGACTAAACTCTAGTGACGATGTCATTGAATCTTCAGATTCCACGGGGTCGGGTTCTCCGAGGTCTTGTTGCCCTTCCAAGCCATGATTCTGTTTGGCTTGGCGGGACTTCCTAGTCTTCCACTGCCATTCTTCTCTTATGGCTTCTCCAAGATGGACTTTTTGGAAAAGTATTCCTATACAGCAGCTGGGTCTGCTGGGTCTGGTGGGTCTAGTGGGTCTGGTAGTTTGGGTGAAAGGGGAGAAGTGCCCATGGTGCAGAAGCCCGGGGAACATGCAGGGGCGAAGAATGCATTGTGCCATATTGTGCCAAGGTGTACATTTTTCAGTTCTTGCTGTACGGTTTCTGGCCACAAGTGGGACAAGTAAACTTGCTCGTCTTCCTGATTTTTCTCTATTCTTCCTCCTACATCATCGCCAACTGCATCCAGCAGCCAATTCAGAAGTGGTGGGCCTCACATCAAACTGGTCAGCTGGTGGTGCCTGTGGCGTTGGCTGCGTTCTTCATGGTCTGTTGTGCCATCCCTGATTTGCAGATTCAGACAGCACAAACTCCAGCAGATCTGCCTGCACTGGTCCAATTGGATCGTAGTATTGATGTGCGACTGAAACTCCATGATCCTACAGGTCATCCAGATTCAAACATCATTAATCCATCAGTGCTGGTGAAAGATGCTCATAGAATTTCAGTTTTGATAAGTTTTGGTGGTTTACTTCGAGGAGTCAACAAAACAGCTTCCAAAAATTCACCATGTTCATATATGTTCATCGTTATGTTCATCGTGATGTTCATCGTTATGTTCATGTTCATCCCCAGGACGATGAACTCATCGTGGTGGCGCGTCGCCACCGCCGTGAAACGAAACAGCACAGCGGTGTCTACGATGGCCCCGATGGAACGTGGGACGCGGTGATCATCGAAGAGATTTGGCACTCGGACATCGTCATGGGTCGTGCTGCCATAGGCAGCATGGAGGTGAACCCGGTGAACCCGGTGAACCCAGTTCCAGAGGCCATCACTGCAGTGCAGCAATGATAAAACATGTTCCCTCCCGGGGTTCGCCCACACACAAACAACACATCCAAACAATATGATATACTGTGATATACTCATCACCAGAGGATGAATGGAAACACCGGCTTTTCGCAGTGATTTTGACATTTGACTCTAAATTTTCAGGATGTAGGCTTAGGGTTTTAGGGCTTAGGGTTTGTTGTTCTGGAAAGTAAACAACTTCAAATCCTACGCAGGGATTTGAGCATGTCTCTAGGGATATGCGGGATTCGCCGCGGGCAAACCTAGGGCAGGGAACATGTTCTGTGAGCAGGTGACAGTGAGTAGCTGGGGCGGTCTGTTGACCGAAGATGGCAGAGCCTGGGAGGATTTGTGCGTGGTGGAGACCTGGATCCCCGAGAATCGCACGTTGATGCGCATGATCGTCACAGGCCCCGAAGATCCTAAGGTGGTGACGGATGGGAAGGATGGCATTCTCTTGGCGTTTGACTCACGTCCTCCAAAAGGTCCTTCCAAATCTTCCTCGTGTCGAAGAAATACTCAGGGACGTTTAGAGTCGCTGCCACAGATGTATGTGGCCAGCAGCATTGATGTTTCAAAGCCATTGGTTCCGATCAAAGGATATCGGCTGAAAAGCGGCTCATCAGATTTGGCGGAGAAGAATTGGATTCCCTTCATCTATGATAGCTCTCTGCATTTTGTCTACACACCGCTGCCGCATTATATTCTTGAAGCTGCTTTGGACTGCTGGGTGGGTGATTGTTCGATATTATTCGACTGGATCCGTTTTGATAATTTTTGATCCCAGTATACCACAAAGTTCCACAAAGTGATCCGTTTTAGTCACATGGCAACGACGGAAGGACGGTAGCAGCAGCTCAGATACCATCTACAGCACCACCCATGGGCCCTTTCACCAACTGCAGAAGGAACATCTTGAGATTCGAGGTTCAGCACAGGCGCAACGATGGCCAAGATGGGGCAGATGTTTGATGGCTTTTCAATACATCATGTTATGAATGTGACAAATGTAGATACTATGATAGCCTATGAAACATATATAGAGAAATTGACACAGACACACGCTGGTGTGACCATGTCATTGTCATTTGAATTTCAGGCTACACTTTTTTCTTTCGTCGGTTCGTTTGTCTTTTGTACAAAGTGAGGACAACATCGGCATTAATGCTGGAATAGTGGCGGTTTCTGCTGCTATTCCAAGCGAGCGCTGCAGCGACCGCGCCTGAAGAGCGCATGTCAAATCGTACCGAATCCTACCGAGTTTGATTTGGAACCGTGATTTGTCACATGGCACATATCGTATGTGGTTACATATCATGATTGAGAAAGGCATTGAGTGTCATGGATGATGTTTGAGGGTTGAGCATGTGACACCAGCCGCATGTGCAGAAACCATTTCTGGCCGTGGACCTTTTAGGCCTAAGCCATACTGGCATACGCAACAGGAAAACCGGCCCGCCTTGTGTCTTGCCTGCTTTTAGGGTCGGCATTTCATAGTGGCACCGGAGCCTGAGTTTGGCGCTTCGATCCTTGCTGTGCTGCCGCTGCGCTCCCGCTTGAGATCTACGGCACCGTGGCCTATTTGCACTTCACCTTGGCAGCTCCTGCGGACCTCTTTGGTGTGGTGTGGATTTGGCCTGTTGGCCTTTTGGTTGGATTCTACTTCTTAAAGAACCTGGATTTGATCGGGCCTTAGCACCTTTTTGCACTGTGCTTGGACTTCTACCCCAACAATCCTGCGGAGTTTGCGGTGGTCGGGCCTTAGCACCTTTTTGCACTGTGCTTGGACTTCTACCCCAACATTCCTGCGGAGTTTGCGGTGGTCGGGCTTTAGCACCTTTTGCCTTTGTGCTTGGACTTCTACTTCAAGATTCCTGCGGAGTTTGCGGTAGTCGGGCTTGGCACTGGACATTTCTTTTTCCTTGACCCCAACCTGGTGACTGAGATTGACATCCCTTTTCTTTTGGTGAGTTGTCACGGAGCTCAAGAAGGGCACCAGCAACTCCCTTGACTTTTTCCTGGGCACGATGGCCGAAGAGGAGAAAGGAACCAGCTCTTGGTATAAGGTTCCAACATGGAGTGGAAACCCAGCTGAGTGGAGATCCTTCAAGAAGGAGATGAGCTGGTGGATGGCTTCGCTTGATGTGGAGTCATGCAGAAAATACAATGTAGCAGCCAGATGGGCGTTGAGACAGTTTGGAGTGGTGAGAGCGAGGTGCGAGGAGTTCGAGCCGGACGAGCTTCTTGGTTCCCAAGCCATCACCATGCCAGACCCTGCAACTGGCGATGAGACAGTTGTGACACCTGCTGATCCTTTTGCCGGCCTGAAGAAGTTGATGAAAGCTCTTGAGGAGTCGGTCGGCAAGACCGAGTTGGATCGGCGTGGAGAGTTGAGGGCCCAGTTCTACCAGGACATGAGAAGAGCCCCAGGCGAAAGGATCTCAGCCTTTTGCACACGTTTTAGGACGTTGGCTTCAGAGTTGAAACGTGAGGGCATTGACCTCCCGAAGAGCGAGCTTGGATGGTTCCTGAAGGACCGCATGGGCTTAGATGCCATCAGGCGTCAACTGTTGGAGACGGCTTTAGGTGGAAGAGAAGAATACGATGCAGTTGAAGGAGAAGCACTACGTCTTTTCCGAGACCTTCATGCCGCTGACCCCTTGCAGAAGCGTGCTTTTGAGCAGAAACCGCTGTTGCAAAGGTTTCTCAATAACGGTGCTGGAAGTTCATCCAGCCATCGCACTTCTATGCCTTCAAGTGCGAGCTCACAAGCATCGACGTTCAGGTCCTTCAGATCAACCCCGTCCAATGCAGCATCAAAGTTTCCTCAACGGAAGCCGTTTCAGCCTTCACAACGACAAGCTCTGATTGCAGAAGCGCCTGAGGAGACCTATGAGCCTGAGGAAGAGGAAGAACTTGTTCCTGCAGATGATGGAGATGGAGCTCAAGCTCAAACCTTGGAGGAAGTGCTTCAGACTGAAGCAGAAATCCTGGCAGCCGAGATCCAGGAGCTAGAGGAGGAAGGCTCAATCGAGCCCCAGCTGTTGGAGGAGCTTGAGACCGGCGTTGAAGCCGCTGCAGAATCCCTGGTCACTATGAGGGAGGCCAGAACAAAGATAGCAGAGGTTCGAAAGGACCGTGGTTTTGGAAAGATCGGTGGTGGAAAGGGCAATGCAAACAAAGCCAAGCAGCCAATGCATGGCAACCCGTCCCAGGCCAAGAAGGTGAACACTAGATGCTGGGATTGTGGAGAACAAGGACACTGGGGCGGAGACCCACAATGTGGCCGTCCTGGCGCCGGACTTTACCGTCCGAAAGGCAAAGGTGGCTCTAACCAGAACGCCACCAAACATGTGAAGATCACCGAAGCCCTGAACACCGAGCATGCAGTTGAGACTGTGGACCGCGACTTGCAGCCTGATCACGAAGTGATGACTTGTGATGCCATGTCTTGGCACGAGGCGTTGAACTTTGACCAGAACGCCAAAGCCAAGCAGCCAGCTGAGCTTTCTTCTGACAAAAAGTTGGTGGGCGCTTTGGATAGTGCATGCAACAGAACTTGCTCTGGGGAAGTTTGGATCAACCACTACATCAACTCTCTTTCCAATGCACCTCAATTCATCCAGAACCTCATCATTTCATCCCCTGAGAAGGAAGTTTTTCGTTTTGGCAATGGCGGCTGCAAGACCAGTTTCAAGAGGTATCGTATTCCTATGATGATTGGTGATGTTTTATTATGCGTTTGGGTATCAGTGGTAGATGTTCCCAGCCTTGGACTTTTGCTTGGACGTGACTTTTTGGACTCCATTGGTGCAGTTGTATCATTTGCCAGAAAGATGATGCGGGCTGACCTGCTGAGCACTCCACTGGTGAAACTGCAACAGATCGCTGCAGGTCACTTTGCGCTGCGGCTGGCACCATCAACTTGGGCTTCACCAGGTGCGCATCGTTGGCGCAGAGTTGGCCAAGATGGTGTGGTTGAGATTCAAGTTTCAGCTCAGGAATGGTTGCAGCGAAAGTTGACAGCACATGTTGTTTCAGGAAAAGCTGAGCATGAACATTTGGTGACTGAGCAGAGTTGCAAAGCTGCGGACTTGTCACACTCTGGACTGGTGGCGAAACCTCATGATGCCGCTTCGCAAAATTTGGCTCATATGGCTCAAGACATGACGCCTTTGCGGCGATCAACCTTTTCGACGACATCGCCTACGACCAGATCCCGAGCGTGCAGCTCTCGTGACCGAGCTCTACAACCAGATGGAGCCTTCCAGCGTGCCAAGAACATGGATGACAAGATGGGCAAGAATGGTTCAAAGACTGTTCGTGCGCCTCGCATGGCACGCGCATGGACTGCTCTTGTGGCTATTGCCACGGCCCTATCTGCGCTACCTGCCAATTCCGTACCAATCGGTGGAAAATCTGGTGCAATGGCAGTCCCAATGTCAGACTATGGCCACTGCGGGTTGCTTTCCCAAGAGGCATTTGACCAGAGCCAAGCAACTGAATGCCTTCACCATGAGCAACCTAGCCGAGTTGAAAGCCTTCGGCAACAGAATGGGCCTGCGCTTCGCATTTCTGGAAGACCCTCTGCTACAAGGCATGATGGCAGCAAAGTCTTCAAAAGGAATGGCCTCTCGACTGAAACGAGAAGCAGCACTGGAAGCTCAACAACTAGCACAGAAAGCCAAGCAAGAAAACAAGACGCAAGATGCCATCAGGTCGCTTGTGGGACCAAGAGGTGGCCTTCCGCCCTTGCGAGGAGACCTGATAAAGCTTGCTGCACTGCTGCACGTGGAGGTCACCGACAAGATGACCGTGGAGGACATCAAAACCTTGTGCCGTCCAGTGATCAAAGACTTGAAAATGGAGGCAAAGCCAAAGGCAGATCCTGGAAGTGGCAGCAGCCATCAACCACCGGCTGCACCAAAGGCGGCAACACCTTCACCAGCCGCGATGTCTTCACAGCCAACTGCAGCACCGGCAGCAGACCAGATCAACTTGGGCCAGCTTCGACATCTATTTGCACAACAAGATCAACGATATCAAACCATGCTGAACCAGGTCATGCAACAAGTGATGGCCGTGCAGGGCAACCATCCACAGCAGTTCAACTTGGTGGACGCCAGCATGGAGGTGATGGAAGATGGCTGGACCCAACAAGAGATCGACCAGATCAACGCAGACTATTGGACAGAGCGCAACAGAGAGCGCTACGAAGCTCAGCACGGGGAGTTTTCTTCGGACAACCCCTACGACCTGATCAAATGAGCAAAGATGTGCCTGAAAGCAATCCATGGAAGATCCATCAGAAAGTCAGACCTGGACTTTCGCAGCAGATTGCACAAGCCTGGCAACGACATGAACATGACAGCCAGCTGACTTCAAAATCTGCCAAGGAGATCTATGAGGTTATGGAGTTGGAATGGGAAGACAAGATCAACGGCTATATGAATGAGACCTTGATGACAGCCATCGATTTGTCTCATCCCCAAGATCGGCAACCAATTCTCCAGGAGATCTTTACAGCATCTCAACGGGTGACCAAAGAAGCCCAACGACGAGGCCACTTGACAGGTGAACCTTTGTCACTGGAGACTGGATGGGATTTTCGCCGAGCCCTTGACCGCAAAGCAGCATTCAAGATGGTGAAGCGTGACAAGCCCCAGTTTCTTGTCATTGCATATCCATGTGGACCCTGGTCCCCACTCATGAGGCTCAATCCCTCTGCCAACTTGGAGGCCATCAGATCTGAGCATAGGCAGCTGATCCAATTCGCCTTGGACTTAGCGCGATATCAGCTACGCCATGGACGCCATTTCATCTTGGAAAACCCAATTGGGTCAGCCTCATGGAGCCTCCCGGAAGTGATCAAGTTCCTTGAAGAGGAGGAGGCCAAGATAGCCCGCTTTGATCAATGCAGATTTGGACTTATGTCTGCACAGGGCAAGCTGCACAAGAAGGGCACTCAAATGGCCACAAGCAGCTTAGCCGTGCAAGCACGATTGGACTTAGTGCGTTGCGACGGCAGTCATGAACATCAACATGTCATTGGGGGCAAGCACATCACTTCCCTTGCAGGTCACTATCCCCTCAAGCTTGCCAAGGCCATGGTTGATGCAATGGAGGAGGAAATCATGAAACAACCACAACAACATGATGTTTTGGCGGCGGAGGAAGATGGTGATGGAGAAATGTCTGATGGTGGCAGTGACGGAGCAGTTCAAGATGTTCCTAGTGCTTCATCGGATGATGATCAACCTGGCCAAGAACAAGGTCAGCAGCATGAAAGAATCCCTGCAGCCATCAAACATGCTGTGAAGCGTTTGCATGAAAACACAGGGCACAGAAGCAACCGACGTTTGGCACGTGCTCTGATGATTTCAGGTGCCCCTGCTGAAGTTGTACGTGCAGCTAAATTGCATCGCTGCAGTGTTTGCCAAGAAATGAAGGGTCCGAAGCCTCAAAGACCTATGTCCTTGCCTGTCCCCAAGGAGGTTTCTGACCAGGTCCACATAGACATTTTGGAAGCTTGGGATTGCGCTGGAGTTAGATACTATGTGGTTCATGCCATAGACCATGCAAGCAGATTTCAGATGGCTGAAGTCCTGCCCAACAAGTCCAGCGACTCTGTGATCCAATGGATGAAAACAAGATGGTTCCCAATTTTTGGACCACCTCGAGTCCTTGTTGCAGACCAAGGCAAAGAGTTTGTAAGCTGGGCATTTGAGCGACTTTGCTCTGAAAACTCCACTCTCCTTTGGCATTGCGCTGTTCAAGCGCCCTGGCAAAATGGTCTATGTGAACGTGCAGGTGGCATCATCAAAGCAGTTTTGGGGGCGATCATCAAAAGCAAAAGCATTCAAGGTAGCGAAGAGATGAATTTGGCGCTTCAAGAGGCAGTCACTGCCTACAACCATGACATCAACGACAGTGGCGTCAGCCCATCTCAGGCTGCGATTGGTCGTCAGCCCTGACTGCAAGGTGACGTTTTGGGCAACTTTGGTCAAAGACTTGCGGAACATGGACTCGTTGATTCAACACCTAGCCTGGCGAGACAGGTGGCCATGCGAGAAACAGCATGTGTGGCCATGGCACGGCTTCATTTTAGCCGAGGCCTGAGAAAAGCAATGACTAGCCGTTCCCGCAACACCACTGTGGCTCAACCGTTGGAACCTGGTGCCATTGTGTATTACTTCCGAATGCAGAAGTACAACAACAAGACCTCAAATCAGAAGAAGAAGCTTTCTCTACGACGATGGCATGGTCCAGCATTGCTTGTTGCCAATGAAGGCACCACCAACTGCTATGTTAGCCACAAAGGTCAGCTGACCAAATGTGCCAGAGAACATGTACGTTTAGCTTCAACCATGGAGCAGATTGCCAGTGAAGTTTGGCGTGATGCAATTGATGAGATCATTGAAGCTGCTACCAGAGATGAACAAGAACGACAAGCAGCTCAACAACAACAACAGCAGCCAAACCAACCTGATGCCTCTCCTGCTCCTGGTACTGAACAACAAGTTCAACCTTTGCAAGCTCCAATGCAAGAAGTTCCAGCCGGACAACAATTTCTGAGCGATTTACCGCCAGTGAACGCTCAGGAATTTACCAGTGCATTGCAAGCTGGTGCAAGTTCAGTAGCCCCTGCTATGAGTTTCAGTATGCCCTCATCCTTGCCTTCTTCTTTGGCGTCCTCTCGGAGACCGAGCAAGCCATTTGCTGATGCAAGACGCAGTGGCTCACCAGTGGGCGACCTTATGGCTCGTGCAAGAGACCAAGCAAGGATGGATAGCATCATCGAGCGTGCTCATGAACTTGACCAACCTGGCGCTGCTGGAACAAAGCGCGAGGCTGAGATGTCTTTGGAAGAATTGGCTCAAACCGTGCAGCCAACTGATGGTGGATCAGCTTCAGCCGAAGCACCTGTTTCTGAAGCGATGTTTGTGGGATGCGTGGCAACAGCTGCTAGCGCACCTGAAACGTTTGAGAGCGTTTCCACCAATGAGCTCTCTGGCAAACAACTTCATCCCTTGCGACAGCTATGGCTTGACGCTGCCCAAGATCAGAAGAACCCACTTGAGCATGTTGTGGAAGATCGTGGAACCTGGAAAGGTGATTGGCCCTTGCCGACGCGATCAGAGTGGCAAGCTATGACTGCAACTGGAAGTGTTTGGCCCAGAGGTCTTCAAGAAGCTCTGGCAGTGCAGACCGCACGAAAAGAGTACAAGTGGAAAGACATCCCGGAAGCCCATCATCAAGCCTTCCGAGAAGCTGCTGAAAGCGGGTGGAATGTTTGGTTAGACAATCAGGCGGTGGAAGTTTTGCCTCTTGATGTTTCCCGGAAGATCCGACGGCAATTGGAAGCCACTGGACAGAAGCATCGCATCATGGCACCCAGATACGTTTATACAGACAAGCATGATGGTTTGCGGACGAAGGAGAACAACCTCCCTGTCAAGCCCTCTGCAAGATTGGTTGTGCCGGGCTACAAGGATTTGACTTCCTATAGCCTACGTTTGGATGCTCCGACTGGGACAAGAACATCAGTTCATTTGCTTCTCATACTCACTTCATCCAAGAAGTGGTACTTGATGAGCGCAGATGTCAAGTCTGCCTTCCTGAAGGGCGAAGAGTTCAAAGATGGCGAGCGAATCCTCTACATTGAGAATGTGCGAGTTGGCTCTCCAGATGAACCGAAGCTCCCTATGGCTGATGGATGCATTGGACGTCTACGAAAAGGAATTTTTGGATTGGCCGACAGTCCGAGAAGATGGTATTTGCGCCTTCACAAGGGTCTTACACGTTTGGGCTGGGAAAGGTCAAGTGTTGACATGGCATGTTGGTATTTGTGGAATGAAGACCGCAGCGTCTTGAAGGGCATGATCATCAGTCATGTGGATGATCTTCTTTTTGGAGGAGATGCTGATGCCCGGAACCTGCTGATCAAGCTTGGCGAGGAGCTTGGCTATGGATCGCTGGAGGAAGGAAAGTTTGTCTATTGCGGCAAGCTCTTTGAACAACATCCAGATGGTTCCATTTCAGTTTCCATGAAAGAATACCACGAGAACCTCAAGCCCATTGTCATTCCTTTGGCCAGGCGGAAAACACCACAAGCAAATGTGACTCCTGCAGAACAAAAGCAGCTGCGTGCGTTGCTGGGAAGCCTTCAATGGCTTGTGACCCAAGTCCGTTTTGACATGGGATTTTCCCTATGCACACTCCAAGGAGAAGTTCCTACGGTGGGGACGATGCTGAAAGCCAACAACCTCCTGAAGAAGTTCAAGGAGCACTCATCTTTTGCACTTTGGTTTCATCCGATGGATTTGGATGGGTGTGGTTTGATGTGCATCTCCGATGCATCGTTGGGAAATGTGGAAAAGAACGGCAGCAGTGGAGACAACCCGATGGTCAAGGTCTTCAGCCAGTCTGCCTACATCATTCTGCTGGGTGACAAGAACCTCATGGCTGGCAAGCCTGGCAGATTCTGCGTGCTTGATGCTCGCAGTCACCGCTTAAGCCGAGTCTGCAGATCGACGTTTGCAGCAGAGTTGCTTGGAGTGGAAGAAGCCTTCGACAACGGCATCTACGTGCGTGGGTGTGTTGCAGAATGTCTTGGCTATCAGCTGGACAAGAACAGCCTTTGGGAAAAGAACGCGGACACGATCATTGAAGGTGGCATCACAGAAGTTCCATTAGCTGTCATCACCGATGCGAAGGATGTGTTTGACAAGGGGAACTCAGATACCCCATCATATGGTTCTCAAAAGAGCCTAGCTTTCACTGTGAGCTGGCTTCGGGCGATCCTGCGTTTGCCCAACACGTCCCTCCAATGGACGGCAACTGAGAACATGCTGATCGACGCGCTCACCAAGGACATGGACCTGAGTCACCTCCACAAAGTGTTGCAGCAAGGAGTTTGGTGTGCGAAGTTTAGCAAGGACTTCATCAAACAGATGGCGAAACCGAAGAAAGCGAAAGCACCTACCGACGATGTGGTGGTGGGGCGGCCTATGAATGGAGAAGATCCCCTACTGAGCCGACTGGTGAAGCTTGCTGAGCAGCCTGGCTGGCATCTGAGAGACGGAATTGTAGTTCATGTAGCGAAGAATGCAAAAGCATTCCGATCTCCAAAGCCGAGACATGACCCTGCTGTGTACAGTTTGCGTAGCTCTTACTGCAGATTTGACAAATCTGATGGCACCACAGAATGGAGGAAGCTCGAAGATGCTGTGAGCTATGCCGACCTCCCGTACAGCTATGGTGCTATCGGGCAGATAGCAGACGTGCTGGTGTCATTCTTCCAAACCCCATCTCATTTCCAAAGAAAACATATATCCCCTGAGAAAGGCATTGAGTGTCATGGATGATGTTTGAGGGTTGAGCATGTGACACCAGCCGCATGTGCAGAAACCATTTCTGGCCGTGGACCTTTTAGGCCTAAGCCATACTGGCATACGCAAAACCGGCCCGCCTTGTGTCTTGCCTGCTTTTAGGGTCGGCATTTCATAATGATATATAGAATTATAACCAATTGTACATCTCGTATCCACATGCACATATCTAGACGTATAGTCAAATAGCATCAAATAGCCACATCATGCAGCGTTGCAGTATTGATGAACATATGACATATGATGTGTTTGTTCCGCCAGGCTGTGCTGGTGGACAATCCAAAGTCGACCCCGCACTTGCCACATCCTCATTACTTGGCCTTGATCCATTTGTTCGACCCCTCCACGCGTCGCTATGGGCACTTTGCATATCGCTTTCAAGCAGAGCCTCCTTTCATGTTGCTTGGCCGAAAGGCAATTATCCGACCTGAATGCCTTTTGTCAAGTGTGACTTGATGGTCAACTGATGAAATTGGCAATCAATTTCCAATATTTCCAATATTTCCAATACAACTTCCCCACCTTCACCGCCCTAATCACATCCAAATTCGGTCTGACCCAGGATTCTCCAAGTGAGTTCCCAACTGCCCTTGTCCGAAGCCGCAGCAACGCCGAATGGCGTTGCCTTCGCCTTCGCCAGTGGCTTAGCCGTGAAAGGAAACACCGTGCTGGTGACCTACGGCGCGGGCGACCGCGAAGCCAGGGCCTTGGTGATGACCATGGAGAAA
>Ga0126342_10014359_pt1 | contig 13989 bp, 17 predicted proteins | sample Cyp1metagenome_FD_92528 | JGI IMG/M metagenome (GOLD analysis project Ga0126342, IMG submission 92528) | Coral microbial communities from Lord Howe Island, Old Settlement Bay, Australia - Cyphastrea 1 metagenome | ecosystem: Host-associated > Invertebrates > Cnidaria > Coral ...
AACGTTAACATCCCCACCCCACCCCACCCCACCCCACCCCATCTGAGCGTAGCATCAACATCTTCTGCATGGTCGAGGGAACATGGCCGAGGGAACGTTAACATCCCCACCCCACCCCATCCTATCCCATGTAAACTGTGGGGCAAATGGTGGGCGTTGCGTCTAATAATAGCAACAACAATAATTAATAATACTTTGAATAGCTTTATTGTTAGTATAATCGTGATTATTGCCATTATTGCTTTTTGTTTTTATTCGTACTGGGTGAATCTCACAGTATCGCGGAAAATACCATCCTCCGGGGCGATCGAGGCCAGCGCATTGGTTTGCGCCTGGGGGCTTTGAGGATCCGCATGGCGAGATGAAGCTTGACGGCAAGTCCGGCTCGCCATAGCCATGGCTTTTGTTTGGCAGAGATGTGGGATGAACCCCCCCAAGTCATATGGGCATGGGTCAAAACCGATACCATATTTGGGGGGAATAAGCATCCATTCACCAGCGATTTTACCGTTTACCAGGGTTTTGACCCATAACCATATGGTGGTTTCGATAAATGGGGGTACCCCCAAATCATCCACTTTAATAGGATTTCCCATTATAAACCATCCATTCAGGCGTACCCCCCACTGTTTTTTTTTCCCACCTTTCCAGACATCTCCATCTCCCCCCCTCTGGCCACCACTAAGATGTGATAACACCGTGGATGGGCTTCAAGAGGTTGGGCAGCTGGAACAAATCAAGTTCTGAGTTTGCGAAAAGCTAGCGACAATGGGATATACCAAGGGAATAAGGATATAATGTGATTTTTCCATGATGTTCTTGGGTATGCACAAAATGGCAGCAGAACACAATGAGTTTGGATATTTCGCTGGCTGACGTGGACCTCATGACCTGTTGCATCGTGGTAGGCAGCGTTGCGCGGAGATCTGTGCCTTCTGCGCAAGTGCTCTTGTGGCTGAACCTCCTAAACCTTACCCCCAAGCACTTGACGAAGACCTTCATGTATTTACAATGTATTTGAATGTTGGGGGTTGGCTTGGCTTGGCTTGGCTGGCTTGGTTGGCGAACATAGAGGCTTTTTCTCACCACCTGTTTATGTGGATGCCATGCTTTGAAGCCGTGAAAATAGCCCGAAGTAGCCAGGTACATCCGCACTGGATCGACTCCACCAGTGAATGCCCCACTGCATGTGGCGCGTGGGGATGAATACCTCACTTTGCTGCATGTCGCAAACTGAGTGCTATTCGGTACATGATCATCGAGACGCCCCGTGGAATTGGCAATGGCTGTTGCAGGGCCTAGCACCTTGTTGAGACTTTGAGAAAGGTACTAATGGTCAATAGTAATTGGGCAGTGGGTTATTGGGCAGTGGGTCAAGAGCTGAGGACGCCCCAACCTACACGGATTGGATTTGATGATAGAGCCACCAAACAAATCATTCCGCAATCATCCTGCCAACACGGTCAAATAATTTCAAATAGAACGAAATAATTTCAAATAGAACGGTCGCAAACCTGGAATTTACATCGTATCCTGGAAAACTGTTCTATGCATGGTAGCAAACCATCCAATCTTAGTCCGCGATAAGTGACGCTCAGGTCATTGCAAGCAAGCCAGGCTTGCCAAACAGTTGGATAGCCCAGCTACCTCAAGGGCTCAGAAATACTGACCTTCAAACCAGGTTGGGGATTGAAGTTGAACCATCCAGAAAAAATGAAGACATGTTGGTGGTCAAGAATTGAATGGTGATCCACACCCCTCGAGGTGCTCAAATCTTGGTGCAGCTGATCAAAGCCAATGTCTTGACCTTGATGGTGGATTGCAGGTTGATTCTAGTGAGGTGTATAGGTTGTTTCATCTCGTTACTCTGTGGTGGCTCATTTCATAGGAATCTCATTTCTGGGGTCTTCAGCTTGTTTCTGTGGTCACTTATATGCTGACTATGTCGAATTTGTATACCTACATCTACATCTACATAGTTATAGAATGTTATAGACAATTAATGACAATCATAGATGTATAACCCCCACAATTATAGATGTATACGATGTATAACCCCATATAAACATATATAAACCCGATATGTCAGGAAACGATTCCCTCCAATCGAAGGAACCTGCCGAGGCCAACCCCAACGCGCGGAGCACTTTGGGCTCCACCCCGTGGCTTGGCGTGGCCAGGACTTTGGGATGGGCTTATACAATTAAATATGATACTACCATATAAGTATTATCAATATATAGATTCATATAGATTCATATAGATTAACATAGATTAATTTAAATTAATATAGATTCATATAGATAGTTCGCATGGAATATCATTGAACCATGCACCAATGCTCAAATGCTCCACTTAGTTGTTTAACATGCTCGAGTTTGGCATGGTTTGGCCCTGGAGGTTGGCTGCTGTGATCGCAGTGCCACAGACGCTGCCAGGCTGATGTTTGCGTGTTTCCACAAGAACGTCCAGATTGCAGAGGTCATGGCGGGTTGGGTCTGTGTCGAAAGGGTGCTGTAAACAGCATGGAAAAGTACACTGACAGCCAACAACATGTTATGATGAAAATGGTGTTAGGGCCATACTTGTTCATGCTGAGGATGGTAGGAAGATCGGGACGATACTTCCACACTGATGAACATCAGAAAACAGAGTTCGAAATCCATTGACATCGATGTCCATTCTAAAATTACTGCGAAGTATAAAGGAATTCATAGTTTTTTTCCCCAACAGCGCAAGCTAATGGGGTCTTCAGCCCAGAACAGCTCCGGTGTGCACTGGTGCAGGCCCCGGGTCAGGTTCAACGAGGTTCTGGAGAAGGTTCCGAAGGTTCCGGAGGTCTGGAAGGCTTTGGTGCAGAGCCAGGTCAGGTTCAACAGGGTTCCGGAGAAGGTTCCGGAGAAGGTTCCGGGAGGCTTTGGTGCAGAGCCAGGTCAGGTTCAACAGGGTTCTGGATAAGGTTCCGGAGAAGGTCGGGGAGGCTTTGGTGCAGAGCCGGTCAAGTTCAACAGGTTCCGGAGAAGGTTCCGGAGAAGGTTGCGGAGAAGGTTCCGGGAGGCTTTGGTGCAGCCAGGTCAGGTTCAACAGGGTTCTGGAGAAGGTTCCAGCGCTTGGCTTCGCAGCACGCTTCAGAAAGATTTGTAAACATAAAACGTTGCGGCTGTTGGGGATACAAACCAAGCTTATATTTTGACTGGGTGCTACAAAGATTGGGTCCCCATTCTTTGCTATCCAGGTGCTGCTGGAGAACGAGGCTGATCCTGACGCTGCGGGGATACTCAGGAAACGAAATCATCACTGGAAGTGAAAACTTCTGATGGTTGGGATTTAATGGGGATAGAATGGGGTAATATGAACCAACAAGTCAGTGGAGATATCATGATCTTAACGGGGATATAAACCAACAATAATGGATATAACCTCTGGTAACTTAACATAGCTACTGAACCTAGTCCATGTATAGATGCTTTGCCTATTAACATGACAATTTCAATAGCTATGAGGGTCACCACTGCAGAGGTTGTTTTTGGTTTTGGTGATTGCAGGGCCCAGGACATGCTGGGGCTCGGGCTATCTCCTGGCAAGCATTTCCGAGGAGAATGTACACTGTCAATTTTCAATTTTGTTGGAAGCTAATGCATTGGAACAGCGAAGATTCAAAGATCAAGTTCTGGATGTGCTCGAGTACTCCACAAGACGAGGTTGATGATCACGGCAAGACAGCCCTCAGATACGCACCTTGACAAGCATTCGGAACTTTTGAGGCAACCATCGCACTGCCACTGCTTTTGTCATCTTGCAAGCCAATCTCTAACTTAGCAAGGAGTGCAGGACATTTTCCCAAGATTGCCAACAAAAAGTTGGGAGCAGCCTATATCCGTATCCCTAGGCTGTTTCCTTGGAGATGAAGGCAGGACCTGACCCATTGATCGATTCATCGATGCTTCAAGTGGAATGTGTACGGCTCAAAGTTGGGCACATTACACCCCAAAATGGATCAACACGTGAGATCCTGTGCTGCTTGCAGGGCATTGGGGAAACGGAGGCTGCCAAACGCAGTGTTCGGAGCCCGAGTGGGTGCGTTCGAGGCACAAACACTGTTTGATTTGATGGTACGGATGACGGGGTATCATTTGATCCTGTGATTTGGACGCTGATTCAGGGCCAAGACCCTCTGCTGTGCACCTCTATGTCAGCTGGGAGACTCGGGTTGGGAACTTAAGGCGCAGCTTGCTGATATCTTGGAGGCGCAAGGAAGCGATCTTGATCATGGCGGTTTGCGATCGCCAATGGCAGAGGACCAGAGGGGCTTTGGGTTGAGGTGATCTGTGGAGGTTTGTCGAGGTGAAGATTTAGGATGTTGGGTTCAAAGGGTTCCAGGTAGCATCATAGTACAGTTGTTGGATCTGGAAGTTGCCAGGGACCCTTTGCCACCTTTTCTAGAGTGCATAAGAAAGAATCCAGCCGAAGACTTTGTTGAACAGACTATACCAATTAGATTCAACATCAACTGGCACTTCTATCTTGCTTCCCTGCATTCTTTTTGTTGCTACATGCTGTTTTGCGACAAGTATAGATATGCAACTTCTATATTACTATATTATATAGTTATATATAATCATATGTATAGATACAAACATCTTGCAGTCAGGGCCAGGGACCAGGCTTAAATATGAAAACTTAAGACCACCCATCCATAGCAGGCTGTCATCCAAGACAACCGAGATGCCGTAACTTGGCTGTGATGATGGGCGAATCTAGGGTTGGCCAACTGGTTACTGGGTCACCCCCTTGAGAAAAAATGAGTTGGAAGTGGGTTCTTATAGGGATTATGAATTCACCATTCGTTGGGTTATTTGATTCCAACTGGTTTATATTTGTTGATGGGTTTGGAATCACATCGCTGACCTTATGGATTATGAATATTATGGCACTTGAAAGCAGTCATAACAGATTTTCCAAACCATTTGATGAATGTTTGTCTGAAGCAGGGTACTCCAAATTGCATGGTTTGAAACTTGATTTCCCCATATTTTCCCAATATATATATATGTATACAGTATATATATATATACATATGTATACAGTATATATATATGTATACAGTATATATATACTGTATACAGTATATATATATACATATGTATACAGTATATATATAATATGTATATATATATATTATATACTGTATACATATGTATATACATATATATATGTATATATATATATACATTAGATTATGTATATACATATTATATATTCTATATTATATTTATCATTCATGTTGGGACACAAACCCATCTCAAATTTTCGTCACCTGCCGAGATGACTCGACTCTTGGAACTGGGCGCATCGTCCATGAGCCCAGCCGTGGCAGACACCACGGTGAGAACTTCACCATGGGTCTGAAAATTGGGCCAGATTTTATGGTACCCCGGAAATTGATGAGTGACCAATGGATTTTCGTGACACCAAAATCAATGGACAAGCAAACATGGAACTTCTCTGAAAAGGGGTTCGGAAGCTGCTCTCTTTCTATCAGGAATGGTATTTTTCTGACTTGCATGTTTATTTTTGGTCACATCGGTGTCTTGAGATCTGGTTTTGAAGTTCTTCATCCGTGAAGTCAACGTTTGAAGAACAAGTTGGACCCACAGAGGTAACCAACTCATAAAGTCCCCACAATACGTAACCAACACTTGTATCTGCTTCATCACAACATACCCAAATTCTGGCACAGCGCGCGTCCCAATAGAGAGGTCAGATGGCTTGGTCTATGCCCTGGCAGAGAAGTCTGAGCTGGTGATTAAGGTGGGGTCAGATTTTATGGTCCTTTACAGCCATAGAACTGGTTTGTTGCTTTCTATGACTTCAGTTTTAGTCATGAAATCCCCACAACATGGCTGATGACCATGTCGAGACATTTTACAATAAAAAATGGGATACAACTGCAATATATTGAAAATAAAGAGGTTAATTTATACTGCTGTATCCAATCAGTATTGAATTTCTTGGATATTGCCAGTTTGCTTCATTTGGATTGACATAGGGGGAATATGTAAATATGGGACCATCAGAATGGGGGAATGAAAGTCCAGCTGGGCAAATATCTATATAAATATCTATATAAATATCTATATAAATATATTATATATATTTATAGATATAGATATAATTATCGACATATTTTGGCGCGAACGGTGGAGGATTGCAGGGTGAAATGATCAATAGCCGTAAGAGTTAGGCTCAAACATGGTTCGTCGCCACGGAGCAAACATGATCTCCGACTGTGATGGTAAGGTCAATATCTCAGACTTGTTTTCTTTTCTCCGTATCTTTCTTCAATAGTTATTTGGATGGTTAAAACCATGTTTTGATGATGAAACAACTTCTACATTCTGCATCTCTGGTCAAACATGGCTTGCTGGAGAATAGCCCATTTATAGATGAAATTCTGATTAAAACCTCCATTAATTGGGAATTTCCCTACATTTTTTTCTTTGAACTTTGAACTCACTGACATCAGGGAAAGCTCCCAGAGACATGGCCAGGAACTGATCTCCGGCGGGGCGAATCCCTTCGTCAAAAACGAGGTCCTGATGTCTCCACTGTCTCAACTCCACTTCCAAAATAGCGGTAAGCTACTTTTCTATCATTCTTTTTTGGGCACAATCTCTATATATATATACACATACACATATGTATATACACATTCATGTTTGGATACATGTATGATATGTACAATAATTATATACAAATGAAGCACATAAAAATGGCGTGTGATATTTATATATTACAACATACACATGCATGATACATACATATATGTATACGTACATATATGCATATGCATGATGTGTATCAGATTTACACTCGTGTCCTGGCTGTGGGGCAAACTTCCACCAGACCTGGGTTTTCAGATTTTCTCTCTGTGAAAATTAGATGATGGGCGGGGGGTTCACTCTGGAAAGTTTGGGCAAGTTGTGACCAGGAACTCTTTGTAGGGAAACGATCCATGCTTGCAATTCTTGTGCGGTGAAACCAGCAGGAATAGCTAACACACACGTTGAATCCTGAATCCCCATGATGGAGAGGTCAGTCATTCCGCCAGGGGACGTCTTCCATGCCGATATTACATGAATATATTTCTGGGTTTTCACCAGCTTTTCTGGGAAAATCGAGGTTTTTGTGCCGGTTATCACCATATCAAGTTATCAAGGGGGGATTCATGTCCACCGTTCCGGTCCACAGGATGGCCTGAGTTGCTTGGATGTGGCGCACGAGCGTGGCAGCGAGGACGCGGCCCAAGTTTGTTGGACATTGTGATAAACCAATGGGTTTCAGGAGTTTCAGTGGGTGTTGAATCATCAAACATATTGGGATTTAATTTCATGAAATTACAAGGAGTTATGAAGAAAATACAGGGATTCAATGATGGCCCAAATTTTGAGTGAACCCCATGTGGGGATGGGTCAAGACATTATGAATGGGAGGATGAACATCTGGCTACACTAGTTTTGTTGACGTGAAGACTGGAATCCTGAAGCAACTGGTCAGTGCACTCATAGGCCCCTCCTACTTATGAATGAGCGGCACAATCCTATTCAAGTACAAAGCGCAGGGACACGAACAAGTAAACATATAAACGCAAGTTGTACTTGATTGGAAGCCGCGTGGAAACTGGAACCCATTCCTTGAAGACAAGGGACCATTTTCACAACAAGGTGGAAGTTTCTGGCTAAAATCCTTGTAGAAATTCAGCCTAAAGTTGGCAGGTTTTTTCATTTGTTTCAAGGATCATTCTCATTAGAAAGGCCATACAAGCGGCCATACCTTAGGTTACCCGCCTGCCCACTGGTGCATCATGAAACTTCATCTTGGCGAGGAGATCATGGAGCTGCTTCAGGACTACATCGTCGAAACGGAGAGGTGGCTTTAGTGGGGCAGGTTGACCCACAAAAATGGCTCTGGCTCAAGATCGGGGTAGGAAGGGGCCCACTTTTTTTTCCCTCCTCTTAAAGCATCAAAATCATTCAGCCGTCCATTTTTTTGGAGTTTTTTTCTTTTTTGATTATTTTGAGTGACAGCCTTGAATGGGATGAACACGCAATGAATGGAATTTGTCCAAGGTCGCGATTTGGTTTCATTTTTTTCTTGCCATTCATGAACAAATGAGATGCTGAGAGGGTGGTTGTAACCACCAAGGAGAACATGGAAAGATTGCATGATTGCAAGGCATGACAGTTGAGACTCCACAAGCAGATCCCATGTGAGTTGCAGGTCTCGCAGTCAGCATCTCAAGATGAAACCGTGAGGGGCACCCAGCCGACTTGGCAGGAGGACCATTCAAAAGTTGTGGTTTTACAATGGCGGACTATATGTAATTTCCAGTCAGAGCTCTACTATTTCACCCAAATATATATATCCAAATATTATGTTTATTAATATATATATACATATACATACACCCATGCAAGCGGGGGGCGGAAGTTTCAAAATTGAAGCGCTTAGAGCGGAACCAAGACTGTGCCTATAGGGTGCAGGCGAGCCTTCTGTGCTTTGCAGCGACAATCTCTTGACTTGTCATTCCGGTGCCATGTCTTCTGAATGTTGGATGTCTTCTCATTTCATCTGATCTCATCGCATTGCAGCTTGTCTTTGAAATTGCTCATTCAATCCCATTGTCACCGCAGTGTGTGTCATCCCATCATAATATCACGTTGTGTCCTTTCATCTCATCTCATCTCATTTCATCTCATCTCATCTCATGTCTTCTCTCCTTTTCTCAGCTCAACTGATCACAACTCTTCTCAACTGATCACAACTCTTCTCAGCTGATCACAACTCTTCTCAGCCCATCTGCACTCTTTTCAGCTGTTCTCAGCTTCTCCATTCTACGCAGCGCGTCTCAACTCAGCTCTTCACCGCTCTTCTCATGTCCGTTTGTCTCAGCTCATCCCATCTCATCCTATCTCATCCCATCTCATCCCACCTGAGCTTATCTCAGCTCTTCTCAGATTTTCTTAGCTCTTCTCACAACTCTTCTCAGCTCTTCGCAGCTCATGTCAGCTCATCTCATGTCTTCTCATCTCTTCTCTCCTCGTTTCACATCTTCTAAGCCAAGCTCTTCTCAGCTCTCCTTGCATCTTCTCAGCTGATCTCAGACCCCCGCCCAAAACCTGCTCCAAAACTGGCTTTTGCCGCCAAAACCGAAAAAAGTACAATTTAATTTCGGAGGCCTTTTTAAAAGGAATCTGAGAAGGAAAATGAAAAGCGCCAAAAACGAGAACAAATCAGCGAAAACTCATTGCTGCAACCCTGCAACTTCAACTTGTGAAAACGAAGCTTTCGTGTGAGACCTGCCTCAAAAAATGAAAGTTGAAGATGTGAAAACGAAGCTTTCGTGAGACTTCTTTGCTGTGTGACTTCTTTGCTGTGAGGTGTCTTTGCTATGTGACTTCTTTGCTGTGAGATTTCTTTGCTGTGGGGCCTCTTTGCTGTGTGACTTCTTTGCTGTGTGACTTCTTTGCTGTGTGACTGCTGTGAGACTTGATTGCTGTGGGGCCTCTTTGCTGTGTGACTGCTGTGAGACTTCTTTGCTGTGGAGCTCTTTGCTGTGACTTCTTTGCTGTGCGACTGCTGTGAAACTTCTTTGCTGTGTGACTGCTGTGAGACTTCTTTGCTGTGGGGCCTCTTTGCCATGTGACTTCTTTGCTGTGTGACTGCTGTGAGGCTTCTTGGCTGTGAGGCGTGTTTGCCATGTGACTTCTTTGCTGTGAGACGTCTTTGCTGTGTGACATTTTTGATGTGGGACTTCAATGACTTCCAAAGATCCGTAACACGGACGTTAGACTTTCACACTTCCCTTGGTTATACGCACATCTTTAAAGTTGACAGATAACCATAGTGGTTGGGGTATTGAATTATGGCAAACCCCTTTGAAAATTGGGAGGGCCAGTCGTTTTTCGTGAGGAATCTGGGTGGTAGACACGGTAACAACAATTCGCACGTTTCCCATTGGTCTAATCATGGAGTGGCAAAAGCGGATTTACCAGGCGCTTCCGCCCAACACATCCAGGCTATACGGCTATACCTTCTGGTAAGCAAACTTGTCAATGGACAATCAAGGTTCGGAGCAGAAGATCCTCACTGGACCACCAAGGGCTTGGAGCATTGCCAGGTGTTGGATTGATGCCGATGTTTGTTTTTTTCGGTCCCGAAATTTTGGGAAAGCCGCAGCAAACAAACTGTTTGATTCCATGTTTTGTTGAAACTTTTTGGGAGGCCATCCTGGGCCATGTTTTTTGTATGAGAGATCCAAAATCTTTCTTGTGCCAGAATTGTGGGGCTTTTGTGCATGTGGATCGTGGCAGGGGAGACGTTGCATGGGAAGAGTACGGCTCAAGGCTTCATTACTGACAGAGATGGAGGATACTTGCCACAGTTGAATAATCCTTCCCGCAGCTTCAGTAGATGGTGGTTCCATGTGACACATGTGCGGGCTAAAATATGAGCCACAATCAAATTTCTACATGGTTCCTTTGCTCCACAAAGCCAAGAGTTTCCGATCAGACACTGTTTGGCACAAGAGAAACAGTGGCTCTTTGCCTGAGAAACTTACCCATTTTTTTTGCAAAATGGTCGAACATGGCAGCCGTTCGTGCAGTGCGCGCGGTCGCTGCCTTGCTGTCTGCTGATGACTTGCAGGAACCCGGAAAACTTGGTGTCATGACTTGGGTGTTCCGTAGAAAGATGAGACCCAAGGGGTGTCCCGAGAATCATCTGAGATATTCAGGGGCTGTGGAGCGGATCCGGTGCGGAGCCTTTCGGGACTTTGTCATTGCGAGCTGTTTCGGGTGAACATCGTTTCTTTTTTCCTCTGATTTTGGCATGGCCTTTGGTCAAACTTACTGACACCTGTAGACTAGAGCAGGCTATTCCCCACGATTAATGATTGCTTTTTGATTGTTATTTGTTTTTTTGATTGCTTTTTGATTGTTTTTTTGATTGTTTCTTTGATTGTTTTTTTAAATTGTTTTTTTATTAATTGTTAATTGCTTTTTGATGATGATGACGATGACGATGATGACGACGACAACGACGACGCCGCCGCCGACGACGACGACGACGACAACGAGGATGATGCTGATGATGCTGATGATGATGATGAAGATGGTGATGCTGATTGTGATGCTGACGACGGCGACAACAAGACGACGACGACGACAACGAAGACGACGACGACCACGAGGATGATGATGACGATGATGATGATGGTGATGGTGACGATGACGATGACGACGACGAAGATGACGACGATAATGATGCTGATGCTGATGCTGCTGCTGCTGATGATGATGATGATCATGATGATGATGATGATGATGGTGGTGGTGGTGGTGGTGGGGTGACGACGACGATGATGACGACGATGATGGTGATGATGGTGATGATGGTCATGACCGTGGCGGCGATGACGACGACGACGATGACGATGATGATGATGGTGATAATGGTGATGATGGTGACGAAGGTGGCGGTGATGAAGACGAGGACGGTGACCATGATGATGGTGATGATGGTGATGATGGTGATGATGGTAATGATGGTGCAGTGAAGACGACAAAGACGACGATGGCAATGATGATGGTGATGATGGTGATGATGGTGATGATGGTGGCGGTGATGAGGATGGCAACAATGAAGATTATGATGATGATGGGAATGATGGTATTGATGGTGGCGGTGATGACAACGACGACGATGACGATCATGATGGTGATGATGGTGATGATGGTGATGATGATGATGACGGTGATGATGGTGATGATGGTTGCGGTGATGACGAAGACATTGACAATGATGATGTTGATGATGGTGATGATGGTAGCGGTGATGAGGACGACTACCATGACGATGATGATGGTGATGATGGTGATGATGGTGATGATGGTGATGATGGTGATGATGGTGATGATGGTGATGATGGTGATGATGGTGATGATGGTGGCGGTGATGACGGCGACAACGATGACGATGATGATGGTGATGATTGTGGAGATGGTGGCGGTGATGACGACGACAATGACATTGATGATGGTGATGATGGTGATGATGGTGATGATGGTGAGGAGTGATGATGGTGATGATGGTGGTGGTGATGACGAAGACGGCGAGTGATGACGATGATGACGGTGATGATGGTGATGATGGTGGTGGTGATGACGACGACGATGACAATCATGATGGTGATGATGGTGATGACGGTGGCGGTTATGACGACGACGACGATGACGATGATGATGGTGATGATGATGATGGTCATGGTGGTAATGATGGTGATGATGGTGATGATGGTGATGATGGTGATGATGGTGGTGATGATGGTGGTGACGAGGACGACAATGACATTGACGACGATGACGATGTTGATGGTAATGACGGTGATGATGGTGATGATGGTGATGACGACGACGACGATGATGATGGTGATGATGAGGTTGATGGTCATGATGGTGATGATGATGATGATGATGATGAAGATGGTGGCGGTGATGATGAGGAGGAGGACGATGACGATTATGATGGTGATGATGGTGTTAATGGTGTTGATGGTGGCGATGATGACGAAGACGACGTCAGCAGGGTTATTATCCTTGAGAGCAGCTTTAATTGCGCCGATGACGGCGATGACGGCAATGACAATGATGATGGTGATGATGGTGATGATGGTGGCGGTGATGACGACGACGAGGATGACGTTGATGATGGTGATGACGGTGATGATGGTGGCGGTGATGAAGACGAGGACGGTGACCATGATGATGGTGATGATGGTGATGATGGTAATGATGGTGGCAGTGATGACGACAACGACAACGATGACAATGATGATGGTGATGATGGTGGGGATGGTGGCGGTGATGACGATGGCAACAATGAATGATGGTGATGATGGTGATGATGGTGATGATGGTGATGATTGGCGATGAAGACAACGACGACGATAATGATGATGATGATGATGGTGATGATGGTGATGATGGTGATGATTGCGGCCGTGATGTCGACGACGATGACGATGATGATGGTGATGATGGTGGTCATGGTGATGATTGTGGCAGTGTTGACGACGACGGCGATGACGATCATGATGTTGATAACGATGATGATTTTGATGATGGTGGCGGTGATGATGACGACAATGACGACGATGACGATGATGATGGTGATGTTGGTGATGATGGTGATGTTGGTGATGATGGTGATGACGACCACGACAATGACAATGATGATGGTGATGATGGTGATGGGGGTAATGATGGTGGCAGTGATGACGACGACGACGACGACGACGATGACAATGATGATGGTGATGACGGTGATGATGGTGATGTTGGTGGTGAAGGTGGCGGTGATGACGACGACGATGACGATGATGGTGGTGATGATGTTGATGATGGTGATGGATGGTGGCGGTGATGATGACGATGACGACGATGAAGATGACGATGATGATGGTGATGGTGGTGATGATGTTGGTGATTGTGGCGGTCATGATGACGACGACGACCGCCATGATGATGGTGATGATGGTGATGAAGGTGATGATGGTGACGACAAACACAACGACGACGACGATTACGATGATATTTTTGATAACGGTGGTGATGGTGATGATGGTGATGATGATGATGATGATGAAGGTTATGATGGTGGCGGTGATGGCGACGACGACGACGACGATGACGATGATGATGATGATGATGATGGTGATGATGGTGATGATGGTGATTCTGGTGGCTGTGATGACGGCGACGACGACGACGACGACGACGATGATGATGATGATGATGATGGTGAGAATGGTGATGATGGTGACGACGACGACGACGATTACGATGATATTTTTGCTAAGGATGATGATGGTGATGATGGTGATGATGGTGATGATGGTGACGATGGTGGTGGTGATGACGACAACGACGA
>Ga0126342_10014360_pt1 | contig 13989 bp, 9 predicted proteins | sample Cyp1metagenome_FD_92528 | JGI IMG/M metagenome (GOLD analysis project Ga0126342, IMG submission 92528) | Coral microbial communities from Lord Howe Island, Old Settlement Bay, Australia - Cyphastrea 1 metagenome | ecosystem: Host-associated > Invertebrates > Cnidaria > Coral ...
CAAGTTTGGTGTCACTTTTGGGTATGTAAACTGCATGGGCGCAATCCAGGTACCATTCTATAGTAAACACTGGCCTACCAGCCTCATCTCTATAGAATCGTACCCCCAGGTGATCTATTTTATTGAGATTTTTCCAAGGAGGATTAATAAAATATATTGATTCCAGCGCATTGAGTCACATGAGACATTACAGTAAAGAGAATCAAGTCATCTATACGAATATAGAAGTGGTTCTTTCATTCAGGAAATCTTTTTTGGATAGATGAAGTGAAACATGTCGAGATTTTGATGTTGAAAAAGCATTCTGCTTTCTCAGAAGACTATGTCTATGGACCAGATAACGACCTAGTCCGTTTTCTTGTACCAAACCTCACCATCGCTCCAGCAAATGGTGGTCTCAGCACCACTTTTTGAGACTACCTTGCAGCCGCTTGGCATCAAAAAGGCAGGGGCAGCTTCACAAGAGATGTTTTCTTCATTTGACTTGGTGTGCATCTAGCTAGCACAAGCAAACAATGACCACAGACCCAAACTTCCCATAAGACTTGAGATCAGATGCGCCGCTATGCATTTTGCCCTCCAGAAAAATGCTGACGCGCAACGAATCTGCCTTGACATGCAAGCAGGACTCTGTTTGGGTATATGTTGGCAAAAGATCCATGCAGCAATACAATCAATGCCACCTCCGTGAGATCACAAGGAGGATGATTGAAACCCGGGACCCATGTCATCTTATTCTCCTTGCACATGCCGAGGCAAACTCAAGTCAGATCTGATGCTGTTTCAACGATGTTTAGCAAATGCGTGTCTCACGCATCTCTCGTCCTTGATGGTTCCGAGGAACACATTGTCTCCTTTCCGTAACCATGGCCCTTCAAGAATTCCGCCCATAAAATTTGCCTCGAACAAAGTTGGCATCATTTTTGCCATCACAATGCGCGACTGAATTCCGAATCTTGACAGAATGTCAACGCCCAGCTCCAGCCTGGGCGCCTTTAACCTCCTGCAGCACCGGCACCTCACTGACTTGGATTGCCTCTATATACACTTTTTAACAAGGTTGGCGATAAGGGGCCGAATTGCTGTAAGGATCTATCAGGATGTTTTGCCTTTTCTGGTGGTGCAGTCAAAGGTCCGATGTCACATCAAGGCTGGCTGAAGTGCCGCTCTCATCCTCAACGCATTTACAAATTCCTTGTCCCATACCTCAGCACAAGGCAATCAAGTGGACAAATAGAGACAGTAAAGCTGATAGTTAGCAATACGAATTGTATGAATTCTATGAATTCAATGAAAACACAGTAGCAATTCAGGGAAAAACACAGTAGCTTTGCTCTAGCTTTGCTGTGGCATCAAAAGATCAAGATCGGCAATTCTCAAGATCAGAGGCTCCAGCAGAGGCCGAAACACTAGTCCCACACCCTACAAACGCCTACGTGGTCCACATTCTGCTTGAGCTCAAAGTCAAAAAAAAGTTAAAGCCAATCAAGACAGATCAAAACAGAAAATTGGAGGCCTAGCAACACGAAGTTCTTGATTTCTGATAACCACTGTAGCAGCAGACCGCACCAATTTGCTGCGCATGGCAAGCATAAGCGAAAACTGCAGCAGCTTGTGACCTTCCAGCCTCTCCTGCTCCGCAGCACACAGTCACTCGAATCGAGACAAGTGATACGCGGATCCTTTTTCGGCAATTATATTTTGATAAGCTTCTTTGGCCTTTTGTTCGCCGGACGAGACTTGCTCTTGAGGAGACAGGTCTGTTGCCATGTTGCAAAATTAGGCCTCAAAACCCTTTGGAGGAGTTACCTACTCCACCTCTATGACAGAATGCTCAAAAGAGTCTTAAAATGTCATGTACTACAGAACGTAGCAATCATCCCATCCTGTGGTGTATGTATGTTTTTCATGTCAGAAAAGAGAATACCCCTCACCCTGTAACCAAAGTGTCTGCTATTGCGAATGAGTTCAAAACCTGGAAACAAACCCATCCCTGCTCTTGAACAGGGTTTCTTCGCATCCCATTAAGGGAGAAAGGCGTAAGTCATCTTGGCCCCGCCAAGTGAAACCAAATCATGGCAATTCTTCGGTTCAAATCAGGCTCATAAGAACGTGCGCCACATGGACTTGTAGCCCTGGTCGCCCTAGTCGTCAGGATGAAAGGCCTGGCCTCCACTTGTAACATCCTTGGAGGCAAACAAACAAGTTGAAGCATTTTCCTGCGCTCCTATTTGCATCTGACAACAACATGCATCGACTTCTTGACTTGTCATACTCCGTCACTTCAATTCAGGTCGAGTGGAAAACAAGCCACATTCAAGACGATCCTGAATCAGCTTTGAGTTGCAAGGTCAACAAATGCACACAAGACACAAGCAAGCGGCTTTGCAAGCACTCTTTGCCAAGGCGTCATTTTTAGGTTGGGTTGCTTTGTCTACCTCCAAAGGCTTGCTAGTACATTTGCAATTTTGGACCGTATTCCCTGACAGCTGCAAAATGCAGCTTGCCGCAAGTTTTAGCGGCTCTAGTCTGACAGGCAGTTCAGCCAGTTGGCTGTGCTTCTGAGCTCTCCAGCTCAGCATGTCTTTGTGCATATGTGACATGCATGTACACACGTATGGGCCGTATGGGTATCACATGCTTTCTGCAAATTCCATTTATTGAACCAACTCACCATGGAGCATGGAAACACAGAGACACACCAAACAATACACCATATGTATCCGTTGGAACTCATCCCGAGAATCATTTACAATTTACACTTCACGCCAACTGGCATATCAGCCCTTCAAGAAGCAAAGATTTAGGCCATTGCCTCTGCCAACATCCTTCTGGTTGCCTCCATCGGATCTTCCTCTTGCTTCTCCTCTGCCTGTTCCTTCACGTAATCTTTGAATCGCAGCATCAGGACTGCTTCCAGGCGCTTTTCTGGATAGAGCTCATCAAGAGCATCTGCTTTCCACGAGCTGCCATCTTTTTGGATCGTGGCAACGAGCCAGACTCCAGTGGATCTAAGTCCTTCAGGCCTTCTCAGCCGCAACAACTCGGTCTTACCTTCTAAGACCTTGGCTGTCCAGGGTGAAGGACCTTTGGCAGTAGTATATCCTTGATTCGAAGAAGCATCATTGATGGTCTCTCGTGCCGCAAGTTGTGCTACCAACGCCACCAATGGCACGCCTTTCATTTCTGATAAATCCAATGTGTTTCCATCGATGATCACAGGTGGTCCACTGGTGGGGAACTGCCACCAGGAGCATTTTGGCATGGCGGCTTTTTCGTTGCCCATGTCATCTGTGGTGACCTTGGCAACTACGGACCCACCTTCACAAGGTGACGAGAGCAAGGGATCGAAGAGCGGTTTCTTTGGCGCAGGTTCGCGCAAAAAATCACCAAAACCCCTGGCTGCCCAACCAGGTTTTTGCTTTGCTGCTGGCTGTAGTTCCCGATCCCGTTCAGCTAGATATGCCGCACCGCTGGTTCGCTTCATTGGGCTAAAGTTTCTGACTGGATGGACGATTGAATGGTTGACTGAAAAGCATCTCTTTATGTACTTGATTGTACGTATGTACGTATATTCGTATTATATATGTCATCCATAAATCCCCATGACATGTGGCCTGCTTGTTACGTATTGTTCTCCGCAATAACCTGACCACTGCATCTGAAAAAATTGAGTATCCTTCATACCAAACAATGATATTGTTGGCCGAGAAATTGTGAGATATTGATAAAGCTTGAGCCACGGAACAATGCCTGTAGTATTCGGAAGCCAGTCGAGCTAGTTAAATAAAAAACAACCAGCACTCAACAAAGTCAAAGCTCGTACCAACATGATGGGACTTCAAAATAATTATAGATCATCCCTGGAAGACTGGTCTCCCTAAGACCAAGGGGTCACCGAGCCATCCACCAGGAGCACGGGAGCTGCATGGCGATTTCGTTCTGCGATCTGAGCAACAGGCCTCAAGCAATGGGAAGCAATGCGATGAAAAATACTGGACCAACACTTTATTGACAACCTCTTTGAAGCATCCGCATCCTCAGCGCCACACATCTGAGCAAGCCTTGGGTCGTTCATCCAAGTCACCTCAGGGCTGCCCAAGTCTCTTGTTTTCCGCCATCATTTCAGGTCATGCGACTCAAACATCTCAAACATCTCAAACCTTGGTTCTGACTTTGCTGATTTTTGCTGGGCGTTTTTTGGTCCGCTCTCTCCAAGCTGACCTCTTGCCACATCCCCACATAACATCCTCATCTATCTGTTGCATGTTTTGACACATGTGCGGTTGTTACCCAATCGATCCCAATCGTGTTTCTTCAAAGTAGACCAACTATTCGATATTATTCGATATGAAGCTGCTGTTGCAATGACATTGGACAATGTCGTGAATTTGCAGCCCTGATTTGCAAGTTTTCTATGTAGTTTTTGGCCAGAACAGCACAACTGTTTCTCCCACATGATGCTGCAAAATACTGTTGAAGACTTGTACTGTTTTCGAACAATATCCTGCCAAGTTTGGTGTAGCACATCGTTTTTTACAGGCTAACTATATAAGTCGTCCTGATTCAGGAACCCGTTTGATTCTCTTTCTTTCCAAGAGCCTACGAAAAGGTTTGGGCCGCTTTCAGTTTGTTCCTGCTTTGAAGCGTCGCGGCACTGAGCACTTGGCATTGGCGCCACATGAGGCTGGAGCAGGATACATAGGCCCGAGCCTTCCAGCGCTAATGTTCCATGAAAAAACAATGCTTGACATTTCTTAAATGCTTTTTACATGCAAATTACTGGCAAATTTGGTATGAAATGCAAAAAGGCTTACCAAGGGAAGTCTGGGCTCTGGACACATCATAGTCTGGCCTAACTCAGGAAAAAATGAACTGTTTCATTCATATACCCTCGCCTGACTCCCTGAGATAGGCACCTTCCAGGAATATCCTGAGCGAAAGGGTGCGACAAAGCACACTCAATTAAAAATATCATTGTCTATGGTTCTCATTCAGTCTCGAGCCATATTGTTTCGAAGGCAGGAACCAGCACCAGTCACATCTAACCTTGGCACTGACTTCGCAGAACCCTTTTGATCCTTAGAAAATGAAGTGAGGCATTGCAACATACCGGTGACTGTACGGTGACTGCATGGTGGTCAAACATGTGCCACGGCTCGAAGCTCGGCGGGAGACAGTTGGACCTGTGGAGTTGGTCTCAAGCCTATCAACGAAGCGCCACAGCAAAATCTCCAGCCGAGGTCATCCCAACGTGGGTCTGTAAGATCTATATAGATCTATATTATATAAATTTATATAACTATAATTAACTATATATATATATAACTTTATATAACATAATAATACATTATACTGTATAACTATATAGTTCTATATAGTTTTATATGCACTTCTATATCGTTCTATATGCAATTATATATACAATTCTCAAGCTGCTGTGTTTAGGTAGGCTTGCAGCTCTCAAGGTTTAGGTTTGCTAAATGAGCTCACCTTAACGCCTTAAACATGTCTTGTCAAACGTCTTGTCATGTTTTGTCCACCATGCTTTGACTGACATGAGGAAGGTGCCTGCGCTCGCCAATGGCCACGGAGTTGGACTCTGTGCGTTGGGAGACCTGCCATGAAGGCCCACACCCACAACGCCGTGTCCCGCTACATTACCACGATATACGACGATATATCATGTGACACCAGGAAAATCACCAACTTCAATACCAGGTTCAATACCCGAACATTCCTTATACATCCTTATACATCCTTATATGTGCAATCTTAAACAGCGTGTACTGATGTACTTTGAGGACTCTGCACACCCGCAAAACGTTTGAGAAAACGGTTGACAGAACAAACATCTACTCGCGCAGCGTGCACGCCACCAAGTTGTGCCAGTGCGGCGCTAGGTGTGCAGCACCTCAGCTGGGAAACACATCAGATCTGGTCTAGCAGCTTAGCAAAGAAGCAGCTAGAAGAAGCTGTGATTTCAATGATCCAAAATGATCCAAAACGAGCCGAATTTGCCCGCGCAAGGCACCTGGTACTTCTGTCGGATTTGGCAATGGCCGAGCATTCTGGCTCAATCGTTGGCTTGACAGCCTCGCACAACAACAATTTCTTGTATTCCCATGACCTAACCGTAGTACATATGCATGCAGCCAAGTAAAAATGTGCTTGGTCAATCAGTCAGAAAAAATGTCTCTGGTTCAGGTGTAAAGTCTGTGAGGCTGCTGCGGTGCCACCTGATTCATTGGATATGTGACCTGGCATTGATTCTTGATCCCTTTTACTGAATCTGTACCGTGCATCTACATTTCGACTGGTTTACAAGTGTGAAATCCAGAACGGACCTCAAGCCCATCACTCGTGGACGTCCTTTGTGTTGCATATTCAGAGTGAAGGCAAATCAGGAATGCCAAGATTGGCTTCTGTATGTCCAATCTCAGCTGAAAAAGTCCACAGTATCATCCCATGCAGCCATGCGTCAGAAAACCTTGGCTGCCAGAACCTGCAGAAGGTATAGATTTTCTGCCTGGAGGAATAGAACCTGCAGCCAAACCCGCCACCACACACGGTCACACACGAAACACCCAGAGGCTGCACAGGCAGACTTTGGTGGACTTCTATGCCTTGGCTGCTGATACCAACCTGCGGCACCTGGACAAGCGTCAGGTACCGCAAACCGATAGGATACTCAAAATACAACAATTCAAATGCATCACAGTATAGCAACATAGACCAAAAGGTTTGGCTTCCAATACGAATGATCCAACACCATGATGCGGAGGAGGACAAGGATGAGGATAAGGATAAATTTGAATCTGAAGACCTGAATATGCTATGTGTCTTATGAAATAAATAGAGATCTTATACAATTGTACGAGTACAGTGTTGTATGGTATTTTTCAGAGCAAGGGAACTACCAAACAGGACATGCGTATTTAGGAGCACCCCGTCGCAGGAACAAATTCAAACCGATACACCCTCCTCATATCTGTGGAACTACATATACTGTAATATTAGTTATATATTTATATATAATTATAATTACAATGCATTGTTCTCTTTACCTTTTAAGTCCCTATTCAAGGCTCAAATGTCCCAGACTGCAGGGTCTCGAGTCTATGTCAGCTTAAATGTCAAACAAAGTTGTCACTGCCTATTGCGACAGCTTGGACCATTCCTGCCTGCGGCATTACGCGGTTTACGCGGTCGCTGTTCGGCCTCTCAGGATCAGTTTGAATCTGATCTTCGAGGTCTGACGGTCAGCAGGAAAAGTTGCTGCCTTGGAGTTGGAACTTGGACTGAGCCGTTCTGCACAGGTGCTGCCGCTGGCCTGATTCAACATAGCAAAAATAGCTTGTGGATGCTGTATGCTTGTCACCCTTTCACCAGGGCTTCACCAGCAGGTCCATGCTGGTGGCTTGCTCACTCTTTGAACTGTGAGCCCAAAAACCGAGGGTGGTACTGCACTTTCCAGAAGGATGTGCTTTCCAAAGAATGAAAATCCTTCCGGAAGGCAACAAAACATCTTTCAGATCATTGCAGCCGCGAAAAAACCATCTGACATTCAGCAAGCCCACACCTCCATGCCGATGGGTGAGAGTTGAGCCCCGTAGCCGCTTCCAAAGGGCATAGAAGGCATGGATGGAAGACCAGCTGCAGCAGTAGCTCCAGCTGGAAAGGCCGTGGCTTGCAAGGAGTTTGAAGAAGGCGCAGGGACACTTTGCCTCGGAAAGTTTGATGGGGACGGGGGTGAGCACACACAAGCTAAACAGGGCCTAAGCAGCTTGTAGATATCTGCAAGTACCATAACTCCAACTTTTCACTGCAGCCCTGTGCAGCTTCTCAATATTTCAGCGCCCAGCATGCTGGGCAAAGCAGATCGAGACCTTCCAGAAAGTTTCTGCATGTTGCAACTGCCAAAGGACTTAGAAGGACTTACGGAAGGAAGGAAGCCAGGTTTTGGGGCAACTGCGTCCTTTGGTGGCATGGCTCGGTACTGCATTAGGACCCGCACGAAAAAATGCATAAGAGAGTCAAAAGAGTTCAAGCAAGTATAGCAAAACCGTCAGTATGAAACCTACGAAACAAACTGCGAGGATTAGGAAGAAAAGTTCCGTGCTCAGTGCTCTACAGACCGCAAGGATTAAAACCGCAAAAACTAAGAGGAGATAAAAGGAGAAGTCCTAGAGATCACACAGAAAAGGCAACCTGAGGCACTATCACTAACAGTCATGAAATCAGTCACTGAAACCGGGGAGGACTGCTTGGAAATTCTAGACTCCAATCTGAAGCAGGCTACAGCGGAATCGGACTGTCATGAACCACCAAAGACCCGCAAGTTATATACATCATACATGTGCCATCATTTGCCCATGTTGAATTCGAGTCCGAAAGTGCCTCCAGTCGTCAGAGTTGAATGCTCCAATGTCTCCCACAATCATCCTGCCATCTAAATCACAGACTGAACCGTCCTTTTGTTGAAGCCCAAGCAGAAGGCTGGAACGCCTCTGTGTTTCCTGCAGAGATCTTCCAAACCTCTGTGTCACAGGAACACGACACTGCACGATCTCAATCACATGTTCGCGGCACTTCGATCAAACGCACCGACAGTGTGCCAGCTAATCAGCTAATCTTGTTGACCCTTCTAAAGCAGACCTTTGGACCCTCCAAATCAACTCTTTGGCTGAACTAAGTTGCGAGCGGTCCATCAACCTCACCTCACAAACAAGTTGCTGCACAAAGTGCGTCATTGTGTCAGATGTTTGAGGCTTGCGGCCCATGCTCGCCCAAGGATTCCATGCCTTCCAAACATTAAGAACCACACGAAACACCAGAAAAAAGTCAAGTCAAGAAGTGGTCTGCGCTCTGTGGAAAGAAACTTTCACAATTTGTCCAAGCAATTTGGTCCCAAGGCTAGCTGCGTCTCACCTGCTCCACAGGAGGGTCGGCAGCAATGGTCTCCGTTGGAAATGGATTCCAGACCTTCCGAGAATGCGCCAATAAAAAATGGCCCCACTTTGCAGAAGCAGCTGTGAATTAGCATAAATTTTCCCAGAAAGACTGGGAGACCAGACCTGGGGGACCTGTGCCTGGGAGGCTGGTGGAGAGTCCCTCATGGACGCCTGGAAGATGTAGCGTGGCAGCTGCGAGAAGCTTTAGAACTTGCTTGTTTCACAGCTCTTTCCCACAAAAACTTGTGCCAATGGCCACTTGCTCGTGGTCATGATGTGTTGCAGCTACAGAGTGGCTGTGGTGTCAATGCGGCCCTTTCATGGTACCCAAAATAGTTGGCCCAACGCAGAGCAACACATTGGTTTGACATAACTATCCAAAATATCAAAAATGGTTTGATGCTCTGCGCATATAGGCTGGTTCTGCAGTAAGGAAGTGACTCTCCACTACCACAGCGCCATGTGTAGTCTCAACCATCATTTTCATTCCAATCAAAACCCAACAAACAAAACGTGTCCCGTCCTGAACAACACCTGGAAGACTGAGATATGGATTCGACGGATTCGATTGAACTGAAGGGCTCTTCATAGAAGAGGCATCCTGAAGCTAAAAGGTGTCTTTGGTCGCGACCAAGTCTTTGGTCAAACAAACACCAAGGATGTCAAGGTTTCATGGCATGGTGAGAATTCTTACGGTACACGGTTCTCTGTGTTGAAACCTGTCAATACAGCTTCGCCATATCCCTAAACTTGTTATATACATGTACATATATATATATTATATATATACTTTATATACTTTGCACATGGAAAAATCTGAACCGTGGGGGTCCGCGGGAGCCGGGGGGTGGTCACATTCCAGAGATTAAACTGCTTTCGCATGCACTGCCTGCCTCATTTCCTCGTGGTGTTGCAGCCTTTTTTCGTAAGGCAATGGTTGAGGGATACACTTTGCGGAAGGTCTGTACCGTGCAAAGGCTCTCAAGCTAGGGCGGCAGCAGAGGCAGCAAATGCATCTGAGACAACATGTTCATCGCAATCTTGATTGATCATGACAAATCAAGATGAACTAAGATAAGTCAAGGTAAATCAAGATGAATCAGATGCAGCAATATGAACGGAGATGAATCAAGCAGAAGAATTCTCTGCCAATGTTCTCGTCATGTGGCCCCTTGCTGGTTCAGCGCCTTTCGCATCAGCGAAGCCACGCATCCCGGACCTCAGCACAGCATTCCCCAAGGAGAACAGGCCGCAAAGCACCGGAGAACTCAATATCTTGGCGCAATACATTCCAGCAGCATAAGATGCCTTCCAGGGACACCACGTTCAAATTGTGTACTTGAGGCTGTTGCTAAAATATCAAACTGGGGTCAAACAAACTGAATGTAATGGCCTGCGAATGAAAACCATCAGTAAAATTTGATGGGAACTCACCCTGGCGAGAGACCTCAAGCAACACCGTGAGTCACTGTGTAAATTTCCAATTCGGCGAAGCGTTCAAAAAACAACAAATTCTTTCCAAAACATTCCATCAAAAACTTTCGATCTTCTTGCTGGAGTCTGCTCTGATGACACCTGGCAGTTCAATCTCCAAGACACCTTTGCAAAGACTGGGAACAGATCCAAGTCTTCATTGTCTTCATTGTGTCAGAAACTGAGTGTGGTGCAGGTGGAACTGCTGGAGGAATCTGGGCAATCTGTGTCTTCTCCTGACCTGGAAGACAATTACAAAAAGGAGGATCTGAAGCAGGAAGCACGTGCCATGCATAGAAATGCACACGTGCATCACTTAAGAACATTATTTTTTACCTTTGCATCGCTTTATGTTCCCACAAAGTGTGATGCAAGTTGCGCCTCCTGCAGATGTGCCTCCAGAGGAATAGTCCTAGGCTTCGCTGAACTCGTACAACACAAAGAAAAGAACTTGGGTCGTCGCCCATCGCCGTCCATCACCGGCCCTGGAGGCTATGCCCCTAGGCTGCTGGCCGAGCGAGCTGGTCCCGACGGAGCTGGTCCCAGGGGCATCTCTGCGAAGGCAGCCTGAACATGTCGATGAACACTTTGCAAAACTCGTCAAACTCGTCCAACATGTCGCTTGCAGTGCAGCAAAGAGTGGCAAATCAACGGCACTTCATTATCTTGATCGTGACATCGCGTTGTATATGGCACATCCCCGCCTGCATCGATGCACTCGCGAAGCCTGGGGTGAGTGCAAATGATTCTGTGCATTCTTTGGACATGCATACAATACATATATATATATATAGCATGTTTTTTGCAGAGGCCTTCCCAGCAACTGTTTTACAATGGTAACTTTCGCGTGTGCATCTCTGTGCGTGTGTACAAGTACCCCACCCTGAACCACTATTCTGGCACAGTTTCTGACATACCATCTGGAAGTATATATGGCATATTTTTATTCTGACATTCTACTTGACAATATCTGACATTCTTTTTGGCATATATTTTGACGTTCTATGTGACATTCTATCTGGCATCTATTCTGACATACTTTCTGGCATATATTCTGGCATTCTATCTGGCATCTATTCTGACATTCTATCTGGCATTCTTTCTGGCATATGTTCTGACATTCTCTCTGACATTCTTTCTAGCATATTTACCTGGCATATCTTCTGACATTATTTCTGGCATTCTATCTGCTGTATCTTGGGAGATTCTTTGAGGTTGAGGTCCAGCTGGGAACACTGCGATCTGGCGCTTGCAGCTGAGGTCCGGCGGGGATCACTCTGATCCTGTGCTTGCTGTTCGGGTCCGGTGGGGAACACTGCGATCTAGTGCGTGCAGTTGAGGTCCGGCGGGGACCACTCTGATCCTGAGTTTGCTGTTCGGGTCCGGCGGGGAACACAGCGATCTAGGGCTTGCAGTTGAGGTCCGTCGGGTAACACTCTGATCCTGGGTTTGCTGTTCGGGTTCGGCGGGGAACACTGCGATCTAGAGCTTGCAGCTGAGGCCCGGCGGAGGAGGAGGCGGAGGAGGCGGAGGAGACGGGAGGCAGGCGGGACAGAATCTAACAACCCTCACCTGGCAGGTGGAGAAAAAAAATGTGTGTGTGTATGTGTCTGTAAATAAATATATATATATATTTATTTATTTATATTTATATCTACAGATATATGTGTATGTATATATAAGAGTATATGTGCATACTATGCATACTATGCATATACAAAATATTTTAAAATCATGGAAATTTTGATTTCATCATCAAATTCCTGAAATGTCGGGAACCCTTCCAGAGTCCACCTTGGGACGGGCTTTGACTAGCTGCGTACGAGGCTTCTGCCAGCTCCTCGTCATCCTGAAAGTCGCAATGAAAACTTTGACGCTTCATCGAGCCAAACGCACATCTTCAACAGTCAAAGCAACATCTGTCCATGGATGCCACATGTTCGGGATTGTTGAGGCATTTTTTGCCTTGACTGGAAGAAGTGTCACTGATTTTTAGACATTACTTCTCTGCAGCAATTCCGCAAACACAGAGTGACGATCTAGGAAGCTAGGGGACAAGCTATGTCTGCACAAGGCAGAAATGCTCCCTCATGGGGAACCATTCCTCCGACTGGTGCTTCTTCGCCTTCTGGTACCCAAATCCACACCCTTAGCAACTGCGCCGAAGAACGCTCGTTCGGCGAGAGACTGCTTCGACATTCGGTCACTAAGGGGCAAGCCCATCTTGCCCGAAAGGTGGAGGCGGTGGAGGGGGTAAGACCTGTCAAGAAAGGTAGCACCACCATCTGCAGAGCTGATCATGTTGTATTACGTGTCATAACATGTTTGCATTCATATGTTTGCCATATCTTGCCTCCCATATTGCTGACCATCCTGCAGGTTTCGGAGGTCTTTCCCACAACACTATTGGAGCGGCCTCGCGCAGCAAGGATTCTGATTTCTGGCATGTTCGGTCACAACGACGCTATTGCATGCCCCTGCTACAAGTCCTAACTTGCCAACACATCGCCAGTTGCCAACAGGCCTCTTGTGTGGTTGGAGATTGAACAGTAGTTTGAATTGTTGGTTTTGGCGCTGCTGCAGCTTGTACTGCTGCAGCTTGAAGTGGAGTATTTTGGACAGGCCTCAAGACTCCAGCAAAAAAACACATCGCAGTGGCCAGCAAGTCTTGCAGTAGCTGCATAGTTTCACTCAAAAGTCTCTCCGGACTTGTCAGATCTTGTCAGTTTGAATTGGCATCTGCGGTGTGTTGCATTCCACTCATCCTGCTTTTGTCTTCAGGACGCATGATCCGTGTCTCGCACGAAGCAAAGATTATATATATAATGCATTTATCATGCCATAAGGTAAACATATTATCCCGGCGGGGACTATCCACCAGAGGCAGCTTCAGGAGTTGATAGTCATCAGCCGCAGGTCAAAGACAAGCAGGCCTGCAGCGACTTGAGAGACATAGTCATAGACGGCATCTGTAGGTGCTAGACGCTGCTAGACTGATGTTACACATGTGATACCAAGACTTCAAGCTCCAAGTGGAAAACCCTACAAAGTTAGAATATGTAAGCTGCGCGCACCTGGCGGCAGCCCGCGACTTTCTTCAGCAGTCGCTCCGAAGCCAAGTTTGCCAGGGATCCAGAAACGTCGCGTCTCCCCTGAACGACAATCAAAATCAACGAGACATCTTTTGCCGCCTATGTGTGTACCTATGCACCTGTGTGTGCTCGTATGCTTGTATACCTCCCACTTTTGCTATCAGACGGGAAGGACTCTGGGCACGATACCCTGATAGCAACTTCAGTTTCTGGCAAGCCTTCCACCATTAACTGCAGAGCTTCTTTCAGGCCTTCAATTGGTACCTCAGGGTTCCAACGCGCATGCACACACACACACACTCGCTGAGAACGTCTGAGAACTGTCATTGCGAATTCTATTGTGGAACGCATCGGTCGTGCAAAACAACACTTCAATTATTCCTGATCAGAGGAGGAGAACACATAGGATTGATCAGTCACGAGGATCCAGTGTAAGACGTCTAAATAGATAAATCGGTAGTTGTCCTTTC
>Ga0126342_10014361_pt1 | contig 13989 bp, 22 predicted proteins | sample Cyp1metagenome_FD_92528 | JGI IMG/M metagenome (GOLD analysis project Ga0126342, IMG submission 92528) | Coral microbial communities from Lord Howe Island, Old Settlement Bay, Australia - Cyphastrea 1 metagenome | ecosystem: Host-associated > Invertebrates > Cnidaria > Coral ...
ACATTTACATACATATAAATACGTACGTAGCAACATTTAGCATTACATAGCATTACATAGCATTACATATTATTACATAGCATTACATAGCATTACATAGCATTACATACATTGCATTACATACATACATGCATACATACATACACGCATACATACATACATACACACATAGCATTGCATTGCATAGCATAGCAAAGCACAGCGCAGCATAGCATAGCATAGCATATGATAGCATAGCATAGCATGGGATAGCATGGATACATAGCATACATAACATACATTAGAGACATTTCAGACATTACAGACGTTACATACATTCCGTTACATTCCGTTACATTCTGTTACATTCCACACAGTACACACATTACATTAATTACAGACATTGCACACACTACAAACATTCCATAAAGTGCATACATTGCATGCATTTCATACATTGCATACATTTCATGGATAGAGACATAGAGACATAGAGGCATAGATACATAGAGACATAGAGAGATAGAGACATAGAGTCATAGATGCATAGATAGATGCATGCGTGCATACATGTATATATATATACATATATACAGTATATATTTTTGCGTATCTATTATATCCGCGATGTGCGTCCTAAACGGCAGGCCTTGCAGCTCCTGGAGGGGCTGAAGTCGGACACTGATGCAGATTCCTCCATTGAAGTCCCCTACTTGCTAGCCATGACTGCCTGCGCGCGGGCCCGCGCCAAAGACAAAGTCAATGAGCTTTTTCAGGAGGGCAAGCGGAACGCCAATTTCCGAGTGAAATGAACCTCGCCTGATGGAGGAACCCCTCGCCCACGGGGGAAGTTTTGTCGGACAAAGCCCTGTTTGATTAGAATGGGACCATGCCATTGATAGTTGGATTGCCATCACTGTTTTTTATTTTCTCCCGGGGCACCTCGAGGGAAATGAATGAATTCTGGTCAAGATAAGATTTGGGTTTGAGAGGGAAGTTCTACTTGAGGATGGCAGGATGGCCACAAGATTAACATGGCCCTTGCAGGAAAACCTTTGGCAACCGGGTGGCAGGGGGGCCGCCGAGGTAGTCATTACAACACCCTGATCGTCGCTTGTGGAACTGATGCTGCAGCTGCTAGAGAGGTCTTTGATCAGATGAAGGCCGAAGGTTTCGAACCCTCAGGCGGCGGGAACGGGACTCAGTCAAGTGGATGGAGCTTGGGAATGATGTTGTGTCTCGAAAAGCAACCCTGAACAACAGAAGGTTTCATCCAATTTTGAAACGCTCGACACTGAGTGACTTTGAGCTTGCTCGACAGGGCTTCTGATTTTTGAGACATGCCCAGCTGCTCGTATTTCACTCTGGTCAGCTGAGTAATGCACGTGTAAAAAATGAACATGTTTGTGTGGGAATTCAAATGCAGTATACATGTGCACACACACGCAGAAATATATATATATATATATATATATATACATATGTATGTGCATATGCATATGTAATTATATGCATATGTATCTGAATATGTATATATGTATATGCATATGTATACATAATATACATACATATATATATATATGTGTGTGTGTGTGAGTGTGTATTTGCATATGTATATGTATATGCATGTGGATATGTATATCTATATTTATATGTATATGCTATGTATATGTATGTGTATCTGAATATGTATTTGGATATGGATATGTATATGTATGCAAGCGTGTGTAAAGGCAACATAAGGTAACCCCATAGCAATTTTCAGACATTTGCGTGCTGACCCTAATGTCTGTCATTTCGGGTCAACTCGAGCAGGTTCGGACTGGAGAGCGTTGCTGTCGTCGCACCGTGAGGATCTTCAGGCGGAAAGCCCGCAAAGCTCTGAATCGGTCGAAGGGAAAATGGATCCTATTGGCGTGCAGTCCTAGGTCCTGGGGTTTATGGGGAATAGATGGGAATAGATGGGAATAGTAGATTCTATAGTTTGATGATGTTTGATGGGTTATCAACCAACTTCTACCATAACTCTGGAAAATCATCAGCTATAAACCCAAGAATGATGGGATTTAACCCCAAAATAACAGGACCACTATGGGGATTTAAGCAACTAAATATAGATAGAGTGTGGATGATAATGCGGGATTCACCCAATGCCATAAGCATCCATAAACCAACCATTTGGGGATAGTTTATACCACCCATTTATGGTCAGGGGACGGCTCAGATTCGCATAGCCATCCTGGCCAGGGACAGCGTGGCGTCTACAGCGAGATGCGCGAGGTCAGCCCATCCGAACCTCTGGAGGAAGCCTGGGCAATTCTCCTGCGCAGTGCGATCCAGGAGGATAACTCTGAAGCGGTGAACTGGGTCGCGGGGCCGCAGGGAGGAAGGCCATGATTCCATGCGTTTCTCTCTCCTTTGAATCACTATTCGGATGAACGGAAATGAACAGAATTCCCAGCCAAGAAACCCTTAAGCCTCATGATTGGTGGTAAAAAGCATGGTTTCCTGATGTTTCCTGCAGATGTTCCCTTAAACAAATCCAGTGAGATGTAATTATTGGGTAGACCTTTGCGGAATCTGGCGGAATGGTAGGTTGATGGGTTGTTAGGGGATGTTCCGATTAAAGCCTCCATTTATTATAGGGGATGTCCAATTGCATTATTTTGATTATCGAATGGTACATAATATATGTATGTTGATATGCCAAGCCTAAGGAATGCCATTCCGAGATGGGATGACCATTCCACAATCCTGCTGCGTTTTTTTTTAACCATGTTTTTTTAACCATGTCAAGCATGTCTTAGGCATTCGTTTGCCATAAACAGGGACATGCCTTAGTCGTGCCATAAGTAAATTCGTTTGCAGGTTCTATGGATGCCGTGCTGTGCCTTGTGCACCTTAAGGCTGTGGAAGAGATGAGCCGCAACGGCTGCAGCTTGGACTCGGAGCACGCTGCCAGGGTTCCTTCCTTGCGCCGCGCCGTGGCGCAGCTGAGTGAGTGGCGGCAGCTCCGACCGCAGGAATCTGCAGAATCCCAGGCTGCGCCGGCGGAGGCTGCGTTGCCAGATGGCTGGCAATCCACCTTGGATCCCAGTAGCGGCCAAAGATATTATTGGCACGTGGGAGATCCTGCCGGCACAACCACCTGGGAAAGGCCCAGCTAAGAGAGCGCCAGGGAGACGTATGGAAAAGGGTGGGGGGAGGATGAGAATTTCTCGTGTAATTGCGGGTTTTGGGGACTGGCATCGGGGGTGGTCAAGATTCCACGCATAACCACACAAATGGGCCAATCGGGAACTTGCCAAGCATCTATCGACAGCTTGTGCCAATCAACTATTATATATAATTACTGCGGCTACCGCCGTCGACTTTTTTGTTACTTGCCTGTTTGGTTTCTTAAGTTGTTTATTCTTGGTGATTCTTGATTGTTCATGCCCATTCCTATTCCTATGTATATATACTATATTTCATAATCTCAAGGCACGCAACATCCAAGCCATTCTCTCAGTAGAGCGGTGCGCTCTTGGCGCAATGCCACGCAATGCCACGCAATGCCGGGCTCAGGAAAGTCTCTTCAGATCTTTGGTGTCAGATTCGCCAGTTCTGCAAGGCTAAGGCGGTCTCGCAGATGGTCAGTGAGAAGGAACGCCTCTGGCCGCGCGCAACTACGATGTTTCGTGTCGTCGTTGCGTGATGTTGGGATATGGTTGGTCCCCGGAAAGTGATAGAGAAGTGAGGTGTGACGAAATGATATATATATATATATATTATATATATTATATATATATATATATTATGATGTTACATCTGTGACTTTCAGAAATTTCTTATAGGCCTTCTGGGGGTAGGTTGAAAGCACTGACGGTTCTTTTTAGGGACTACAGCTGCCGCAGCTGCCAGTTCTAGGCCAACCGCGGCCCCAGCGGGTGAAAATCCCCCGTAGATGATGATGTGTTTTGTGGCACCTCGGTCGGGTACCTGGAACCGAGGAGCTACAATCAGAGTTTCCCGTTTCCACATGTTTGTTGGTTAGCATGGAATGAAAATGATATCAGCACTTTGTAGCTAGTAGTCATAGTCGTAATCGCAATAAGAATGTTAGCATACTCGGACGTGCTTCTCCAGATATATAATTAATAAGTGGATATATAAATTTTATTTATATATACCTTATATAACTATAGTTATTGGGCTTGTATCCCAACTTATGGGGGTCCAGTTTACATGCCACAACCCTCAACTGCACCATTTTTCGCGGTGCTCCCGCGACTTGATCCTTCCATTTGGTGCAGGAAATCGCTGTGCTGAATGACATCCCGGAGAGCTTGCGCATCATGCTGCACGAGGAGAATACCCCCCCTATTGGGGGTTTATTCACCATCTCTTGAGGGATAGATGTTATGGGAAATTCCATGGAATCGGAGAACAGGGTAGGTCTTTGGGGTGTATTAACTGCCAACAACAAAGTGAACCTCAGGAGGTATCTTAGCCATCTATTGGGTGGTCATCTTTAGGGGGTGTAGTTGAAAGCAGTAAAGATGGGATGTACCCTTCGGCAATCAAACATGGCAATGGGAAATCGCCCAAAGGGTGCATTGAAACGGGAAAAATATCAATAAATGCAGGGGGATTATCCCTTGCCATGTTTGGTTGCCAGAGGGTGAGTATCATACAAATAGCACGCATGGAGCTATAAGGAACAAATGCGGAGATGTAACCATAAAACCCCAGCAGTACCAGCGAGAGAGACGGCGGCACTGTTAAAGTCCACCATTCCATACCCAGATCATCGCAGATCTTCCCAGATCTTTGAAACAATTGGGTTGACTAAAGGGAAAAATGTTGAGGACCCCCATTTCTTCCATATGTTGTTATAACTATATATATATTATTTGTCATACATTGTTCCATTCGATAGAAAATCCTAAAATGGATTCGAGGTTTGAAGCTCCCCTTCTTGAGGAGCTTTATCAAGACATCGTCTTGGGTTCGCACATCCTTTCAGGAATTCAGGTGCGGATGGATGTGCCGTATTTGTGTTTGAGGATTGGGAAACCAAAAGTTCACAGCATAGATCAAAAGCAATGGCACCACAGTCTTCATCAACAGATATCCACAGGTTTTCAAAACTGGTTTTATGACTTGTTATGCCATCATGGATATCATGCAACTTTAAAAAATCTCCGATTCTAAGAGGATTGAAACATGACCAGATATGACCAGCCATCAAGCCGGTCTTGTAGCTGGAGTACCCGTTGATGGTCCCAGTAGGGACTTCCTCTGCTTTTTGGCTGCCACCTGCCCATTCTGTGGTAAAGCCAATAACATAAACCCTCAATTGTGGGAGAGTTTATACATGTTTATAGCATTTTATGCATATTTCTGGTGAAATTCAGAGGGATCGTTTAATGTTGGGTTTAAGTTTACCACATTACTTGGTGCTTTTTATGGGAGGTACCACCCCTGGAGGACGTAGCGAATTGTTGTCGTGTTTTTTGCAACTTATCCTCAACTTTCTTGCGCCTGACCACGTCACAGATGCACGGTGCCTCCAAAGGGTTGACCCCTCCATTCCCACCATCTATCTCTGTTTGTCAGCCTGCCTGTTTATCATATCTATTTGTCTGCCTACCTATCTAATTATCTATTTGTTTGTTTGTTTTTTGTTTGTTTGTTTGCTTGTTTGTTTGTTTGCTTGGTTGTTTGTTTGTCTATCTATCTATCCATCTAATCTAATCTTATCTTGTATTATCTAATTACTATCTTATCTTATCTTAATTTTTATCTTATCTTAATTCTTAGCTTATCTTAATTATTATCTTATCTCAACTTATTTCATCTTATCGATTTATCATGATTTATCTATCTATCTATCTAATCTATCTATCTATCTATCTATTTATCTATTATGATCCAAACTTACGTAAATTCATCTTATCTAATCTAGTGTAACCTAATCTAACCTTTATCTCAATCGCAAACTCATCTAATCTAAGCTATACAGTCCAGTCTAATCACTAATCTAATCAAATTTTAGTTTTATCAATCCAATCTACTCCAATCTAGTCTATATAATCTGATCCTATCTAATCTACTCTTTATCTTAGTCTCAATCTCAACCTAATCTAATCTAGCTTTAATCTGATCTAACCGAATGTAATCTAATCCAATGCCAATGTATCTATCACAATGTCACAGATTTGAAGTTTAAACCACCACGCCAGAAAGATGTTACTTCCAGCCCTTCTAGCCGCCTGCCCCTACTAAGAATCATGCCCAAACAAGGAACAAACTCATCAAACTCAATAGGAGACCAGAGTTCTGGGAGAACGCTATCATTGTCAAATGGATTTTTATATTCGGCTTTGATAGTTTATAGTTTTAGCATGTTTTAGCTATAGTTTACCCACACTATAACTACTATTCAGTAACAAATTAATACAACTGACTATAGCTTATGGGATTCGATAGTGAACCACCACACTTTTCATGGATCACCTGAAGATCCATGAGCAAATGGGGGGATGCATCATGATTTTGCAATCAAAGATGGCATCCATTTGCAGATAATTGCATAATTGTGTTTTCATATTTATATGATTGTTTCTATCTATCTATGTGTACATATATATATCTCTCTCTCTCTCTTGGATTATTGTTAATCATATCTTTATATATATATATTAAATATCTTTGATTTTAATGTTCATCCATTGAATTCGTGCATGTTGGATTTATATCTGAAAAGCCACCAGGTAGGGGACGACATTTCCCAAGCCGTCAAGCGCTTCTGCCATTTTTGCTTCAGCGAAGAGGTCCGATGGTGAGATGCGGAAGCAAACGATAAAGGGCGGTTTTCCAATGAAACGAATGAGGTGGTAGCTTGGATGTTCGTCCCACTTAGTAAGTCTCTTATAGTAAGTCGTTTATAACTTATAACCTGGCTTGACCCATAGTTGTGCCTTGGTTGTCTCCTTGGTAAATGCCTGAGATGACTATGAAGTAAGGCTGTGGGTTGAACATGGACCAAGGCAAACGAAGCCAGCAATCCACATCGGAAAATAGATGTGGTCATTAAGGGGATGATAATAGCAATCCCAGTAGCAAACCATTTGGGGTCCTTCTACTTCATAGCGGCGGTTGGGGATGGTTGTGTCAGAAACCTTTGAGAAAAGGGGCGCTTTGAAGGTGATCATGACATTTTATGTCACACACACACACCATGGAAAATCATCATTATGATTGCTTTTATACCTCCATTTCGTTGCTTAAGACCCGTAATATTCCTTTCATTTATATCCCCAAATCATGTGCTTAGATATCATAGTGTTTGAAAAAAAAAACATGAAAAGCAATGTCCTCTTTCATTGGTGGATTATTGAGAAAAAAAACAATCCCTTATCATATAAATGGAGGTTTTAATGGGAACATCATCTATAGATTCTGGGTCTTCAGCACGCCATGTTTGATTACCAGACGGGTGTACGTATCCAATTCTCCAATTCCCATGAATTCCCATGGTTTTACCCCACCCCATGGTTTTTTTTTCATTGGGACGTGCTGCGGCAGATCTTCTCGGCCAAGCTGGACGTCTTCATGGACGGAACGGAGGCGCAGCGGGTCTATGTGTCCCGTGCCTTGGCTATGATGGTTTCGGGGTTTAGGAAGCTTCCATATTAATGTAGAGATGATTTATGATATTATATGATATATATATATATATGGATGTTCTATGCATATAGATAGATCATATGTTTAGCATCATGGATGCTATCATGTTTTTCGCGTATGCTACTAGTTGAATGGTAGCAATGTGTAGATATTTAGAGAACATCGTGGATACAATGGGAGTTGGGAATCAATATCATATGATAATTGGAACTGTACCCTCCGGTACTTGAGCATAGATATGCAAAACGGCCCGTTGCGTTCGATGATTTACGTATTGAATGCGCTTATTTTCCATAGCTATGTTAAATTTACCGGAGGGTACATATACATACAGCACACTGGGATATCATGGGAATATCATGGATATGATGGGATTCGATGGGATTATTTGCTGCAATATTTATGGATGTGGTAACTAAAGATGTGTGATTGCATGTGGGTAACCCGAATTTTTGGCAATGTAAATGGGGAGAATGATATAATATAGGAAAGAAATATGTTGTCATTATTTTGGGATTGGATTTTACTTTTCTATCTCAAACGATCCATAAATGCCCATAAATATCCACAGATGGTTGTGCATCAAATTGGTGAAAATCCCAACAGCATTGGCAACTTCAATGGGAAAATGAGGTGTTCAATCATCAAATGTGGGAGTAGCCCCATGTACATATTATACATGTATATATATATATAAATATAAATAGATATGTATATATATATTATTATATATATATGTGCAGGTATGTATATAGATATATGTATATATATATATATTTATGCAGGTATGTATATATATATGCATATTCTAAATTGCCGGTATATTGAGATGACTGAGAAGTCCGGAAATTTGAGGGGGCCCCACAGGGAGTATCCGGGGCCCAAGGAGGCGGGAAGTGCATCTATTGGAGCATTCTCCTTCCTAAGAGTGGTGTGCTGAGCGGGAAACGTTCTGGGAACCGTTTTGGGAACCATGACTTGGACAGGTGGAGGATGCAATCAGCAGGGATTTATATAACCAAGTTGTTGGAAGAAAAAGGAAAAATGAGTTGCCAAAAGTAGGTGTTTGATGCTTTCACGTGCTCCCGTGGCATTTAAGCTAAATCGAAGGTGCCTCATCCATGTTTGAAACCTGACAATGCCATCGACTCATAGCTGTTCGGCCTCAGTAAGCACACCCATTCCTTCCAAAAGCCATTCTGAGATCGTCAGACGTTGGAAGGAACCAACTGGTTGCAACTTGGCGGACCGTGTCCGTGGGAAAATGCAGCTGCCAGGGGGGGGGCAAGTCCGTTGTAATCATGACTTAGAACTATGACCATTATGACCCCCCAAGCTTAGCCACAACTCTATCCTCTGGTGAATGGAATATTCATGTAATATCATATAATATCATGTAATATTAGTAGGATATTACTGGGATAGTGGTTAATCCTTCGGTAATCAAACATGGCTGGGACATCCCCATCAGAAACGGAGGCCCATAGCTGCGAAAATCATCTATAAGTGGAGGATTTTCACCATGGTTGATTGCTGGAAGGTAATGTTCAAGGAATAGATCCTGCACAAAAGAAAAAATAAGGGGGCGAAGAAGATTCCCTTGAAATGAAATACGGCTTTAAAAACGCATTGCCCCAATTGGGCCCCCAAAGTGAAAGATCCAGAACTAAACCAAATTTTCTTGGTGGTATTTAATATTAATTTAGGGGGATGGGATGTGTGGCAAGCCCAATGCCATAAACCATCAAGACTTTGACAAAAGGCGTTCCAGTGACACATGAGATGGTAAACCGAACCAACATAAACCAACCCAGTCACCCTGCATCATTGGGGATCATCAATGTGGACAAATATGACAATCCGATTAACCACGACCGGGGTCAGTTTTACATCATCCCATTACTAGGGGCATACAGTATACCCTGCTACAGCAAAGACAGCTCAGGGAGGTTGGTTTATGGCCTGGGGGTTGCAACATTCATTGCAAGGTAATCTTATTGCTTTGGTGGTTTCTTGCTAAGAAATTGACTTTGAGTGGCTTGTGTGGTAAACCCACCTACAGCATGGAATCTATTTATCCAGAAATAGGATCCTTCTGGGATAATCATGGCAACATAGTGGAGGTAATGGTACTTAATGCCCCTGTAGCAGAGGTAACGTTAGACGTGAACAAGGGAATTTATATGCTCAGATACCATGTTTTTTCAGTGTATTTCATTGGATGGGTTTGCTGATTTCCCCAAAAATTTAAGTGGGACAACAGCATAACACAATTCAAATGAAGAATGCTGGTGCTGACATTGGACATGTTATTGATCTTGGATTCTATTTGACTTCCAGAACAGCTCTATATAGTCGATAGATGAGTCAAGTTTCTCCAAGCGTCAGCCATGATGACACCAGGTCCGAGCTCGCCTTGTGGGCCAAATGGCACCATCGCGGTCAGCTGGTGGCCGAAACCACTACACGTTCCTGAGAAAGCCGATTTAGTTATCTAATCGGACCAAAAAATGGGGAGATGGCTTGAAATATCTTAATATCTTAATATCTCCAAAATATCTCCATTAATGTTATATCTCCAAATGATAAATATATTTCATATATCTCCAAATAATGTTATAATCATGTCATTAAGATATTTTGGAGATATATGAAAGTAACATGTTCCATAGATTTTGGTTGATTGTACTGGTTCTACGCTCCCATTCTTTTGGATAATCAATATATCAATATGGTTGGCTCGATACCCCTATGGCAACATGAACCACATTATGGAACATATACAATTATATTTACATATATACATAATCTGGGTGAATTTGATCATGGCCTCATATCGTATGTCACTTGATGGGAATGGATGCGGCGATTCATCCCGAAATGGCTCTATGATAGCCAGATACAGTGGGGATATCATGGGGAATGGGGATAATGGGATTCGAACAAAAAAGATGTTCCAAAGGAGATGGAATGGGATATAATTAAGAGATGTCGGGATAGAGTACAATGACCTCACTGCGACGTCGCTGATGGGAATTGTAACGGATGACTGTCTTAAAGTTACCGAACGAAAATCAACACGTAAAATTACCCGCGCACACGCCTGCCGTAGCAAGACTACCGACCCCGAAAGGATAAACAATCTGAAAGTGCTTGTATATGTCTCTACTATATCATCTATATCCCTATTATTCTGGATTATGGGTTGATGATGGCTTAGGAATGCTAAGGTGGTACACCCAAACATAAAACCATCCCCAAATTGTGGGTTTATGGCATTGGGTTGCCCACATTATTGGATGATCACAACCACAATACTTTTTCTGGGGATAGTTTTATGCTGGTTATTGGATTATCCATCATCTGTTGCACAGCAAGTTGGGTATGTTAATGTATCAGCGCATGAATTGCAATTCGGGCTAACTATGCTTATAATTACTATCACGTAATTTTGGGCGTCATCTATCATGTGTTTTTCTTGTTATGGGATGTTATGGGCCTATGTATGAATGAATTGCAAATCCAATCACAAAACCGCTCCAGGTTTTATGACCTTGGATCCTAAGAGCTTCGCTACCATCGCGGCGAGCGAAGGAGGTGCCCAAGACTTCTGACGCACAAATTGACCAACACACAAAAACTGAGAGAAATTCGTTGTTATGTTGTTATTTAACTAGAGAAAATGAGGAGTTGCTCTCAAATTTTATGATTGAATTCGATTTAAATACGACAAGATTGGGATTTACCATGAAAGTTTATTAAAGTTTATGACTTTGGGGGACTTAACCAGCAAAAATTGGCATCTCACCCTCGAAATGGGACTTAGAAAATGACATGTGGATGCTGCGCTGGTGAAGGTGGGGATGTGTAAAAATAGTAGTCTATTAATCTTAGTTTATTTCATCTGTGCAGGGTATCTAAGATGAACCATGAACAAGAAAAAGTAGATGTCCCATAAAATCTGAGAGATGCACCAAGTCATCCGGCATTTCGGAGGAGTGAAACCGGCTGCGGAGACCATCGGTGTCGTCAGCATGGCTTTACTAACACGGAGTCTAATGACTTGGATGCTTGGGGGATGCCCCATGACTTTGGAAACCTCCATTATATATAATTATAGATAATTATATATATATATTATGCATATATATATATTATGCATATATATATATATTATATATATATACACATGTACTATGCACACTGTACACAGCTGCACGCAATGCGTCGGAGGTGCGTTGCACGCCTATCTTCGAACCCTTGGCCTATTACTCATCAGCCACGCCGAAGCTATGGAGGTCCAGTGGGGTCATGTGAAATTCCATGGGGAAATCCTCTGATTTAATGGAATTTTATAGTGATTCAATGCCATATTAATGGGATATACCCTCCGGTAAACATACAAAAAACTATTGAAAATTGCCATGTCTAGGTGATTTACCTATAAAAATGGTGGTTTTCCAGTGTTATGTTAGTTCAGAGGATAGATCCAGTTCAATAAAAGCAATTCAAGATGGTGTGTGAAGTTAGGTTTACCTCAAAATATTTGGATTTGCTGAAAAATTGTGTCTATGTTTCTTCATGGGCGAACTATTAGGGAAATCTAACAGGAACATGTGTTTAAGCCAAAGCTGAAAGCAGTGGATTGATTAATGGCACACATTGGGATACACCAAGAGATGAGAAACACAGGAAAACAAGGCACTGGACGTTGAAAACCTTGATATATGTTTATTTATCGAATACTCCTTGCGGTATGTCATTGTCAACCAACTTGGGCAGTAAGTGGGTGTAAGGGTATCTCTCACAAGAGTCATCATGGGTTTGGGAACCCAATTACCCTCTGGTAATTTAACATAGCTATGGAAAATCACAATTTTTAATGGGAAAATCCACTATAAATGGCCATTTTCAATAGCTATGTTAGTTTACCAGAGGGTACTGATCCAAAAAATCCGACTGTTCTCGATGTCCAAGTAGAAAGCCGGGGGCTTGAGGGAATGATCCAAGGTAGAACCACTCATCTGGCGGAAACATAGACATCAAAAAACGATGTTGCTGGTTGGTCTGTTTTTTGAATGAACCGGGGTTTTAGGGGTTGGCTCAATTGGAAGATGCATGTGTGTATTCATATGTAATTATCTATACATGCATGCACAGGTCCCAAAGTATGAATAAACAGCATATTTGATGAACTGTTTCAAACCAGGGATGTCTCTTAGCAGCAGAAGGGGGCAACCAATCAAAGCATCCTGAAAGATGGTGGGCCTTGGTACTCCCATCTCCCTACATACCACCAGATGGGACACCAAAATGAATAGATGCCAAGGGGCTACCAGGATTGGACTGTCGGTTCTATAAATATCTATCCTATCATATCCCATCATAATATCCTATTATGGCAGGTTTCTACACCCGCTGGCAATCTAACATAGCTATGGAAAACCACCATTTGTAGTAATTAGGTGTGTGATCTACTTTCACGGGCCATTTTCCATAGCTACGTTACATTACCAGACGGGAACCCACAGTTAACAGACCCTCCCGTAAAACTCATATAGATATCGAAAATCCACCCGTTGTCAATCGTTTCCCAGGGAAGAACCATAGTTTTTTGTGTGCTTACTGGAGGGTATTCATTGAACCCATCATGAATAATATACATATATATATATATGTGTATATATATATATATACACATATATATATACACATGCGCGCGCACACACACACACATCTACATGTATATTATATATATATTATGTGTATACCCATACCCCATCATATCCTGGCTCATTCTGGTTGCTTCTTATACCCCCAATATCCATTTCTTAAGGACCATGAGATTCCTCCGGTTGCACCGGGCCAGGAAGATGAAGAGGTCACAGATTTGACCCTGGGGGAACGGCTCATCCGAGCTATGGCCAAGAGGTGTGATGGCCGGATCATGATGGCATATTCCCGTGCAATGTTGTTAAAACAAAAATAAACCACCCATTTGGGAATGGTTTATGTGGTGATTTGGGGGATGGTTTTGTATTGTTTTAATTAACATTAATTAACCACATTATATACATAAATATATATATATATATAAATGAGGTGCGGTCAAAATAGGCGTAGACTACTTGAGTAAGGGAGGGTACAGTTATGTTGAGAAAGTGCACCAAACCATGTAAAGCGATAGGGCCCCCCAAAAAAAAGATAAATTGTAACCATATGAGAGTGCATTAAACTTGGTGTAAACCAAGCAAATATTGTTGTGTGCCTTCACGCGATGGGCAAAATTGATGAAGAAAATTCAACCTGCAGTGCCCACGTTTCTTGCAGTTGCCA
>Ga0126342_10014362_pt1 | contig 13989 bp, 13 predicted proteins | sample Cyp1metagenome_FD_92528 | JGI IMG/M metagenome (GOLD analysis project Ga0126342, IMG submission 92528) | Coral microbial communities from Lord Howe Island, Old Settlement Bay, Australia - Cyphastrea 1 metagenome | ecosystem: Host-associated > Invertebrates > Cnidaria > Coral ...
ACACTACACTACACTACAGTACATTACACTACACTACACTCCACAACACTACAACTACAACTACAGAACTACACAACTACACTCCACTACACTCCACTACACTCCACTACACTCCACTACACTAAATTACACTACATTACACTACACTACACTACACTCCACTACACTGCACTACATTACACTACCCTACACTACCTTCCACTACACTTCACTAAATTACACCCCACTACACTCCACTACACTACAACTACAACTACGACTACACAACTACACTCCACTCTACTCCATTACACTAAACTACACTACACAACAGTACACTACACTACACTACATTCCACTACACGCAACTACACTACATTACATTACACTACATTACATTACACTGAATGACACTGCACCACAGATAGACAGGTAGACAGATAGACAGATGGATATTTAGATGGACAGATAGACAGGTAGGCAGCTAGACAGATAGACAGATGAAAGAGAGATAGATACATAGATAGATTGATTGATAGATAGATAGGTAGATAGATAGATAGATATGGTAATTAGATAGATAGATAGATAAATAGATAGATAGATAGATAGGGTAAGTAGATCAGAGAGAGAGAGAGAGATAGATAGATACATAGAAAATAGATAGGTAGGTAGGTAGATAGTCAGAGAAAGAGAGAGAAAGAGTGAGAGAGATCAAGCACCTTTCAGTCCATCACTGGCTTCGCTCTGCCACCCCTGATTGACAACAGCCAACCTCTCCTATAGGTTTCCTATTTTTGAAACTTCCGCCTTGTTTAACTAGTGTACTTAGTGTAGTGTAGTGTAATTAGATGTGATTGGTGTAGTGTAGTGTAGTTAGTGTAGTGCAATGTAGCGTAGTATATTTGTATTTTGTAGTTGTAGTAGTAGTGTAGTGTCGTGGTAGTTGTAGTTGTAGTTGTCTTATTTATCTATCTCTCGATCTGCAAGCTTGAGACGAAGCTATTCTGCGAGACTTTCTCAATTTTCGAAGTTGGCAACAGCAAAAACGAAGCAATTCTGGGAGACTTCCCTCAATTCTTGAAGTTGACAACATCAAAAACGAAGCAATTCTGCGAGACTTCCTTCAAAAATGAAAAGTTGAGCGCAGAGCTGACGGCCTCGTACCAATGCTTTTTGCGATTTTTCCAATCCATCTGTCTAAAGTACTGCGCCTGCCACGAACAAGTGATGCCAGGTCATACGAAGTACTGCACCTGTCACGCAAAATCATTTTCCCAAAACTGAAGATCTGATGCTCCAAAATATAACCCCTCTCAGGAAATCAGCGCCCTGACCTCCTAACATCGCTGATGACGAACATGTCTCTTGTACTGCGCCTGCCACGCAAGATGCATCTTTGCAGATCATCTGCAAATGTCCCACGCCTGCCATCGTTTTTGGAAATGCTGCAAAACCCTCACGTTTTGCTCACTGCTGGCAAGGTGCAGAATCCCTTGCGCCTGCCACGCAAAACTACATCTGAACCTTCAAAATTGGTCCGCATGTAGTGCTTTTAACATTTTGAAATGGAAATGTGCTTCGCGCCACAGCAGCGTACACTTTTTCGACATCTGAACTTCCAAAAGAGCTCCGGGCATGAGGTGTTTTTGCCTTTGGCTTCCAGATGTGCTTCGCGCCACAACGGTGCGCAGTTTTTGATCTCTCATCTCCCCAGATGGCTCCGCACCCGCCCCTTTAGTGAGCCTACTTTTCAACCCTCCGGAGCCACAAAACATCGTTTCTTACCTCTTTCTCTGTTTCGCGACTTTCCTACCTTTTCGCGCATCTGCATCTTCTTTCTTCTGCCTCTTTCTCTTCTCTGATCTTCTCTCTTCTGCTCTTCTCTTCTCTGACTCTTCCCACCCCTGCTGTTCCATCTGTCCATATTGTCGGAAGTTTGACTTCTAAACTTCGCCCGATAAATTATACATATTTCGTCACCATTTCGTCATCATTTCAACATTTCGTCATCATTTCGTCATTTGTAGCTCCAGGACTCTGCTTACCTCCTCCAGCAGCTCTGGAGGGGCTGGACGCCTGGCAGTCGCAAGGCGATAGCGAGAAAGGCGACGCGCCCGTGGCCGTGGCGCCCCCACCGAAGTTGGAAAAGGCGGTGACCGAAGAAACGAAGGAAACGAAGGAAGCGAAGGAAGCGAAGGAAACGAAACCGGCAGCGCCCCAGGCAGTGCTGCCTTGGGCAGCGCCGCCACCTGGTCCAGGACTCTTCATGTAGAAAACATCAAAAAAAAAACATATGTAGAACATCAGCAGAGCATCCATTCTGATTCTGTTTATATTCTTTGGATTTGTCAGATTGTCATGTTTTGCTGCTTTCATCTATTTACATCTATTTACTAAAAATACACAAAACCTTCAACCAAAATTGTGAAATACTGCTAGTCAACACCATCGCAAGACATCTCAACATTTATGACGAAACAAACCATGAATCGTGAAACTCAGAACATTTGCTAGAGATGATTAGTTCAAGAGCACTATTTCCCTATGGGGCCCTTTCTGTTTTGGCACGGTTGTACTCTTCCAGTTTCTGTTCTGCTGCACGTACTCAATTTCATTTGTAATTGATTATGTACCATTTGTCCGTGCGAGCATTTGCAGCCTCCCTGCCTTGAAGGACTAGAGCCACCACCGATTCTCCCGGCACCAGAAACCAAAGACGGCAGCGAAGGCACATGTTTTCACCACATCGTTCAATGCATGTTGAGACGTAAACCAGGTAAGCCTGAAGTTCTGCATGAAAAACAATTTGGCCAACAGTTTGGCTTGGTTATGTTAGCATATGTTAGCATATGTTAGCATATGTTAGCATATGTTAGCATGTTTGGTTTGCATGAGAGTGATTCATCAGCCTTCGGATGCAGGAACTTCCTCCATCAACACTGAGTCAAGATGATGCAAGAGCCCAAGAAGAGGACATTAGAAGAGGACATTAGTATGTTAAATCAATTTTAAACATTATGAGTGACAGACATTGGTCCAGTAAGGCAATCATGAAGCTATGATTCGGTATGAGCAACAGACACTAGTGACACTAGGGTTGGATAGTCCCCCAAAGTGCTGGATGAACATCCAATGAATATCCAGCAGGTACGGATTCTTGTCATCGCCATTACAGGTAGAATATGGGATAAATTTCAATAGCTGCACTTAATATTGCCAGGCGGGTTATGATGAAAAAATATGAAAAGACTTAATTCAGTGTGGTATGAACGATTTGGAAATATATTTGGAATCCGACACGCCGACATACGTCGACCAAACTTGTGCAGGTTGCGAACCAAGACCGAAGACCTTCGCGGATGCAAGAGGTCAGAGAACGAGTCAGACGAGCTATCAAGAGCTTTAAGAAATTTTAAGAGCTTAAAGTTTTTGTCATGTTTTGTGTTATGTTTGTCATAGGTGGCTGACAGTTTTGAATTCCGAAGAGGTTGTTCCTTTGTGGTTCAAGTGAATTTAAATAAGAAAGATGCCAAACGAGTCGTCGGAAATGCGTTTGCAGAGATCGTAAGAGACTTCAAGGTGATAAGATGTGATACGGTGATTTTAGACATGTTCAGCTACAGTCAGCGACACTTTTGTTGATTTCACATGGCTTCACAGCTGTGAGGCTTGGGAGGAGGCTCAGTTGGAAGAAAAGAAACGGCGAGCGGCATCTAAACTGCATATGTATTTGATTCGGCATGTCACGTTTTCGCACAGGAATGAAGAGTTTGTTAAGCTCCATGTTCACAAGCATCACAAGCATCACAAGCATCACAAGCATCACAAGCTACACTGGACTGAGTCAGACTGAGTCAGACTGAGTCCCAAATTGTTTGGCAAGTTTAGCCGCTTTTGGCCATGTTGTTTGATGCTCCTACACCTGACATTGGCTCTTGACTGAGTCCCAAGTGCTTGGGACCACGTACAACAAACTGGTCACAAGAATCGAGATTGACTTCAGAGAATCAGTACCTTGGCACTAAAAGAATCTAAAAGATGTAAAAGATGTAGACACGCTTCGCACCCTTCGCTTCAGGGTGAAAACAGGCTGCTGCAGTGTCATGAAAGAATGATCAGGAATACGGTTCGAGAATCATGATAATTATGGTCTCACAATGTCCCCTATAGCATCCTATAGCATCCTATAGCATCCTATAGCATCCTATAGCATCCTATAGCATCCTATAGCATCCTATAGCCTATATCTATCCTATATGCCTATATGTCTATGTCTCGATGATTCTCGATGTCTCAACGGATTGTTGTGATGTCCCTGGAATCCCTGGATGTAGTGAGCACTTGTGTGACCCACCGCATCCGGACCCGAGGTCGTGGATGCAGTTGTCAGCTTTTTAGTGGCCACCCGGCACCGGACAGACATGTGATGACATGTGCCAATGCGGAAAGATGTGGAAAGATAGAGGAAGGAGACATGGAAATCCCATGAAATCCCATGAAATCCCCACGAATCTTGGAAAGTAGTTGCAAAGTAGGCAGGGACTAGCTTCTCAACAAAGTACAGCACACTTGGAATCTTCGTGTCACCTGCGTATTTCTTGTCCGGTAATTGCATTAGTTCAGGTGTTTGTTCCACTAAAGTTCTTCCATTTGATCAGAAATTCTCGGAATGACTCATTAGCAAAAGTGGATGTCAATTGTCAACGCACTTCACCCTCAGTCACTTTCACACAATTTCACTGCATCTCTCAAACTTTCTCGACTTCTCGAGGTTCTTTACACCTTCATCCTGTTGCTGCAGACGCAGTGGAGAGGGTTTCAGGCAGCGCAAAGGTTGGAGGGCAAGGAGTTTACTGACGAAGACTTCCAAGACTGGCCTGGAGCGGATTCTTGGTGACGTCGGTCAGCATATGTCAGCCTCAAGTGATGTTTTTTGTGATGCTGTTCAACATGTTCAATTTTAAATACGTAGCATTCAAGTCTTTCAACTAGGTATTTTTTAAATATGTTTTACGATAGAATTGAATAATTCGTTGAGGCTATTTGTATGAAACTGAAGTAGTAGACATTTCTTGGTGAATGCCAAGGAGACAGCATTTTTCATAGTGGACCACATCTTCAATGCGGACTCTTGGTCAAAGATCTCCCGGACAGTTCCAACATATTTGAATTATTTGGGCAAGCATCTCCAATGGAGAGGTCTAGTTGTAGGTTCACAACGGTTCGGGAAATGGGCCGAAAATTAGTAGTGAATTCATGTGAATTAATGAAATAGATAGACAGGATAGACAAGCCAAGTTTCTTGAGATTTCTTGAGAGAGTGAACCTGAGAAATCTCTGATGGGACGAATTGATCAACCAGTCCTTGCACGTGCCAAGATCTTTGTCCTGGAGATTGCATGGCGTCTTTACATGCACAAACTGAAATTCCTGTGCGACATCTTCGGCGTCTTTGACGTGCTCGTAGTGATAGCAACCAGCATCGACGTATACGTCTTGAAGCTTGGCACAGATGGTCAAAAGCTTCAATCTCTTGAAAAGTCACTATGTCACTATGTCCTTAAGGGTGTTGATGAACATAGCGGATGGCTTACAGTGCATAATATCTTGAGGAATATTTCTGATTTTTTTTGGCACTGAAATTGGCACTGAGTGAATTTCATAGATTGCGTTAATTTGTTGCGTGGCAGAGCAATTTTTGCTCTTTTTTTTAAGGCTGAACTGAATCTATACGTGTTGTCTCTTTGCAAACAGGCAAAGCATGTAGTGATATACGGTCATACGGTGCACTGATAGGTGTTGGTAGGCTCTGGCGTCAAGTTTTGGAAATAAAACAGCATCGCAGTCAGACCCTTCCCAATGTTCTGATGCTTACATTGGATACATTTCGATCACATAGGTTTTCTGGTTGGTGGTTTGGAACATGTTTTTTTCCATATTGGGAATAATCATCCCAACTGACTAATATTTTTCAGAGGGGTTGAAGCCACCAACCAGTTTTTATATGTTTTTTTTAAATTATGTGTTACTCTTATCGCAGTGAAAGACCTTTGTTTCCTTTCCAGGCAACCGTTTGACGCTGGCTATGCCCAGAACTTTGCTGTGGGTCGTCTTACACGAATCTTCCGCCTTATGAGGATCTTCAGGCCGAGCTTTTCACTATGTTTTTTTTTTAATTTAAAGTTGATCGACATTGGATGTCAATTAATTGATATTGGAAGGCATTGACTGAATAAGTTTTAACAAAGTGGACCATAATTTTCAACATCGGTTTGATTTTTTAAGCACAGTAAGTTCAACACATATGCTCATCATTTTCCAGCGCTTTTGATGCTGGTCATTTCCCCAAAAATCTCGGCTGATGAAATGTTTGGAGGTTTTGGGTTCTCAGAGTGCCGTACATTTTTTTGAAACATGGTTTGGTTTTTCCGCAGGGTACTCCGTGTGATGCGCTTCGCCAAGAATCTGCAACAGTTCCTGGGCATGAATTTGATTTTTGACATTGATATATATAAAAATATAATACATAATATATAATTATATATGATATTACATAATATTACTATATTTTATATTTTATATATTGTTTTTTTTATTATACAGTATAGATTATCTGTTGTATTTTTTCACGTTTTATTTTAAATTAGATAGTACAGGTGATATTGGTTATAATACATGTTTATTACATTAAACAGTATATTATCTATTATATTAGTTGTTACTGTTATATATTTTACATTATTATATACTTTTCGCATTATGCATTATACATTAAATATGTTTTGTTTATATTGTATGTTGCATAATTTATATTATGTGTTTTTTTTTGTAATATATATCATAAGTTCTTATTGGACATAATACTTGATATATTATTTATGTTATATTGTGTATTTTTATCTTGTATATTAGATAAAATATTGCTTATTATAATATATATTGTTCTTATGGATTTGACTTGTTATGGCAATGGTTCTTTAAGCATGTCTTCATCAAGAATGTTCCGGACCGTTGGACAGCACGTTTGGAAGACTGCATCTCTGTTCTTCCCCAATATCTATATGTCGCGTTCTTTGTTTTCGTCCAACGCTTAAACGGTTGAGGTTGCGGTTGCTTGGCGATGTCCTTGCAGCTTGACTGCAATCCAGATCAAAGTGACGGTTTCCTCTTTGTGCAAGTACAGCACTGACATCTCTCCGCTGGTTCAAATTCCATTTAAGAATACTTGACAAATCCGAGTGATGAGTGTTCATTCTTGTTGTTCGAACCTGTTCCTACAAGTCTGTGCTAAGTCCAAATGCCTAAGCCCCTTGATGTGGGCATTGCTCGCCTCCGCCTTAGCTGCAAAGTAGCAAGTGCTTCAAACTGCAGATGCACGATATAATTGTGTTGAATGATTCTGAACATTGTTAACAGAGTAAGCATCCGTCTTGCACAGCAACAACCAATGGACCAACTGAGGTTTTGGGCATCATCATGGTGGGAACCGGAGTTTTGATGTCCCAGCTTCTCTTGGAATATGTTCTGGATACCACCCAAGATTTGGAAAAGCGCCAGTGGGTCTACGAGCTTTGGCATATGAGACATGATGAGTCATGATGAGTCATGATGAGTCATGATGAGTCATGATGAGTCATGTCATGATATGTCACATGTACAGATGCCAGCAGCATTCTGTGATATTCTGTGGTTGCAATTTCATTTGAAATTTGATTCTGAGTTGATTCTGAGTTGATACAATCCTTGGTCATCCCATGTCATCCCCTATCCCAAACATGTTAAACATGATTGAACGATTTGAACGCAAGGAATATTATGGCACTGCTTTGAAAGCGACTTATTCCGTCTTTGAAGCGACCTTCAGTGGCTCCTGGCCGTTGCTGGCCCGGAATTTGATTCGAGATGTTTCTGAGTGGTTCCTGGGCGAATTCAGAGTCCTCAGAGTCCTCAGAGTCCTCAGAGTCCAGAGATTCGATCACAATTCGACAAGTCGGCTTCGCCCTGTGTCCAGAGATTCTTTAGATCTCAGTAGATCTCAGTAGATCTCAGATCTGAGATATTCTGAGATGATCCCAGGTACTGCATTTTCTGGATTGCGTACCAGGTTGTGACTCGGCTGTGACACATGGGCAAGGTCGTAACATGTCGTAACCCCGAGGATGTTTCATGGTGTCTCCTGATGTTTACTATATCTGGCAGAGTTGCCAGCTTTGTTGCACTTTGATGATATGCATTCAGATCATCCAGAAAGCTTACTTCGAACTCAAGGTTATTGGCTTCGCTGTGATGCGGGTCATCGGCGCACTCTTCTTGAATGAGACGCCCCTTGACTGTACCAATTATGATTTCCGAATTCCTTTTTGAGTTGCGTTTGATTTTGTGGCTAAGACATGCTAGTATATGTTTGCTAGATCAGTTGAATTTTGTTGATTTTATTGAATTTTACGTGGTTTCGCTCTTTCAAAGTCTCAAATCATATCAATATTACTTATCATTACACCTGCCTTCGGTTAGTATGACTTCCCAGAACCGCTTAGAAAGGGGAAAGAAACGGTACACTGTGTGGATCCCCCAATGACACAGTCTCGGTCCATAGGATTCGAGCAGCCAACTCCGACGGAGAAGCTGAAGCGCCCCGACGACAGATCGAGCAAGTACAAAGTCCACTTTATTTGGAGGATTTCGTAAGATCATGTAAGAATATGTAAGATCTGATGATATTGATATCAGATAATATCAGATATTTTCAGATTGATGCTATTGATGAGGATGATGAGGAATGGTTTTCCATAAGATTGACTTCAGAGATGCATGTGGCGACGTGACGATGTCAAATGACGTAAAATGTGTATTTTGTGTGTCAGATGTTTGGCAAGCCTTGCAAGCTGTCCCATGTGTTTGCTGGGTGTGCTGGTAACGCTGTAACGACGTGTAACGACGTGTAACGACGTGTAACGACGTGTAACGACGTGTAACGACGTGTAACGCCGTGTAACGCCGTGTAACCACTGCTAACGACTTTGAAGGTCCTTCGGAAGATGAAGGAGAAAGAGGCCTTCAGCCAAAAGGTCTATCAGTTCTTCACTGCTGCTACTTGTCGATGCAATTCACATCAATTCACACAAGTGTCCAGGGCAGTGGCATTGAAAGAGATGGAAAGAGTATGACAGATCAATCAATGTAAGTGAAATACAAAGATTTATAATATACATGACATGATACAGATACAATATGATTCATAATATATTCATACTATGATACACATGAATATCATAATATCATTTATAGGATGTTGCAATATGTTGCAATATGTTGCATCCATTTCATGAATCCGTTTGGTGAACTTTACGATGACTTCCTCTTGAGGCTGATGCTTCCGGGGATGGGCGCCTGTCCTACGAAGAATTGGAAACAGCTCTTCAGGCGTCGTGACGATTTTGACGCAGTGCAACGATGTGCAACGTGTCAACATGGGAAAACAAAGGACAATTATACTAATTATACAAAATTAGGTAACATGTTTATGCGGATTACATGCTAATTCTGATGATTTTATATCAAACATCTGAAAGAATATGCAAATGTGATATCCTCAAACGGCATGCTTAGAGATATTTTCAATGGGAATTTGAGGATCCTGAAATGAGGTACTGTACCATATAAGGCCATATTTTGTGGGGATATTCCCTTACATAGGCCTCATATAGGCCTTATATAGGCCTTATATATGGTAGGTACCTCCAATCAATCGGTTCCTGAAATGGCCATTGATATTTCATTGTTTGGCCGCAATACAAGTTAATACAAGGCAGATTGCAGTGAATGCACAGAGTGAAATCGTTCGATCTCTGACGTTTTCTCATCCTCCAGGAGCCTGGCGTGGAAGCCTGGTTAAAGGCCTTGGAGTTGGAAATTCATGTCGCTTGGAGATTCCAGAACTTGAAATGTTAAGCACTTCAAGATGAGCATATATATATATTATATACTATATATTACTGTAATCATTACTGTAATCATTACTGTAATCATATATTAATCCATATTACTGAAAATGATAATGAAATATGATGAAATGATCATGAAATGGGTCACTGTTGTTTTTCGAAATGCATGTATTTGAGGCAAACTGTGCCATGCAGCGCAAACCATACAAGAAATTCGATCAATTTCGTGTAGTTTGGACATGTTTGGACCTAAAAATTTCCGTGGCCAAGGAAGCTTACACTCTCTTCAACTTGCTGGATGATGATCGAGATGGTGAAGTTTCCTATGATGCTGGGCTCAGAAGTTGAAGTTGCTGAAGTTGCTGAGGTTGCTGGGTTTGGGGGGAATTTCATGTAAATGATTTATAAATGATTCAAATGATTTTAGATGGAGAGCTGGACGGAAATTTCGATGAACAGATATGAACAGTTGTGAGAGTCAGTGAGAGTATGTGAGAGTATGTGAGAGTTCAGGAGTTTTTCACGACCTTTGTTTCGCTGTAAGGAAGAGTTCCTTCATAGCGCTTTGCGGCTCAAGGGTAATGCCAGGGCTATCGACTCCATCATGATCATGCATGAGCAGCAACTTGGCACATTTCACGATGCACAGAGAGCAGAGCAGTGAAACCTTGTGAAATATGCTGATTTTTGCTTTGTGTTGATGCAATTTTGTGTAATCTTGTGCACATGTGTACATGTGTATACATGCTTCTACCTTGTATGGCCATGTGCTGTTGTAGATTCAGTATGATCCGTATGATTGTTCTATAGCCGTTCTGAAGTATGTTTTGTTGCAGGGCAAAGATTGGGGATGAGATCAAGAAGCTGCGCAACATGGTTGTGAACTCATTCGCTGAAGCTTCAAAGATCCGGGAACGGATCCAGACAGCTGCGGAATCCCAGATTGTGGCGAACCCGTTCGCGCACAGCACTGAAAGGACACCGGTGGAGACAGTGGAGACCGTAGTTTCGATGCAACTGTCAACACGACATTGTACTCGTAAATCATTGCAGTCTTGTGCAGTTTGGAAAGTTTATAGAGTCTCGCGATTTCTGTGTTTTCTCACACTTTAAAGAAGTTGTTAAGAAATCCAAATGTTCATCGTTCCAATGTCGCAGGAGAGGCTCTCCCTTCGGAGATTTGCTGCTTTCACCGTCAGCAACGAAGGCAAAGTTGGCTCAGCGAAGGGCCTCGGAAGCGCACATTCGCAAACCCATGGAATTGACCTGAGAAGATTCACTGAGACTGCCGTGCGATGTGAACAATGAGTAATCTGAGTAATCTGTTGAGAGTTGAAACTGTAACAATCTGTAACAGTTGAAAGTCAAGATTCTTTTGAGAAGACTTGACGTTTTCTCATCTTTCTCTCAAGAGGGCAATCCGAACTGCTGCGGGTCCCGGCAAGTTCGAACAGCGTTGGCATGACAGTATCACAACTGTATCACCGTGTATCCTCAGATATCCTCATGCTAGTCAGCTAGTCGTGATTCTTGAAAGGTGATAAGGTTGCCATAGGTTGCCATTGCCCAATGTTGCCCATGAGATCCCATGAGCAAAAGCTGGGTGTTTGGGTTCCGCAGAGAAAGTTCTGCAAAGCAGACATTTTCCTGGACACTCCTAAGGGTCGATGATCCACAACACTGCACTGCACCTATTTCTTGCATTATGAAATTGGACTTGAGGAATCCTGAGAAATTCTACGAACTTCGTTGCTTCAGCATTTTGATGGTTGTCCCATGTTGTCCCGATGTCCTCTTGGATCTAAAGATATCTGTGCAGTCAGCTGGCCTCGTGCGTTGAAAGTTCGGAAGACTCGCTCATTGGACCGATGGCTGCCCTCATATACGACCGTACGCGCCTCATTCAGCCGCCCTCATATGGCACTTAGCTGTTTCTCCGACAGTCTGTCCATGGGCTCAGCGTAGCAGTCATTGACTGGTCATTGCCAACGGCACAGCGTGGCGCCGCTGAGTTAAGGCAGAACAAATCAGAACATATCAATCTGTTAAGTCGCTACCACGTTTAGATATGTTTTAGCTCGTTGGTCGGATTCTTCAGTCAAGATACTCAAGCGTGCCACTCTGGTTGTGCCTGACCGTTCTGTTTCGTGGCCCTATGATATCAGAAAACACTTTTCCTTATGAAGATATTTTGGTCGATCTTTAGGCAGGACTTGTTGGTTCTGAAGCCACGGCGTGGAAAATTTCCTCGGCTGCTTTGGTATGTATAGCCTTTTAGGCTTTGGCGAAGGCTATCCTTCAGCAGTGCTAACGTGTCTGTCGGTGGATGCTGTGAGAGGTATTCACACTAACATCATTAACATTGAACATGCGTCATTCAATGGATTTCCACCATGTTATTGAATCATATGAATCATGAACTTGAATCCAAAATTCCAAAAAACATCAAAAAGCACTTGAATCATTTTCAACCTCTTTGAACCTCTTGCAGTGGGTGTCACAAGGCAAGGCTCTGCCAAAGATCCTTACCAAGCTGCAGGGGTCACGCAGAGCGTAACCCCGTTTGGTGCCACGGATGACTGATGCGCAGGGCTTTGCCACAAAGGAGCGACATTCCCAGCATCCCAGGCATCACAGGCATCACAGAGTTCACTCTATGTACTATATATGAATCTATACGTGGGAAGGGTTGGATTTATGAAGATTTAAGACAATTGATGTTTGATATTGTTTGGAGATTGTTTGGATGATTTATGAAAGGTTTGTTTGTTGATTTTCTCGTTCAGTCGTTGATCCCAGCCTGTGTCATCTGTGTCCACTGCCAGGCTCCCGGGTCTGGCATTCAGCAGGCAGTCATCAGCAACGCCTTCCTTGCAGATGGCCCGAAACTTGACGAACGGTCAAGTCATACGATGTAATACGATGTAATACGATGTAATACGATGTAATACGATGTAATACGATGCAATACGGTCAAGTTGCAGACGGTGATGTGCCGATTGTATCGAATGTGCCTTGCTAAGTGTTGGAAATTGTGATGTCTCCATGATGTCTTCTTGTTTAAAGAAAAGTAGAGAACATCAGCAAATTTCAAAGCAAGTTTGGAGAAGTTTGTGAGACGAGATGAGACGAGTTTTCGTTTCAGCAAAGTTTGAGGCAAGATCAGCTGTGGCGAGGCTGCCTCCGATTTTGACTTCAGCGTACTAAGCAAATCAAATTCACAAATTCATCAAATGTGATTTCAGATTAAGAAATTATTTAAGATTTTTTAAGAAATCAATATGCAAATTTGATCGTTGATTACAATACTCCGATACTCGTTGTGTAGATCCAGTCTTGTCGCAATGTTTGTCTTATCACTATAGATTGGCTTGATTCAAAACATAGTTCATATAGATATCACTAGGAAGACAACGTGGATGCCTCTGCACAACTTCAGTTCTTGCACCTGCTTGCACCTTGCACCATGCATTTGTCGAAGGAATTGGTACATCTTGGCACATCTTGTCCCGGTACAAATCGGGACAATTTCTCGGGATTGTACCGATTTCACGTTACAGGTGACCATTGCAACCATTGATCAGGAGCTGCCAGTCCGTTCCTCAGCGACTGGGGGCAGAAATCTTGACCATTTATTGTCATCGACAAATTATCAATCACATGAATCACAGATTATCACAGGACAATAGATGATATGTATATAAAGTGAACAAAGTGATATATATATATCTATCAGGTGAGATAGATCAGGAGATGGGGCACCATATCCTATAAAACTGTAGCAGTCCATGGCAGTCCCTCACAGTCCCTCGCAGTAGCTGCAATTCCGCTCAGGTACCCCCAGGATGCTGTGGTATTTTGGGCCTGGACTTTCTCACTTTGTTCGATTGGGATTTCGACATCAAAGGTGAGAAGGCGCCATCGCAAGCTTTCCATGGCATTCTACATCTATCTACATCTATCTACATCTATCTACATCTATCTACATCTATCTACATCTATCTACATCTATCTACATCTATCTACATCTATCTACATCTATCTACATCTATCTACATCTATC
>Ga0126342_10014363_pt1 | contig 13988 bp, 11 predicted proteins | sample Cyp1metagenome_FD_92528 | JGI IMG/M metagenome (GOLD analysis project Ga0126342, IMG submission 92528) | Coral microbial communities from Lord Howe Island, Old Settlement Bay, Australia - Cyphastrea 1 metagenome | ecosystem: Host-associated > Invertebrates > Cnidaria > Coral ...
ACACATTACATTACACATTACATTACACATTACATTACACATTACATTACACATTACATTACACATTACATTACACATTACATTACACATTACATTACACATTACATTACACATTACATTACATTACATTACATTACATTACATACATACATACATACATACATACATACATACATACATACATACATACATAATATATCTATACACATATATGTACATAGGTACATTATATATATACATATATATATACATGCATATAAATATATATACACATATATGTATATATATATACATATAAATATATATCTATATAAATATATCTAGAGGCTATATACATAGGCAGACTATATACATAGGCAGGCTATATATATATAGATACTCTCTCTCTCCCCCCCTCTCTCTCTCTATATATATATATACAGACTATCTACACAGAATTTATATACGGGCCATATAAACACACACACACATCATAATACATACATGCATGCATAGATTCATACATTCATACATTCATACATATCTCTATCCCCAGCATTGCTGACAGAAGTCCCAAGTGACACAACGGCTAGGCTATTCGCAAGTATTTGGATGACCTTCGGATGGAAGTGGAGCTGTTAGAGGTTGGGGCTGTTGGGGAAGGGTCAGTTGGTCGCCGGTCGATGTGGAAATCCCGTTGTTTCACTGGGAAGATAAGATGATCTACAAATAGTGGATTCTCCACATTTGACTAATTACTAACCGCTAGGTATATATGTGTGTATATATATATATATACATCATCCTGGAGCTGTACATGGAAATTTCAACACATCCCTACTATCAGAATATCTTTGAACATCTCATACTCTATCTACTAAAGGATGATGATATATTTTTCAAGGGTCAATTGTTCTTTGAACAAACTTGGGGAACATTTTTGCCTTGAGACTTCTTCCGATTTCTTTTGTATTTTCGTTTACAATAAAGCGATCTGGCGGTGAGTTTTGATTCCAATGACTGATGAAACGAAACACTGTGGCCTGTGCTTTTTAAGTGGCAGCTTCAGATTTTTTTTTTGTGCGAATGGCTGATGGAGCTTGTGATTTTCCGTCACGAGGGCCCCAACATGTCACGCCTGGGATGACCAGCTCCCATGGTGGACCGCACCATGACGGAAAGGGATAGAAGAGCAACCAGGATCTTTGAAATGGATAGGACATAATAGGATAATGATAGGATAATGATAGTACCATCTACTTTTTTGGAGGTTGCTATGATATTGCTATGACTAATTCACCCAGACCTAGACTTGGTGTTGCAACCCCCGTGGGCCAAGTCCTGACTGGTGCACCAGGCGACCGTCAAGGAATTACAAGAGGAGGCCGTGGGCGAAGAAAAAACACCACAAGGATTGCTGATGTTTTGCGTGGCCAATGGTAAATGGGGGTTTCCCAAATTGGGGGTACCCTAAAATGGATGATTTATACGGGGAATCCTATTAAAATGGATGATTTAGGGGTACCCCTATTTCAAGAAACCTCCAAATTTCTATGGAAATTGTGGTGACACGTGACACATCCCACGTTCTACGTTCTTGGTTGTCCGAATTCGAGATCTTCCCCAATTTCCCCGATGACGTATTCAAAAGAGTTGGGAACACCTCTCATATCCAGGTTGTTGGTGAGCATTTTTCACTACGGCTATTTTGCGCAGTTTGTTTCCTATTCCTATTATTTGTGTATATTCTATATATAATGTATATTTATAAATATGGTATATATATATACACATATAATTTACTATTATTATATATTGTTACATATAATATTATAAACATATACAGTACACAGAGATTTTTTCATTTCTCGTTTTCCGGTAGGTCAAGTTGCATTTCCAATTTCTGGATGTTCATCCCAGAATTCCTAAATCATATGACAACCCAAGGCCGAAACCGATCAACCCTGGTGAAGCACACACTGCCCGAAAAAAAAGTGCTGAAAAGAGTCAAAGTGCATCTTGGTGATGGTTTTCTTGCCTCTCAAACCCAGATTTCCTCAATTTCCTCCTCCTTTTCCATGGATTTCTGGTGATGTGTGTCGATTTTTGGGGTACCCTCTGGTGATTTAACGTAGCTATTGAAAATGACCATTTATAGTGGATTTTTTCCATTAAACATTGTGATTTTCCATAGTTATGTTAGTTTACCAGAGGGTAATCCCAGACCATGGTGGCGTTGAAAGTTGTTGTTGTCCAGGCGGGTCACGTTCGCGGTCAGCCCAGCCAGCCCAGCTCGGCATCGATCAATGTGACTGGATCTATCTGGAAAAAAACCCTAACTCAACGGGGTCGAACATGGACCAAGATTAGTATGTATATATATACCCTCTGGTTATATAACATAGCCATGGAAAATCACCATTTTTAATAGGTAAACCATCTATAAATGGACCATTTTCCATGGCTATGTTAAATAACCAGAGGGTATATATAATTATATGTATATATATATATTATATATATAAACATGGTTGATGAATGTTGCTTCTGGAACTATTACTGTAGCCAGAAAGTAGTTTAGGAGTTGTATACGTTTTTTTGGTATGCTTGTACTTCTATTTACCCTCTGGTGAACTAACATAGCAATTGAAAATGGCCATTTATAGTGGATTTTCCCATTAAAAATGGTGATTTTCCATTGCTATGTTAGTTCACCAGAGGGTATTTATATCCAGTTGCTGGTTTCATACATTTCATACATTTCAACCTTTGAAACGGGATGATGATCCCCGGTTACAAGCATAGAAAAAATATTTTCTAAAGGGGCGTTGAAACCACAAACCAGACAAGAATGGTGATACAAATAACTGGTATATATATATATACATACATAGATTCATGTACATATCCATTGATATTATCAAGGTGGTATATAAACGACAGTGGAGGCTTTAACCAGCAACGGGAGGATTGATTGTGAAGCCACAGGACGTCACGGTAGCGCTCAGGTCAGCGTGAAGCAAGTGGACGGACCGATCCATTGGGGCGTTCTCCATGTCTTTTTCATCTTACCCTCTGGTAAACTAACATAACTATGGAAAATCACCATTGATAGTGAGTTTTACCATGAAAAATGGTGATTTTCGATAGTTATGTTAGTTTACCAGAGGGTAAATCTAGGATTTTACTCCAAACATTTGGAAGGTGTCAGGTTCAAAACATGAATGGCATTTGACTTTGTCTGAAGATTGGGTACCCGGGTCCCCAGTTCCATCCGCTGGTTTATCTTCATTTTCCCCCATGAAAATTCTGAGTTTGGGGGTATTTGTGGTCTGCCCATTTTCAGACACACCCAGAAAAAAATCATAGAAGGTCATCATGAAAAATAGGATATTAAATGATATCCCATTATATTCATAAAAAAATCCCATTAGTGTGGGTAAAACAATGCCATAAACCATCCCTCAGTCATCACCATAATTATATAGGTGGTATGGTTACCATTCCCAGTCATGACTGGTTTATATTAACTGTTTTACCCAGATGATATGGGATACCCTCTGATAAACATACAAAAACGACGGTTAAAATCACCATTTTATAGCTAGGTAAAATCACCAATAGAAGTGATTGGATTGGTTTAAGGGAATTTTTACAGGAAACCATAGATTTTCCCATTAAATATGGTTTTTTCCTGTAATTTTTCCCTTAAACCAATCCATTGAAAGATCATGAAAAAATCCCATGTTGATGTGTGACCTCAGGTGGGCGGGGACACAGGCTTCGTGTTGAGCAGTGCCTTGTCTCTAATGGGGAGAAGTGTGTCGCGGGTTTAAACGTGAAGGACTCAACGAGCCTTTGGGAACACAACCAGAGTGTGGATGGAGAAACTGGTAGACAAATTCCTGCGCCAGTTGGTAACCATTGGTATCTATGAGAGACTGTAAAGAATGGGAATTACAATGGGATAAACCATCTAGCAACTGGTGCAGGATTTCGCCACCATCCACAGTAAGTATGCAGTGCAGTTTCATCCCTGGGTTTCCCCTTCCGAGACTGATCTACAAATGGTGTACCCTCTGGTAAACAAACATAGCTATTGAAAATGGCCATAGTATGCCATAGTAATAGTTGACTTACCCATTAAAAATTGTGATTTTCCATCTTTTTTTGTATGTTTACCAGAGGGTAACATCTCCGAGATCACTTTTTTCGCTTACTGGAGGGTCGCCCAAAATATGAGACACATGGCTCGGGTTCAAGCGGTTGAACAGATAGAAACGTAATTCATCACTACTTGGCTGGGATTCTATATTTTTCTACCCTTTTGGGGTTATTATATATATATGTATAGATATAGATACACACACACAATATATATATATATATATGTATATATATATATGCACATATATATATATATATTCCCATCTTTCCCCTTTAGTTGGAACCAGATGACAAGGTTCCCCCCACGAAGCTTGGGATTTCAACGACAGTGTGGCCGGAAAGGACAGGTGTGATGCTGGTGATGGTGATGATGGTGATGATGATGATGATGATGATGATTGATGATTGATGATTGATGATTGATGATTGATGATTGATGATTGATGATGATTATGATGTTGATGATGATGATGATGATGATCTAAAACACTTTTACACACAAACAACTTTTACACACGCGCTTTTGCACACCGAAACGTTTACACATAAATATTTTTACTGACAGGTGCCTTTACACACCGGTGCCTTTACGCACAGGTGCCCTTACACACAGGTGCTTTTACACACAGATGCCTTTACACACAGACGCTTTTATAATTACAAAAACGCCTTTACACAGAGAAAGCTACACACACACAGAAGGTTTTCACACACACACAGGTGTCTTTACATAAAAGTTTTACACCGAGAAGCTTTTACGCACAGAAGCTTTCACACTCAGGCTTTTACACACAGAAGCTTGACACGCAGGTGCTTTCATAGGTAGAAGTTCGAAGCCTGTACACAGAAGGTTTTACATGCAGACGGTTTGCAATTTTAGTGTCATCCTACTTTCATTGAAAATAGCGGATGGTGTCTTCGTGTTCTTCGTGTGGCCTCATCAGTCAGTTTCTCGAAATCCATCAGATTGAAAAAGATTGAGTATGATTGAGTGATAGCCAGTCTGTTGCAGAATGCGGGGGTCGGCAGGATCGAAGCATATGAAGATTGTCCGGAAGTCATCCAATCTAGCTCAAGGGGTGATGAGATCTTTCAAAGGCCTCCAAATCTGGCAAGGATCGATGCACATCTCGTGCGGAATGGGTTCGCCAAGGTCAAACCAAATCGCAAAAAAACACAATTTCATGGTAATTTTCCAAAATCGACACGCGTTCCGTGCGAGAAGGGTTCACCAACGACAAACCAAATCTCAATTTATCGCAGCTTTTTGAGGACCGACCTGTGTTTCGTGCAGGAAGGGTTCACCAAGGACAAACCACATCACAATGATATGCTATGGAATATACAGACTCGATATGTGTAGGTGTTTTCACCTACATCTTTGCACCTGCACAGTTACAAACTTGTAGATGTGTAACTGTGTAACTAGGTGTTTTCACCTACATCTTGTCACTTGCATCGAGAAACCTGCAAATTTGCAGTTGTGGATGTGCAGATTTAGATGTGTTCACCTACATCCATGCACTTGCGTTTATACACCTTCAAATATACAGTTGTAGGTGTGTAGGTGTTTTTCACCTGCACCTATGCACTTGCATCTACACACCTGCATAAACTGTAGAATGTTGTAGATGAGTAGACGTTTTCTATGCACCTGCATCTGCACAACTGCATTTACATAGTTGTTGCTACGTGTAGTGGTTTTCACTACATTTGTAGACCTGTATCCATTGTGAAAATGCTTTCGCCTACATCAATGCACCTGCGTCTTCAATTCTTAATATATGAAATTGTAGATGGATGTAGATAGTTGTTGATGACGATGATGATGAAGAGCACGGTGATGATGAGCATGACGGTGAAAAGGACAATGAAGAGGATGATGATGATGATGATGATGATGATGATGAAGATGAAGAAAATTGATGATCATGAAGATGACCCCTCTTTGGAAGCAGGAGCTTTCGGGAAAACAGGTGATATAGGCAGATACAATGGGTATAGAAATGGGATATCATGATATCATGAGTGTACAACCAATTTATGAGCTGGTGGGTATTTTTAACCATGGAAATGTCAATTTTGCCCGTGGATGTTTGTTTTGTGACCAATCCGAGGCGATCAATTTGAGGCCTTCCCCAGATCATTGCTGAAACTGGGTCCTGTGATGGCTCCCTCCGCAACCAACAAACAGATACAAACAGCCATGCCGAACATGTACATTTTTATTGGAGGATATCATCGTTTCCGAACATAGATAACTTATTGAAAAAAATATGGTAGTTCGATGATGTAAATTTTATCACATGATGAAACTGGGTTTCCCTTCAGTATTTTCGGCATCGACCTTTGGGGTTGCTATTCATTGCATAGATGGAACCCCCCCCATGAATGTAGATCATGTTCCGAAGGGATGTCATGCCCGGTGGTCTCACATGAGAATCCTCAAGGAGCTGGCATTAATTGGGTTAACGGAGTTTAATATGGTTTGATGGGGATATAATGGGGATATTCTATATGAATACAATGGGATACGCAACAGTATGATCAAGGAGGGTGTGTCTTGGAATGGGGGACTTGTATATCCCAAAATTGCCAGTTCAAATTTTGTAGGATGATGATAAACCAAGTAAATTTTAGAGTACCCGATTTTCAGACCAATAAAAATCTGCATCGGGATGTTTGCCCACCCTTTTTTTTATCAAATTTCGTTGCTTCGTTTTGACTCATTCTCAGATAAATCTAGGTTTTACGCTTGGTTCGGAGGCATTTGTTCGGATCTAGGTTCAATTTTTGGACCAATGAAACCGCACCATTTTTCTGTTGGCCATTTTGGGCAAAAACACCATTTGACTGGCCGTCGTCTCAGTCACTGACCCATTGGACCGCCAAGGAACTCGCTCTGCACGGGGCGTTGGAGCAGTTTGCATTCCCTGGACCACGAGGGACGCATCTTTCTTGACTTGGAGCGGTGGGGTGGGTGTTGATTTAGATGACCTGTTTCCCAAAAGGGGGCCCAAATGGGGTTGGCGAATCTTGAGATGATAGTGACACAAAAAGGTTGACACCAACAGGTGATTTTGTTATCCAAATGGCCGATTGCTAAGCTGCTAAGCCTGATGATTGAAGCAACATCATTGGGATGGTTTAAGGGAGGTGCAACCAGCAACCAGCTTTACAGGAGCCATTTATTGATTTATCATGATTTAATCATGACGGGAAAACATATTCCTGCCGAAATTTCCCTTGAATCAACCCGATGACAGCAAACATGGATACCATGAATTGATATCCCCAGAATTTTCCACGATTTTTGTTCGTTGAATCCCCGAGGAGCCCACGCAGTTTCGAGCCATCTTGGACTGGGCCTTTGCCGGGCGCCCCAAGGGATCGATGGCTGGGGGGGGGGTTTAGCCTCTGGTCCCCACAAGAACGGATAGTGTTGGATATTTTCATGGTTTTTCTAATCAAATGTCATCAACTAATAAACAACATATAATATCATATAATACACATTGAATAAACTATAGTATTATAGTGTGATATTGAGAATTGCATGATGATTTAACCATCAAATATGGTGACTTTTTCCATTAAAACATGATGGAATATGTTGAAATCAAATCTCCAGATCACGGGATACAAAAAAAGGCCCCCATTTCTGGTTCCCCATGAAGTGGTTCCTAAAACGCCATGTTGAGAAACAACCTTACAAAACCAGTTCGATCATCTTCGATCTGAGTCAAAATCAGAAAATAAATCCTTGTGACATTTGGGATGTTTCAGAGATTTCCATACGCTCTGGTTATGTCAACAGTTCGCTATTGACAATGACCATTTATGGTGGATTTACCCATTCAACATGGTGGTTTTCCCATCCGTTTTTTGTATGTTGACCAGAGGGTACCCTCTGGTAAATAAACAGTTCGACCCTGAAACTGACCGATTTTTCATGGTTTCACTCATCTTCCAACCACGTTTTCTGGCAGGGTCTATGTTAATTTACTGGGTACCCTCTGGTAAACTAACATAACTATGGAAAATCACCATTTTAAATGGGAAAACTCACTATCAATGGTGATTTTCCATAGTTTTTTGTATGTTTACCAGAGGGTACTGGGTAAATCCACCGGTAAATCCATGGGTCCCCAGCGGCCCCCCCAGGAGAACGCGGAACGCAGCGAGCGGCCGCGCTTGGCCGAAGCCTCGGAGCCACACGCCTGGGGCCTGGACCGAGCCGATGGATGATTTTCCGGGGGTTACCTTAGTATGGATTGGAAACCACCATAATATATATATAGATTAATAACATTAATAACATTAGATTATATATTAACTATATATATAGAAATATTATGATTAATAACATTTAATAACTATTATATATATATATATATATAGAAAGTATATATATATATATACATACACATGAAATTAATAACTATTATATATATATATGTATAGAGTGTTGTTTTGATGGGGATTAACCAACAACTTATTGACAACACGCGGCAGATGTTGCATGCCGCGCAGTCCCTGACAATCAGCGCGTGAAAAAACATGGGCTGGGCGGGGGGTTCAAACACAAGTCTTGGATTGGAAGCGGTTCATCAATATAACTTGGGATATTCCATACATAACTGGGTCACAATATGTTGATTACCCACTTGGTAAGTGGAACACACAACCAAGCAGGAACCCACATCTTCCAGGGGTAGCAACAGCAAGAAATGCGTCCAGCAATGCCAGCTAGAAGTGAAGGACATTCTAAATCCCAAAGTGCAGTGAAGATTGAGGACATTCGACCCAAATATGGCAACAATCTACCCTCTGCATCCACTAATTTGATATGGCTATGGAAGATGGCCGATCTAAACATGATGATTTTCCATAGCAAACTGTGCAACGAGTATTATATAAAGCTTGGGGATACTGGCTGATGGGCAAAGCCCGGGGGACGCAGGTAGTTACCCCACTTACCCATGTTCGTTGATTAGATTCACATCGGCCATGGCCAATTTATCCCAATTTTTTGATTTGTTAAAGTCAGAGGCTCCATCTTGGTTGGTTAAAACAACCATCAAGATACTTGATAGGTATATATAATATATATATATATATAATGGTATGTATATATATATAAGGGTATATATATATATTATAGGCCAATCATTCTATGAAACAACAAGCCCTAGCGCAGGACTTACTGATTCGATTCCTTGGTCTTGGAGAACATCAAGCAGTAGAACCCAAGGCCGAGCTGCTCCCGCTGGATGGGAAAAATGGAACCACTGGTCAGTGGAGATATTCCAGCCCAATGTAGAGATCGTTTTTCAAATTCGGGGGGATTTGTCAAGGGATGGATTGCCAAAGGCTGGGTTCACTGTGAACTCAGCAGATTCGTTGGTGCTTCTTTTGTACCTTCGTCATCCGATTTTTGAATAGAGACTGTAAATCGGGCTTGATTTTTACGGAAAGCATTGGACGAGCAAAAAGTGGAGGACCCCTATCCGCTTGAGTGACCATTCTAGGGTTGTTCATGTTACCAGTTCAAGGGTGAAGTGACTTAGAGCCCAACAACAAATATGTCACTATCACTATGACATGAACGACCAGCAGGAAGTTTTGTCGTGCGCAGGCAGGCTCTGGTTTTCGGGGTTCAGTTTCAGAACAGATCGGGGTTCAGTATGCAGGCGCGCGTATGCGCGCCGCGTATGCGTCGCTAGAGACTCATGGCTGGGGCATGGCTGGGGCTTGCGCTTCAGGTGAAAATCGATCCTGAAGATGGCTCGGTTTGCACTTACCCTGAGCATCTTGGACCAGTGGGACCTCAAATCCATGGGTGAATCACATCGGGGCAGAGGTTTTCTAAGTCATTGGTAGCCCCAGTTCAAGTCATGGATGATGACTTAGTATTGTTAAACAGATTGAAAACCCATGGTGACTTGGGGATCCGGGATCCATGACTTTCTTAAAGGTCCCCCCAAATCTGCCCATGTTTCCAAGGATCTTATGCAAATACAGCAAGGACGCCCTTCCCCGACGGTGATTGCTGATCCCATTTAACGGTTCGTTGGTGACCCAGTCGCGCGGGGGAGTTGTTTATGGGATTTCAATTGGGATTTGAATGGAATTTTCCATGGGATTTTGGGATGATATCATGGAAATTCATGGGATCTACCATCCTTTTGAAAAAAAAACACGAATTGATGTGGACTTTTAGCCACCGGTTGTAGATCATGGCTTCCGAACCGGGAAGCCGGGAAGGCTTTCCAGAGGAGGCCCGTTTTTTTGTCGGAACATGATATTCCTGTTGGATTCCTCTTTAACACAAGTTTTTTTTGATACGATTTCATGTGATGCCTCCGGCAAAGTCACCAAACAGTGGTGAAATCATCCGTAGGAAGAAGACAGTGACAAGAATGGCTTTTGAACAAGCTCAACATCATCACTGATTATCATGGATCATCGTAGATGTCATAGATAGTCATAGATAATTCAACCAATTGGTGGTTTCAAGTATTTCTTGTTTTCAAGGCATGATTCCAGGTGACTTTCCTATCACTTTCGGGGAGGAGGTTACCATAGGTTACCTGGCCACCAGCAGGACTACAGCGGGGAAGAGATTCGAGACTATTGGCTCTACAGCATGGAGCAAGCGCGGAACGTCATGCCATGCTACAGACCTGCCGCTGGGATTTGGGGATTTGGGCGTTGGTTTTTGGTCCGCCAAAAGGGGATTTTTTTGAGGATGACAAAAGGGGGCGAGATATGATTTCTACGGAAGAAGTGCTAGAATGTGCATGTTTCCCTTTTTTCCTATATTCAAAAAACCACTTACTGATCAGTTCTTCATCACTCCTTTAGGTTCTTCAAAAATTCAGTTCTATCCCAGCCTTTTCCTGTTGTGATCTCTGTTTTTTGCTGTTACCACTGTGGGTGTTGTCTGAGAATTGGGATGAATTTTTACCCAAGGAAGTTATGGCCACGGTATCGGATGGTATCGGACTGTAGGTTGAGGATTGAAAAACAACGTGGTAATGGGATGTATGAAAATATCTGGTACCATAATTATGGGATGTTTAAAGCACATTTGGTACCATATACCCTCTGGTAAATTCACATAGACCCTGGCAGATAGGGGTTGGAAGACTAGTTTCCATTAAAAATTAGCTATTTTCAGGGTCTATGTTTATTTACCAGAGGGTAATTATTGAACAATTGTGGGATGTTGATTTTCTGCCCATCATTTTCAGATGGCCAGCCTCTTTCAGGTGGTCTTTGCTGGCGTGCCCTTGAGAGAGCAGCCTGGACGGTGCCGGGCTGGTACCCTCTGGTAAACTGTCACATAACTATGGAAAATCACCATTTTCAATGGGTAAATCCACTATAAATGGCCATTTTCAATAGCTATGTTAAATTACCAGAGGGTAGATACCTGCAAAGGATTTGATGGTTTTGGTGTGGAGGGGTGCAACAACTTAGGTTGTCAACTCGATACATTTCTTCCCGGGTCCTATCCCAAACCTTCTACTTCAATTCGAAGGTGTCGCCCGCAGACCAACTCACCCTCAAACCATCTCTCCCCACAAGCCTTGCATAAGCATTGTACATCTATTCATGTCGTCCGGGGTTCCTACCGGTTGAACAGCCACACTTTTCATTGTGATTTCCCTATCATTACATAAAGTAATGTCCGAAAAAAATCTGCACGCAACATCCAAAACTGTACTGTCTTCCTTCCGCTCTTCTGCAGGGGGGGTATCATTGCTAAATTGCATTTGATGCATTTGCCCCATCTGGTGGGGAGGAGCTTTGGCTCCCTGTCAGCTTCTAGATGATTCAGTTCATTTTGATGTTCCAAATGTTGCGCCTATGATGACAGTTGACTCTTAAACAAGTTACTTCCTCATGCGCCGAAAACATTACTAAATATGTTGTAAAAACCAGCATTTTCAACAAATGATCTGTCAAAACACAGGCAGGTATCTACCGGGCCGATGCGTACTAAAATAGGGATGAATTGAACCATTTTGGCATATTGTTGGGGTTACTATGTGGCTATAACTTGCTATAACTAACATCAAACGGAACACTTTTATTATAATGGTTAGAATCAGCCTATATATTCTAGTGGTAACAATGGTGATTTTTTCGCAACAGACAGACAAAAGGGGGATTTACATGGATTTACTGTAGCCAATGGTGGCTACAATGGTGGCCCAATGGGATCCAACGGTGTTTTTTTTGGCCAATTTTTGTTATTTTGGTTCATGTTACCCTCTGGTAAACTGTCCCATAACGATGGGAAATCACCAATTTTAGTGGTTAATGATGGTTAATGATGGTCAATGATGGTTAATGATGGTTAATGATGGTTAATGCTGGTTAATGATGGTTAATGATGGTTAATGATGGTTTTCATGATGATACAAAAAACGGATGGGAACATCACCATTTTCTAGCTGGGAAAATCGACTATTTCGACTGGGCCATGGCTTCAATAGCGAACTGTAACAAAATACCAGGTGTTACCCCCCAGAATACAAACGTTGGATGGCCATCTACCACAAACCCAAACGTTCGTTCGTTCTTGAAGATTCGAAGATTCCATTGCAGAAGTTTAGGGTAGCCATGGGTAGCCTCTGGTTATGGCAACATAGCCATGGTATATATTGATGGCCCTAACCGAAAGTTTGATGCTTTAGCGTTCTGTGAAATTTTGGGTGAAATCGTGGAGATCCAGCCTGATAGACCAAGCGTTGGCTCAGCAAGCACTTGCACATGTTTGTTGTTCGTTGGCACAAAGTTGTGCCAACGACGTTGTTTCCCAGTTTTGTCCTTATATTAACCATGGTGAAATGTCTGGGATTTGGGGGAATTTTACAATCATCGAGGACAATATCTGAAATATTTTACGAATTTTCCTAGGTTACATATCCTGCAATCAAGGTCCCAGGTTGGGGAGCCATCCATGTATATTGCCCGCCGAAATCCTGGTCATGTGAATGCTCCTGGAAGTTAGGATTGCGGATGGATGGGTAGGTGTGATATCAAGGGCCATGAAAGATCTTTGATGTTATGCTGCGTCCCTTCCGAATATTCAATACCTTTAGCAGTATTGTATCCATTGGTTTTGGATTTCCAGACGTAGGGGGTATTGCCCCACCACCGCCACCGCCGCCGCCAACACCAATTGATATATTAACTCCGGCAATCAAACGTGGCACATTGGCAATGGAACATTATCCATTTAGAATCATTCATAGATGACGTTCCCATTAAAACCTCCATAAAAAAAGGGGATTTTGCAGCCAGCCACGTTTGATTCTCAGAGGGTATCCTGGGGATTCCTGGGGTACTAAGGCCAGCGCAACAGCATTTGGATCCGCGTCTTGGCGATTTTCAGAACTCCGAATATTTGGGTTTCTGAATCAGCTGGTGCACTCACCATCAATGATTGATCTTCCTTGCAAAAACGAGAGGACACCGAGTTACATGACGTCATGATTTATGATGATTTATGATGATGGTGGTGATGATGATGATGATGACGATTTCTTGATTGTTGTGCAGCAGTTGTGCAACTTAAAGCTGTGCTTTTGTTGAAGTTTTAACTGATGCGGCTCATGCTCAACCACCAGGTTGTCCTGCTTGCTGGCGGATCACATCCGGGCCATTCAGGTGCGGAACCGCTTTTCAGTACTGACTCAACGAAGGAACATATTGAACAATGAGGGGTTCAACCAATTAATATAATATACATATATATATATATAATATAATATGCATATATATATAATATAATATACATATATATATATATATATACATATATATAT
>Ga0126342_10014364_pt1 | contig 13988 bp, 14 predicted proteins | sample Cyp1metagenome_FD_92528 | JGI IMG/M metagenome (GOLD analysis project Ga0126342, IMG submission 92528) | Coral microbial communities from Lord Howe Island, Old Settlement Bay, Australia - Cyphastrea 1 metagenome | ecosystem: Host-associated > Invertebrates > Cnidaria > Coral ...
AAGCATGTAACCCACATGGTTCTTGCAAATGACTTGCTGCCAGCACAGATGTAGTTACGAAGAAAGGAAGGAATTAACAGTAAAAAGTAGGTATCAGGGGGGGGGTTAGCATATATATATATATGTATATACCCTCTGGAAATTTCACGAGAGATCAGTTGGGTCATGGAATTCACCAATTCACATGGAATTCACCAATTCACCGACGCGACCAATCCGTCACAGTGAGGTCAAAAGATGTCAATTTTGCATCTGCCATCGGGCCCGCTTGGATCGAACCATTTTGCTCGGGCTTCCATGTCGACAGATGGTGTAGACATTATAAATATGGACCAACCTTCGCTGCTGGTCCATTGGTTTCTGACTTGACCCAGCCCCCTGGTCAATACCTAGTGACCTAGTAATTACGTACCCAGATATCCCCATCATCTTATTATGGTATCTCAGTATGTGGCAAATAAAACAATACCCCAACTTGCTGGCTCCTCCATCGTTGGTTACACCTATCCAAAAATATCTCATTACATACCTATGATTCTTGGTTTTCTGCCACTATTTTTCAGGGATTTATCCTCTACTGTCCATTATTGATTGGTTGGACTGTTGGACCCTATGATATATTGGTATCACATTTTGGGATACCGTATAGATACAATTAAAATCAATTATATAATATACAGTAAATTATACAGTAAATACACTCGTATCACAACTGTTTGATCATTATGTATGTATATATATATATATATATATGTGTGTGTGTTACCCCCAGTAATCATGTTACGAGTAACCCCCTGTATCCATGACCCATACGTTCAAATAAACATTAACATGTTTGGTTTGTTAAATCTCCATTTCGACTGATCAAACCTTCATCATTCATTGCAACTTGCAAAGATCCCGTTATAGGTTGGCATACAATAACCCTTCAGTGGATTGCTTATTATTGGGTTTACCACATTAAAATGGCTCTACATAACACCATTTTAAGGAACATCTAACTTTATATATATATATATATATACAAATATCCATAACACATGAAATACACCACCCAAGTCTACAGTAGTTTTGAAGCAAGCCAGTCACTACCTATCTTCACCGAGGCTCTCTAAGGTCCTGCCCTGAACTTCTACTGCCAGGGCATCAATGGGCAGATCCTTTAGCAGCAAGATGAGCTTCGCCTGCCGCACTAGTGAAACTCTCTGAAAATCATGCTGATACATAGTGAAGAAGCCTCAAAATCAATATTTGGGTTTGCCCAGAAATGTGTCTCTTTTGGAAAACCCGTTTATGGCAACACAAATAGCCATAAACGAGTTTTCTTGTAGCTAAGCAAGATTGAGCTACAGTAATCATTGGTAATCAGATAATCAATGCAGGTCTTTAAAAATTGCTAACCATGGGGATCATCCCCAAGTTGGAACCATTCCCAACTCTGAAAGCTTCTGAATCTTTGGGATGATCCCCCAATCAGACGCTGATCTCACTGTTTTTTGGGGACATCTCAGGGACCTATGGAGGTAAAGGATTGTAAAGGAACATCCTCAACAAAAACCGTGGTATTTGCTCAAGGGATATAATATTAAACAACAAAAAAACACATATAGTAGATTACCCAATGGTGGATTATAGTAGATTATAGTACATTATAGTAAATTAATGTAAATTACATATATATATATATAAAAATATATATACATATATTCCCAGTAGATTATAGTAGATTACCCACTGGTGGATTTACCGATGGAACAAGATACGTTTTCACCAGGGAGTCATGATTTGGTTCAGGGAAACATTACAGGAAACCGCATATTTCATAGGAACATCCATGGTTTGCACTTAAGATTTTCCCTTTATGTTTCAGATGTTTCGCAGATGTTGAAAATACATATGTATCAGCAACTCCCAACATGTCGATTCACAGGGTTACTCCCTGGCCCCAGATTGGACTTGGTAAATATAGAGGTCAAATATGGTAAATTTGCCAATTTACTTCCAAGAGTAGCCATCATTTACACCTATAATCAGCTACAGCAACCCTGCCTAACTTTCTGATTTTTGGAAATCTTTAGCATCTGCTACTCCAGTTTCCGGTTTCCCCGATGTTGCCACGTATGTACAATATATGAGATTAATTCCTTGGGGGCGCACGGATGCGAGCGGTGGTGGGAAGTAGATGCAACCATCCGTGATAAGTCAAGCGCCGCTTGACGCTTCCTCAAATTACATTAAACCTATGAACAACTCCACTCATCAACTGGGTACACCCCTAGTATCCAGTAAAAAAATACATGAACCAGCCAGAATGGGGTTTCCGGTTACCCGACATCCACCATCCCGGGGACGCCACCGTGAACAAGAGATACAACACCGCCATAAACCATCCAGGGATAGTGTCCGAGTCCAAGACCAAATTCTCGATTCGGATGAACCTCGGACTGGACAACGACGTCTGGAAAAAAACAATGGGGATCCGTTTTATGATGGACAAGTTGTTGAATAAACCCATAGGTAAGTATAGTATATGTATGTATATATGTATATATACCACCGTTGGTCAAGTCATGAAGATCTATCATAAATCAAATAAATCAATTGCTCGTCCCCATATGTGGCAGTTAAATCAATGTTCCAGCACGTTTGATGGTTCAATCCCTCACATTGCACAATCACCAGCTGATCTTGGGGATGAACCCACTCAACAAGTACTATGAAGATCTACGAAGCAAAGGGCAAATGACCAGCAAATGACCAGCAAAGGTTGGTAATATACTGTTAATATATGGTTATACTGTTAATATATGGTTGATAATGATGATAATCTGGTTGGTGGTATAGCTACCCCTCTGAAAAAATATGAAAGTCAATTGGGATGATGACATTCCCAATATGATGGGAAAGTCATAAAATTCCATGGTTCCAAATCACCAACCAATGATACAAGCTGTGTATTTTCAGGGGCTCTTGAAAATCTGAGCAAAACATGGGAGCGGGGGCCATTTTTTCCTCCAAATCAGGGTCATGTTGCCATGTTTCTTACCCGCAAAAATCCTCAGCACTTAGCGTACATGTCATGTTCCTTTGTTGAAAACCCTCTATTTTCTTGGTTGAGCACATTAAAAACACCACATTTCTTGGTCTCATTTGGGAAGGCCCCACCGGCCCCTTGCTTCATGCCAGTTGCTTCATGAATGCCTCCAGCATAGCGGCCACAGCGGGCCCCACGGCACATCCTTGGCATCTATATATCATCCTGGAAACACCACGGCATTTGCATCTTTTTAAGGGAGTCACTAGAAATATCATTCTCAATCACATGACAAATAGTGCAATATATATATAGTGTGATTGATATATATATATATATATATATATATATATATATATATATATATTACATATTATATATATAATACTGATTGATCATGTGACTAAATAATGAGGTATAATGAGGTATATATATTTACATTATATTATATTATATTATCATATATATATATTAGTATCATTTATATATATATATATATATATATACCCTCTGGTAAACTAAAAAACTATGGAAAATCGCCATTGTTAATGGGTAAATCCACTATAAATCACCATTTTCAATAGCAAACTGTTTGACATTCATCAACCTTTTGAGATCCTCCGGTGATGATGCCGCCCCTGTTTTTTTTTCCCCCAGGCCATAGCCCGCGGCATGCCACATTGTTTGAAAATTCAATCACATCCCAATTGTCCATGGTTCTATATTGTTCTATCCCCTTCAATAAACAATTGTTTCTTGGTTGGAGTATCTTTCTTGGTGATTTCTGAATGTTTTAACGAAGCACTTCCATCAACTGAGGCCTCGATCAGATCTCCAAGCATCCCAAGGTTAGCACAGCAGAGAAGTAGAACAAGATCTCGCTACGCCTGGTGATATCATGTGATATCGGCGGCTCCGTGGATCCCGAGTTGGGGTGATGACATGCCTGCCTAAACTAACTCATCAATCCTAGACATCTCCTAGGTATATCGGTATATCCTTGATATATCCTAGGCTAGTAACTACCAGAAACCATCAGAAATCAGCAAGACTGGAGTCACATGTTTTCAGCACTGGAAATAAACACATAGGGCTAGGAGCCAAACATGATATTCAGCATGTACTCACACTTGATGCCAGAGTGGGCCTTTCACTTGTTAGTTCACCAAACAAATATGGTTGGCCAGCTTGCAAGCTGGACTTGGGTTGAGCAAAATTAACATGGTGATTATCTGCCAAAGATGTTGGCTTGCTGGTGGGTCGTCAAAACGGACAAATTGTACTTGGTGCAAGCTACACCGGCATTTCCAAGCTCTGAAAACACCAAGCATTCACCAACAAACACGGCCTAAGACTGCTTAAGAGCTTAAGATTGTATATTCCACACAGGGAACATATACAGTAATTTGTGTTCAAATGGGACAGATGTCCGCACCTTTGTAGCTAGAACATAAGAACTGTTTAAACATGGGTTTGCCTAACAATGGTGTACATCAAAAATTGTGATTTTCATGGTGTTTTTTTGGCTTTACATCATTACATGTTTGTGTTTGCATTCTCCAAGCAAATGTTGGGCAAACACAAATCAAAGAAGCTACGATGTGGTCTCTCCTCCCCACTTTTACGTTGGATTATTGACTGTAGATATCCAGTATCCAAATGTATCCACCATAAATCCTAGTTGATGTCACTCACTATGTGACTCATGGAGTAATGACCCCCTAGGCTGTTTAATTAGGGGGCGAACCATTTCAGTAGATTTCAGTAGGGAGAAACATTGTTCTTCCAAAAAAGGTGTGCAAAATGGATCGTTGGCATGTAGATGTGGAAATCTCTCAGCTCCAGCGTCGAGATGAACGTTTTTTGCCCATGGCCCCACGTTGAGGAATCTCCTGGACGATCTGGATCAAAAGAAGGAGGTGGCAAAGGAGTCATCGATGAAGTCGGGACTTCATGTGTCCCAGCAATGTAGGCAACAGTGGCACATGAAGAATTCATTGCAACCACTCCATCTTTGCCACGTGAGATGGCAGGTTCGCTGCAATTGGTCATTTCTGCCAGCGGCATGGCGAGTGATTTTGGGTGTGCGACAGGTGATTGGGTGATGCCGGCGGCTAGAGGATTTGACACAACAATTTAACAATCCCATAGGATCCATGTATGGTATATATGCTAACATTGGGGGTATTTTGATGGGATCCATGTTACCATATATGGCAGCACCATGGATCCTATGGGAATTGCTATGTCATCACATCGGGATTAACATTCTTGTGACATCACCGTGATTCCCCATGGGACCACCATGGAATTTCCCACACCTTTTGAGGCCCACGGTGTGCGAGACGTAGATCCCCGGCAGGCTGAAGGCGCTACAAAAGCCCATGAGGCCTCGATCTCCGACGGCCCGACCGGCCGACGGTGCCGTGGAGCGAGATGGAGGGGTCTATGATGCCGTCCATTTGATGATGGGGATATGGGATATGGAATGATATGGAATGATATGGAATGACCATGGGGATATACTCATGGTGATATGATGGGGATATCATGGAGATATGGGATATGGATGGATATGGGATCTGATAGGATCGAGTTTGTGATGATTTTAAGCCTAAGTTGGTAGGCAGGACTCGGCTTGCAGTTGGATTTGTAGTGGATATGTCATCATCTGTGAAGTCGGATTTATGATGAAACAGTGAGCTGTTCAATTTTCCTCGGTCATATACTGGCGGGTCAACAGGAATTGACTGCTTTGTAATGTTGGGTAGGTAAAAACCTCTATACTCATCAAGCAAGCTTGTTTTGAACATTGCTCAACCAATTTCGGAAATGGGCCTGGGGGTATATATTGATGGTATTAAGCAACACTGATATGGTGAATCTTGGATATGCTTGGAACATTTGGATCAATGTGCTGCTAATGGTGAAAACTTATCGATGATTGATGTTGATTGGGTTCTATTACACATGTGTATGTGTATATATATATATATACATTAAAAAAAAAAATCATACATATACCTGCACCCAATGGGCTCATAATCGTATAAAAAGAACTGCATTACCATTAAAACGCCAGTTGAATATACAATTGTTGGAGAGTCTGATAGGCTTTTTGCATCGAGTGAACATTCTCATATCTGCCAAGTACCGGTTGAACCCTCTATACTCTAAGACTCTAATGCTCTAAGGCTCTAAGACAAACTAACCCCTAGTAACTAGTACCTCTAAGTTGTTTGTTTAATGCTTTTTTTTCATCCAAACTCTAAGACTCTAAGCCAACCCTAGTGCTACATGTCCCATAGACGCTTGGTGCTACTTGGCATTAAATCTCCGGGCCACCGTCTTCCAGTCACCATGGGAACTGCCCGGATTTCTCTGCTGTCCATAGGGCAAAAAAACACCAAACCTACAACCTGTGGTTATTGAACTTATGGAAAACTCACATTGCCGCTGACTTATGATTACTTATGATGGTTTACCTGAGAAACAAATGGCTATTTTGTACAAAACTACATTAAATAACCAAAGAGTATATGGTTTAGAAAGTCAAATTCACCAATATTTGATGGCCATCAACTGAGGGTTGCCCCAACCATCTGCCAGCATTCAATCAAGCTACCTCTTGAGATCAATAGTGTCCATTTGAATTTCATCCTGCAACGGATTGCACAAAGTGGCGCCAGCAGGAAACAGGTATTCAGGAGTCAGGAGTATATGCAAATCTCTCCATTCGCACTCTACTCTACCCATAAAATATGTGGAAGCGTAGACAGTGCTACGCAACGTGAGGTCTTGCAAACATCTGGATTAGGCAGTGCAAATCCCAAAACAGGCATCTCTTGATGCTGACGTAACACAACGCATAAAGATCCGTATGGGTGTCTCTCAAAATAGGATACCCCACAAACAACAAATCCTATGGTTATCATCATATGTCCCCACCACACGGTCATAATTGGGGGCTTTACCGGTATACCGTATATCCCATGTTCAAAGAAACCCACAAAGTCTATAGTCATATTGGACACATGAGGTTCTAAGTTCTAAGCGTGATAATACCTTGGCCCTCAAAATGATCGTTGAATATGACAAAACACACAAATAGAAAACTATAGGTTGCTGTTACCCTCCAGTAATTTAGTACATAGATATGGAACCCTTACCATTTCTTTGTAGAACATGTTCCTTTTCCAGGAAACAACAGGAGCATGGAGGGAGGGACCATCGTGCCAGGGCACAGACCCGCCAAAGCGTAGAGCACGCAACCCAGCACTGTTCCCAAGCAATTCAAAATCCAAATGGTCTTCAAGGGCAAACCTTGCAGAAGCTGTGCCAGTAATGTTAGTTGGATTTAACCGGGGGGTTAATAGGGGATATGATGATATATGGGGATATACTGGGATAATCGCGATTCATCATTCATTGCTATAATAATCCCATTCCCCCCCAATCACATAAAATACTGCCCCAGTATACAGGACCCCAAAAATGAACGGATAAAGAAGTCATATAACAAGTCCAAACAACTCTAAACCAACCAGGCATATAGCAATGATTGAAGCCACTCATGAACTCTAATGAACCATCTGTGGCCATTTTTTCCCTGTCCTCACAGCAATAAATAGCTGTTTGGTCGTGGATCCCTTCACTTATCAGTCCTCCATGTTGACTCTAATGTGCCTGTTCTTCGATAGATATGGATAGATCAAACAAAGGGCATACCATGGCATACCCATCTCCAAAAGTCTTCGGGAGGCGAAGTGGGAAGTGGCCCCATTATGCCCCATGCCATGGTAAACATGTCAGGCGGGGCACGGGGTAATGTCAAGGTATGTTCAAATTTATACCCCAGTGATGAAACAATCAGTCACTTTTGCAGGCAAGTTTGTCTCAGATTGTGTTCCCTCCAATGGCAATTTTAAACATAAACCATAGATGTTTGAGGTATACCCTGTTTTCAGATTTTTTTCCGACAAACCCAAAAATCAAGCAGTGCCAATCACACACCGAGCCACAGGAAAAGAGTTTCTGATTCACCAAATTGCCGGCAATGCCCAGGATAGGCAAGCAACCAATCATAAGTCCAGCAAACCTCAAAAGTTCGAGGCCGTGACGGCGTGAAGCAACCATAAAACACGACATTCGTAGTGACCGGCAACATAATGGGAATTGTCAAAAACATACTGTTGACTGTTGTTGGTTGCGAAATCCTGCACCAGTTAAGAGATTAATAGGTGGTAAACATCCCATTATTTATAGAGTTTCAAGCATCCTTTTGGTGGCGCAGGATTTCGCAACCCACGTAGGATCATAGATGATCCCTCCCTAGTATCAAATGTATGTTTTAATGAGGGGTTCCAACCCCTAAAACAAATACGTATCCCATGTGAAAAATATAAATCAAAAACATACACATATTGTTAAGATCCTTTGATTGGATTCATGTTCAATAAAGCAAATGACGTTTTAACGTCCTTTTTTTCCTAACCAATTTCGTTTTGCCCATAGGGGTTACCACAAACTAGCGATGCTACTACAGTAAGGGACAACATAATGAAACACTCGATATGCCCCACTCCCCACCCCACCCTCCCTTCTGGACAAACTGATACCGTGGCCCTACTATTCACGTTGGATAATTAGTCCGCTGGGTAATTCGTTGGAAACCACAGTCGCCACCGGTTTATGCATATATGTGTAAAATTGTGAAAAAATGTGTATATATTAAATATATTTAAATACTAAATATTGTTCTTTATATTTTATTGTTATGCATCCATCCATCTATCCATCTATCTATCTATCTATCGATCTATCTATCTATCTATCTACCTATGTATCTATGTATCTATGCATCTTTGCATCTATGCATCTATGCATCTCTGTCTGTCTGTCTGTCCGTCCGTCCGTCTGTCCGTCTGTCTGTCCGCCTGTCTGTCTGTATGGATGGAGGCATGCATGCACATGCATGTACGTACGTACGTACGTACGTACGTACGTATGTATGTATGTATGTATGTGTCTGTATGTATGTGTCTGTATGTATGCATGTATGTATGCACGTAGGTACGTACGTATGGATGCATGGATGCATGTACGTATGCATGAATGTATGAATGTATGAATGTATGAATGAATGAATGAATGAATGTATGAATGTATGAATGTATGAATGTATGCATGCGTGCATGCATGTATGTATGTATGTATGTATGCATGCATGTATGTATGTATGTATGTAACTATGTGTCTATGCATCTATGTATATTATATTATATATATATATGATACCCCCACTTAGTGGACCCAACAGCTAGGTTCATTCATCAGCTTCTGAAATTTAAGACCTTTTCTCATCTAATTTCAGCAACTGAGTCAACATCGGTCAAACAAATCGAACCCACACTGCCCTTCCCACAAAATTTTCTCCCTCCTACCACCCCCCGGAATTCCAAGTAGCAAGCGCCCAGCCCCCAAGCGCTCCGAATATTCATTGGCCGTGGGGATGGTGATCACCAGATTTACCGTGGCCAAAACCAGGAAGTAGTGGATCAACAGCAGGGAGGCCGTTGGAGGCATCCGTTCCTGGCGCATCGATGATGTTTTCCCAGGTCAACTGAAAAAGGCGTCGTGGAGTCGTGGTGTCTTTCAGGTTGTGCATGGTACATCTATTGTTATCTGCCTCGATAAGTTGGTTAACTATCAGTTGACTATCTCTAATGCCTGTGGGGGGACCTCACCACACATTTTAGCTTCTTGGTGTTTCAGTTCAATCGAACTAGCTATTCAAAAGAACGTGATTATAGCGGTTATATCTTAACTCATGGGGAAGTCTACATAAATGTTACACAACCAAGGCTTGACCCTGTTAAAAAAACCTCAAATTGCAGACCTAATTTTGTCGCTCCATTGGCCTTTGCCAGTGAGTTTCCCATAGTGCAAGTACATAATTGGGTAACGATACCACAGCTATTTTACTGGTCCCAATCATTTGACATATCTTTAAAATCAAAGGGATTAGCACAACCAAGATACCCCGAACCACCAAATAGTCAGGAGCCCCAAATTGGATGACTGATTCAACTGTTGATCATCATGTTCCCAAAACTGAGTTGGTGTTGAACACATGGGTCTGGGTCAAACTTAGATAGCCCTAAGATTGGATGGTTAATACAAAAAATCGACATACCAATCTGTTGTCCGGGCCTTAAAGTGTCACCCATTCCCATTGTTTTTCCCCATCAATTTGACCTTTGTCGCGTTTCGTTTTTCAACACGTCCTGATCTGACAAAGGTTTCTTCTCACTGACGCTGGAGGAAGTAGCACTGGAACCTAAGGTAAGCGCAGCAAAAGTTCCCGTAGACTGATGGAGTAGCTGGAATAGTCCCGGAAACTAATTTAGCTGCAGGACAACCACCCCTGGACAAATTTAGTAGCAGGAACTCCCGTAGATTAATTGGGTGCTAAGCAAGGCTCCTGTAGATTTATTTTATAGCAGGAAAGTCCCCCGTAGACTAATTGAGTAGCAGGAAAAGTTCCGGGGAACTTAGTAGCAGGCAACTAATTGAGTTTTTTGGACCAACAGAGGAGTGAATATACAGCTCCCCCCACCGAAGAAAAAATCATATAATTGCGAAATCGTGGTTTCATTTCCCTGGGACGCTTCCTGACATTGTTATATGGATATTAACCCGTGACTATTCGTGGCCAAGCTTGGGGGCCCAAAATGAACAGATCCGCCAGCGCAAATCAACCAGAAAATTCAGTTTTGAAGAGGTTATCGATGTTTGGGAACATGATTCTGGGTAAGGTGGACAGACTTCCAAATCGAAAATTGGCCTAATCAAAATTCTTGTCCGGCATCATGGAGAGGTCAACCAGAGACGTCGCAATAATTTACCAAAACGAATCAGACAAGGGTCTGAACTGCCATTTTTTGGGGATTTTCAAGTGGCAAAGAAGTCAAGTGACCACATGAAGAACCGTTGCCCCAGCTTCTCTCAGTTTCAACTGCCACGGTTTGAGTCATTGTCGCCATCAGCAAATTCTCACGTCGCAAGAACAGTATCACCAAAGGCGAGTGGCGGTCGATTTTGTTGCTGGAGGCTATGAGCCAAATGAACCTTGTTTGACATACAAACCTTGTTTGCGGAAGCGTTAAGTTAGTTAAGATATGTTAAGGTAAATCTTAAAACAAGCCGACGTGTCAACCGGATACCCTGTGAACTAACATAACTATATATGGAAAATCACCATTTTATAGTTGGGTAAATCAACTATAAATGGCAATTTTCAATAGCTGTGTTAGTTTACCAGAGGGTATACACCATCATTGACACTTTCATCACTTTTTTGGATCATCCTAGCTGGTACAATCGGGATCTATCAACCAATTTCAAGGTGTGTGTTCAGGTTTCAACATAACTCAGTTCTACTAATGGGTTCCCCTAGCTAAACTAAATCAATGAAGTAGTGTACTTAGCAATCGTTGGAGATCTGCGAAAAAATGACATATCTATATATATATATATATATATATATTATCCTATTTATGGAAATATCATGAATGCATAGACAAATACTAACGAAAAAAAAAGTCGCAATGTTCACATGTTTACCAAGCGCAACTTGTGACAATGTGAAAAAACATTATATCCGCCACTCACAATCTAAAATTATTGTGACCGCTAGTGCAAATACACAGGGTCATACAAGGGCTATAAATGTGGCAAACCCAACTTCAGCTGTGTCCTTTTTTTCCCGTAAATGTGTAAACACAAGAAACCGAAATGGTTTGCCAGGTGGTGCCCCCAGTAATAAATAGGTTTCAAAACCCCAACTATAACTATACAGAATACTACAAATACATCCACCACAAAACATGCTGTATGGGACACCACCTTGTGGCTACATGACCTCCCCGTGGCAGTTCCCGGCTGACCAACGCATGCACGAAGTCTTGACGCAGGACTTTCAACGCAAAAGGCCTCAGAGTGTCTCCAGGCAAAACATCGACGATGAGGGGAAAACCCGACCATGGGTGCCCAATGAAAAGGCCGTATCGGTCCAGCCATACTTTGTTGGGAAGGCTTTTTTTGACAAGGGACTAGCCGTACCTTCTCAGGAAATGTTTGGTTCCAAAAGGAAAATAACATAATTTCTTCGAGTGATCCCCGCCTTGAAACACTAGTCTGATATAGTTTCTGACATACCATCTGGAAGTGTGTGTGTGTGGCATATTTATTCTGACATTCTATCTCACATACTATCTGGCATCTACTCTGACATACTTTATAGCATATATTCTAACATTCTTTCTGACATTCTATCTGGCATCTATTCTGACATATTTTCTGGCATATATTCTGGCATTCTTGCTGGCGTTCTAATTATCTCTGGTATATCTTCGGAGATTCTGTGTGGTTGAGGTCCGGGGGGAACATTCTGATCCGGAGCTTGCAGTTGAGGTCCGGCAGGGACCACTCTGATCCAGGGCTTCCTGTTCGGGTCCGGCGGGGACCACTGCGATCACGAGCTTGCAGTTGAGGCCCGGGGAGGGGAAGGAGAAGGAGAAGGAGAAGGAGGCCAGCTGACATAAAATCTAACTACCCTCACCTGACATGTTGGGTTTTTTTCATGTTGGGTTCCAAAAGGAAACGTACATGTCATATACACATAGATAACATGCAAATGTCAAAATTGAAAACTAAATTCACATATATCCACCTATAAAAACACCGATGGAGCCATTGCGTTTTTGGCGGTGAAATTAAATTATACCCTGACCTCCCAAAGTGCTTGGGACACGAGTACTTTCGAACAAAGTGCCTGCGTTACTGTAAAGTGCCATCTTGACTTTAAACCAAACCACCTCACTCTCATGTTCCGCTTCAGCAGAGGACTTTATGCGAGGGACTCTTCAACTACATTTTCTATTACCGTAAAGGGGTGCGGCACTAGACAACTATGAGTGGACTGGCTGCCAGTTGCATGAGGAAATCTTTGAATTTTCACGCGCTTGGAAGTGACCATAAAACCATGTTTTTTTCACTCACTTTCATGCCAAAATCACGGGTTTTTAACGCACTTATCACGTTTTTTGTTGACACCATCAGATTCTCATTAAAGAGTGAAATCAATCGCTGATGCTCCCCAAAAAAGAGTGATCATGGATGCATGCTTTCATTTTGGTGATCAATTTTAATAATATTTTCCAGGTGATCAGGTGATCAATAGTGAGCATTTTGAGCCTTTCGCACGTGAGCCATCTAATGATGCACAGGGCATGGAGGCATGATCAATCAACCAGTTTCGGAAGTACTTTGTGAAAAGGCCTTGGGAAACGAGCACTTTGCAAAGGTGCCAGTTAAACGAGATCTGAGAAGTTCAGGGTGTACATTGGAATACAGAACCAACCAAAAAAATAGGTATCTATAACCAGAAGTGCATCTTGCTCAAGTCACATGCAGAAAAAAAAACAGGCAAAAAAGGTTACGTGGGCAGTTCCAAGCAAAACGGATGTTTATACCCTTGCGCTGTTTATTTCCATGGTTTCGTCACCAAGCCATTCTCCAACGTTCAGTTTCCTGTCGTCAGAAACCTGTCTGACATCAATCCACATCGTTCGCTGATCAAACGCTTGACGCCCAACCCATCTGAAAAACACAGGATTAATCCGGATCAAATTCCACCAAGGAGTTGCGGTGGCAAAGCATATTGGAACCGGACACAACAAGTTTGACCAGAAAAAATATTTCAATGATGGTGCAGCCCCTCACCCAGCATGACGCAAACCGACAAGTAAACCAGCCAGGTTTCATATACATATATATATATAGTAAGGATCCAGCAGATAGAATATTAAAAAAGATATGGTCAAGAGATAGAATACGGATTTCGCTTTGCAGGTGGGAATCAAGAGATAGAATACGGAATGTATAAATTTAA
>Ga0126342_10014365_pt1 | contig 13987 bp, 24 predicted proteins | sample Cyp1metagenome_FD_92528 | JGI IMG/M metagenome (GOLD analysis project Ga0126342, IMG submission 92528) | Coral microbial communities from Lord Howe Island, Old Settlement Bay, Australia - Cyphastrea 1 metagenome | ecosystem: Host-associated > Invertebrates > Cnidaria > Coral ...
ACCCCCCCCCAACCCGAACCCCCCCCCGTCAATCCGCGTGACAGGCGTGGAGAAAAAGACACATAAACGCGCACTGCCAAGCAGAAAAGCAAAGCATAAAACGCGTCACGACGTACGACTGGGGCCCAAAACAAATATTACAAGCCATTGACTCAAATGTATTGATGGCAATTGAGGAGTGGTAAATAAATGGGTGATAAGTTCTCTGATGCCACTCTTTGGGATCTATCAACCAGTTCCTTAGCTGGATGCAGTTGCCACAGGAGCGAGTGGGCGACTTTTACTTTCAGAGGGAGTTCTGAGGAGTGGCAGTGGCAGTCTTTTGGCCTTGCTCTGTACTTTGGGGTGCAGCTGAGGTGGAAAAATGACTACAACCATGGAATTTTGACCTCCATAAGTTGGGAGATACCCCTATAACTATGGTGAAATCTACTGTATCCACAAACAGATGGTTGTTCAATGGTTGGATATGGTCTCCCCTCACGTGTTGTGTGTCGGATTTGTCGATTTGTGCTCGTATTACTCGTATTTGGGAAGCATAATTCATGAAAAAAGAGTGATACGAATATATACGTATATATATATATACATATATATACATATATATATATATGCATGTGGACCAACATGGTACTTGTGTACCCTAAGCGAGAATGGAACTTGAACAACTGCATGCCAAAGACAATTCACGATTGGAGAGTCATGGAAAGTCTGTCCCCAACAAACCAAGGCTGAAGCAATGGGATCTCACAAATTTGACGAACGGCACAACCTACAAGCTGTGTACCGTTCCTGGGCAGATGCTGGATGAGTTTCGTGCTGCTAGAAACCTTCATGGAACAAGCAGTTTATTGGCAACCGAGTCTCCACAACACGTTGAGCGACCGAAGCAATGTTGGGTCCAAGTTTGGCATCGTGGCAACAACCCAATCAACTGCCACTTCTTCCGACTGTTAGAAATACAGAGAAATACAAAATGTATTTCAAAGGTGTGTATCGTTTTTCCCCAGAAACACCTACAGGATGGCGCCCTCCAGTTATCTTTGTTGGTTTATAACCCCATCTCAATATAGTTATTTAAGCGTACCATACACTATGGTTATGACATAGTTATTTGCACCAACTGAAAGCCAAAGCGAACTGGTGCCCCGGTTCCATTGTATGCTACCAGGTGGAAAAAATCCGTGGAACCCCCCACCGTTCCGTTTCGACGTTTCGACGTTTCAGGACTTTGATGGTCAAGATCAAGGGCCTCTGCACTCGGGCTTCAGTGGCATCATGGTCCCAGTTACGCCCATCACACAGATCAGTGAAGAAACCATCCAGGCAGCGACTGATCAACAAGAGCCTTGGACAAAGGACGCATGAACATGGGTTAAAAAAAAACTGGTTGTTCCGAACACCAGAAATGCTGGGGAATGTTGAAGTTTACTAAGTTGTTTTTTATATGTTTAGGTGTTCCGTCATGTAAACATAGATTATATGTCCACATCTGGCACATTTCAGTATCACTTTTTGGTAAACACTTTGCGGTTTTGTGCATGAGACCTGTGATGCGATAAAAAGTCATCTGATACCTCACCTACATCTGCTCCTACAATTTGCGTCATCTAATCTCTATATATATATATGATATATGTATATTATTCGCATTTAGTATCTGTAGTTGCTATCCATGTCAACATGAATACTTACTTCCATATCCATATCATATCTATATCTCCAGCCATATCCATATCCATATCTATATCTCTAGCCATATCTATATCCATATCCATATCTATATCTCTAGCCATATCTATATCCATATCCATATCTATATCTCCAGCCATATCCATATCCATATCCATATCTATATCTCTAGCCATATCCATATCTATATCTCTAGCCATATCCATATCCATATCTATATCTCTAGCCATATCCATATCCATATCTATATCTCTAGCCATATCCATATCCATATCTATATCTCTAGCCATATCCACATCCATATCTATATCTCTAGCCATATCCATATCCATATCTATATCTCTAGCCATATCCATATCCATATCTATATCTCTAGCCATATCCACATCCATATCTATATCTATATATCTCATATATGTAAGCATATTGTTTGTATAGCCCGCATGACTCCCATGGCGGTCGCAACCCTTGGGTGCCAAGGTGTTGCTCGTTTGCCACGGCTGCTTCCACACCGAGCGCTACTGTGATGCGATCGTTGGGTGTCCAGCCACAGATGCCTGGATCAAACACCGATTCTGAGTGGTGAATTGGTGAGTTACTAGTGGTTTTGCTAGTGGTTAGTAGTGTGGTGGATGTTAATAGTGGTTCATAGATGTTAATCATTGTGTTTTTTTTGTATGTTGATGTTATATCAAGTTACATAATAGTGGTTTTACTCCTCACTCGTGAGATTCCTTGCATTCTTGCGCTGAAGAGCGTTGGGGCATCCTTTGGGAGATGGCGCTCTTCGCTCGTTTTTCCGCAGCTAGGATCCCATCTACATTGTCTCGTCGGCGTACCTGTCCAACCAGGAGTGCAACTACTCGGACTACGATGGCTTTCAAATGTATGAGGGAGGCGCCATCGCGGATGGCGGCGAGTGATTGGCTTAACCATGATTTTTGATAGCAACAAAAAATCATAGCGATTGAGGGTTTCCGAAAAGTGGAAAATCCATGAAAATGCGAAAAGAACACCTGGGACACCTCCAAATGTTTCCCATGACCGACAAACCAATCCAATTGGATCGCCAGAAGCGTTGGCTATGGCCGTCTCCAAGACAGCATGGCAGCTGCATACACAAACCGTGTGTATGTGATGTGATGTATTTAAGCACATATCACACACACAAATATACGTATACATATATACATATATATATATATGTATACATATATGTAGAGATGTAGTATATATATATACATGTTTAAAGACCCGTATATAACAAGTATTAATATGGACCTATATAATTGATACATCTTTCACTTCTTCACTTGACGTCTGCAGATTGGACGACCATGTCAGCGCCTTTACGACCCACCACGAACTCCACAAGAGCATCATCTCTGAGCGCACCGCGTCCTGAACTTGAGGATACCTCACCCGATATGAACCAAGCAGGGTTTGCATAGCTACGATGTTGATATGTGTAAATCACCTCTGGTAATTTAACATAGCACAAATCAGCATTTTTAAGATCAGAAATCATCTACAAACGGGCCATTTTCCATAGCAATGTTAATATAACCAGATGGCATATGTATATACATACCATACCATACCGTGCCATTCCATTCCATTCCATTCCATGCCATTCCATGCCATGCCAGACCAGACCAGACCAGACGATACTTACATACATACATACATGCATACATAACATAACATAACATAACATTACATTACAGTACACTACACTACACTACATTACATTACAGTACAGTACATTACACTACACTACACTACATGACATGACATGACATGACATGACATGACATGACATGCCATGACATGACATGACATGACATGACCATACATACATACATACATACATACATACATACATACATACATTTTTTGAATCATATCCAATTGAAGAGGATGCCATGCGAATGCATGATGTCTCAAGTTTCGCGGTCAGTGGCATGTGGAATGTGAGTCTGTTTGTTTTTCATTATGCGAAATGACCATTGCAACATGGGGATTTAGCAAACACTTAGATCGCATATTCTGGGCGGATGAACATCCACCAGAATTTGGGCTTCACCTAGCGGGCTTTTGACTTTGTCGTAAAATAGCACAGAGCCCAATGCTGTTCCCAAAAACCCAGAGCCACTTTGGGGATCCAACTTTTATCCTCTGTCGAATCTGTTGAAGCGTCCTTGGGTCCTTGGGTCATTGGCTTAGGCCTCTCCGGGGAAAGATTCCATCGTCTACAATACGGAAGTGATTTTCGACGCGTCCGCGACCATCATAGGCCTGGCAGACAGCTGGATGTTCCTGCAGATTTTTTTTGTCAATGTGACGGTTTCGAAACCTCAAAAACCCATCCCATAATCCAACGCCATGGGAAAAATCTATCGAATTTGATGGAGGTTTGTTGTTCGCTGGGAACAACATCGAACTAAATGTTGCATTTTAGTTAGTTCGCAAGCCACTTTTGATGGAAAGTCTTCGTTCTTTTGACCGTTTAATCTATCCTGATGGATTTTTCTGGCTCGCCATTGAGTGCTTGCACTATGGTGGTTTCCAAAACTTCCCCTTCGCGCGGCGATTTCGGGCGGATAGGTCTTGGAGCCCCATAGAAAATCATAGAAATGGGTGATTTGAGATTGTAGTCATGTTGAGTTCGCCAAAGACTTTTTGGATGCTGTAGCCAATCTTACTGGTACTTAGCAGGGAATTTCGGGAATGATGCACAATAACTAGTAATAATCATCCCAGCAACCCCCAGCAACCCATCCATTCCCTACGTTTAGCACCAGCAAGCAATTTTCATCGGAACCCGAGTCCAATGGAAGGGCCACAAAAATGGCCTTTGTTATGCCAGGAACCCGTTATCGCAGCCTGTCTGAGAGGGGGGGAATCTGAATCTTTGGCTTCGATGGTTACTAAAACCATAGAGACCTGGGATATAACCACCCCAAAAGGTGAAACGTTTCCAATGTTTTGCTGGGGACGAGTTTCTTAACATCCCTTCAGCATCAACCACTGCGATGACACAAGCGGATGAGCTGGGCCACTTTATATGTGGGAGAACGGATCCCTCCGGCACCATGACACGGCTTGAGGGAAAATTCTACCATTTTTTTGTCCAAATGGTTTTATGGTCTTGCCGCCATTCAAAGCTCCATTCTCGGAGAGTTCCGGCCATCATGGCCAGGTTTGAAATAAAATCTTTGGACAAACCTCGTGGTACTGGTTGCAAACAACTCCCCAGAGTCATGGGCCCTGTGTAATGATTTGAATGGGGTTATAACGGTGTATATGTATATGTATATGTATATGTATACGTATACGTATACGTATACGTATACGTATACGTATATATAGATAGATACATAGATACATCTACATACACATGTACACATATATATATATACATTGTTCAATGAACATTATGTAGCTGTTAGATTACGCTGAATGACCCAGTTACAACAGTTAGGCCTTACACCAGGCCTCCCAGGGCCTCCGGTGCCGCACCAGGTCTCTGTATGGACCTTGATGGAACATCAACGGACTTCAGCTTTCACGACACGGGCTTCAGTGTCTACATTACCCCTGTATCTGTGGTAAGGCACCAGGTCATCATTATTGGTGAGCGCCTTGGATGTAAAGGTTTGATGTGAGTCTTGTTTCAACATTGCTCTATGGGTGCTGATTTGAGAATTCAATGAACGGATGGTGAATCTGTGAGGGCTGCTAGTATGTATAGGTGGATCGACTGATAGATGTTGAAGATACCAGTCAGAATGTGTCAGGCGTAGAAGTTTGTTGGAAGCATCAAAAGCTGACCTGCAGGATCATTCATCACTAAATACTGAACTAGGAAAAGCAGGATGGGCCCAAAACTCAAAAAAAATCTGAGACGGACAGATCTTTCCAATGCCTGATGAATAATCCCTTCACCCTAATATTAAACGTCCCCCCTCCCAAACAATAAAACCTAGGGGTAGATTTTATTACTAGGGGTATTGTATTCGGGGTAGAAGCTTTTCCCTAATATTAAATTTAAAACTTAATTAAAAAAACACGATTTTCACTTTCAACATCCATTAAATTCCTTTTTAAAATCTGATTAAAATATTGCCCCAAATTGGATTTCGAAGCTTTCCCGTAATGTTAAATTAAAAACCTGAACAATTAAGAAAACATAAGAAAACTAAAACTTACGATTTTGAAAGACGGACCCTAAAAAAGCACCCCGGGGTTAACTATCTTTTATTATTCAGGGGGTAGAACCTTCAACTTGGACCTTGATTTTTCTAAAGGATCAATTCACAGTCAAATTGACCAGAATTTTCCCAAAACGAACAATCTGGGGTAGTTTTTATGTTTTGGGGAGGTGTTAGTGATAGGGATTACCGGGATTACCCAGCATTTCTCGCAACACATGGCCCTGCCCCGGATGTCCAAGTTGCTGTGACGTCATGGGATTCTAGTGATGTTTGTTGGTTAATCAAAAAGCCATGAACTCGCTCGATATATCTTCCAATCAAACCTAGTCATTCTGGTAAACTAACATAGCTATGGAAAATCACCATGCTATTAATGGGTAAATCCACTATTTCTATGTGCCATTCTCAATAGGTATGTCAAATTACCAGAGGGTAGTCATTCTGGCTAGTTCGTTATTTAAGTCTGAGACCAGTCCCCCAACAAAAGATCATGGATGATCATTTTCCATCATTTTTCCCATGAAAGTGGTCATTTTGGAGATCCAATTTTGGATCTCCACAAGATGGGCTTCTGGGCATTTCAAGCCAGCCGAGTTTGACGAAAGTCTTGCCATGCCATGACATCCTTCATGGTGAAACCACCAAGATATGGAGGTTTCCTAAAATGAGGGTAGCCCCATATGAAATCACCAGTTATATATATATAATACTATTTAATATATCATATATACTAATATATACTAATATATACTAATATATATATATATATATTTATTTATCCCCAGTTATGTATGTATGGTTTCTTACGTTTTTTTTTGGGACATCCATATGGATTCACTGTATGCCCTGCCGCACTTCTAAGGACCTCGCGCGTGGAATTTTCGTGTCACGGCACCGGTAGTGTCTCCACCACTTGCAGCACCGCTTCAGCGGTCTATTTGTCGCAGCGCTGCGATCTGAACCGCAACAGCGGTGCCGTGGTGAAGATTCCTGGTGCACGGGCCACGAGATGCGGGGAAAATGCCATGGTTGAAATCTTGGGAAGATTTTTTCAGTGAGTTGAAGGTTGATGTTTGTTTTTCAAAAACTTTTCGTGGGAAGCAATCATTCGGATGAGTTTTATTGTAGAGCTTGAAAGCGAATATTTTGATGTGAAGGAAAAACCTAGGGATCCTCGGTCGGAAACTGTGATGAACTAGACCTGTGACGCTCCGTGATGATCAACAGTGGCCTCCATGTTTTTTCAATTTGGATGGAATCTTGGGTTACCTTTGGATGATCAAATTTGCTGCCAAAGAATATGACATCCTATGAAATCTATCTGGTGGCCCTTGTAATCAAGGGTGAACATGACCCAAAAATACAGCAATTTTTGTGTGCCAAGCCTCCATGCCCTACCTTGTCTGGAACATTCTGGAACGCCAAGGTGTATTGGGAGATTGGGAGATTCACACCAATGACGATACGCCCACAGTAGCAGTGAACTTTGGCCTTGAAACCGGTCCCAGTGGAGATCGTTTTCGGCAGCGATTTATATGGGTGAAAGTTCAGCATTTCCAATGCGGTCAAACTTTGATTTTTGGGACCCTATGGGCCTATGGGACCCTCGTGTTTTTTGGGTCCACAATTTTTGGAACCCAAATTTTCGGGCCGTTTGCCCACTGCTAATAGACTGTTTTGTCGCATGAGAAATATGAAATCATTGAATCTTTAGATGATTTGGCATTTCCATCATGGAATGCACGTTTGGGTTTTCCCAAATCCTGGTCGCATCAGCATCTTTTCGCATGGGTTGTTTGCCAAAGGACCGAGATTCCTTTTGCTGAAGGAAGTGCCTACGAATTTCGAGCCACCTGGTGTCAAACAGCCGAGCAGATATCAAAGATAGGGGCCCCCCTCGCAAGGTGTAAAAGTCTGTAAAGTTTTTATCAGACGAAGAAACAATTCCGGGTGTACAACTTGCTGAGTAGTTGTCCTAGACCATTGAATCTTTGGGGTACTCAATCTCGAGCTACAGATATGCCGTGGCCCAAAGGAATGTCCTGGGACATAACGCACATCAGGCAATCAACTGGATATGGACAATATGTTCAGACTGCCCATACCAGATTTGGGCCATAGCATGGATCCATTTTTTGGGAAGCCCCAGCTTCAAGCTGTAGTTGAGCTGAAAAGGCAGCAGCCTGGAGACTCGGTTTCGACCAGCTCAAAACCGAATGACGCTGCTGGTTGTAGGTAGTTGGAAGCAAAATCACGAAGGGCAGGTCTGAGTCCAACACAGTCATTTTTCATTCGAACCCCCTCCCAAAACATCGCGGGGCATTTTGAAGCAGTGTTGGAAGCAGATGGTCACGGGCTCAAATCCTGCCAGGTTTCTAGGCAATCTGTATTCAGCGTATCCAAATCCCATCAAAATCCCCTCATGTTTCCAGGCTCATATGAACCTTAGCTTTCGTTGACCGCCCCTTGGGCCTCAAGTTAGTAGCATCAAGTAGGAGCGTATTGCTGATGATAAGTGTTGGTCGTCCCTTTTCCAGATTAGACGTCGAGCTAAGAAGGGTTGGAAGCGTGAAGGTTCCTCAAGATGGGGAACAGTAGAAATTAATAGTGGAAATGAATATGTGATATTTATTGACACTATCAATATTAATATAAATACATCAAAATACTTTTCCACAGAGTTCACAAAACTGTGATTGGATCGCTGCTGGATCAGCTGGTTAGGTCGATTTCAACACGACTCATCTTCAAATTGGTTGGACCTACAGGCTGCGGGGCTTTTTTATGTTACTCCCAGCGAAGCGCTGGGCTTAGAGAACATCGTGCAATTTAAGTGTTTGGATTCAGTTTGAATGGTTGGATTTGAAAAAATCCTAGGGGTTTCTTAAGTGATGGATCCCCAAGTCACCATGGGTTAATCTGTACTAAAATTATGATTTCGGAGTAGCCACTGATTTCGGAGTAATCCTCTCCCCGTAATACTAAATACGCACCCCCCACCAAATAATAAACACTTCAGGTAGTTTTTAATGTTAGGGGGTTATATATTATTAGGGAACCAAAGCGGACCCTAATAATAATAAATTTAAAGCCTTAATAAAAAACACATTTTTTTCGATTTCAAAATCAATTAAATGTCCTTTTATAACCCAATTAAAATATTGCCACAAATAGAATATTTCGAAGCTTCCCCCTAATATTAAATCAAAAACCCTAATATAAAAAACCAACATTTTCGGACGGACCCTAATAAAAAACACCCCGTGGTTGATTATTTTTATTATTAGGGGGTGAAACCCACAAATAGGTAGCTTTATTTTTAAATTGTTTTCTACAGGGGATCAATTAAAAGTCCAAATTGGCCAGCCTGAATTTTCCAAAATTGGAGATGGACCCTGATTTTTATTGTAGGGATTAGCCCTCATGACTTAGGACACCTAGTGGGATACTCCCCGCAGCTCCCGACAAGAAGCAGCGCACAGAAACCATTGAGAATCATTGAGACCTCTTGGGGGTGCAGTTGGGCCTATGAATTTGTATAACAATGGGTTAATAATCGGTTAGTAATGGTTCATCATGGTTCGGAAACTGGCTATCCCAGCCTGGGATTCCACCCCCATAAGACGGGATATAACATGATTTTTGACCCCTACAACTATGGTTATACAATTATATAACCTACTTATGAGTAGAACTGCACCCCCAGGTATAACAGTTATGTAACAACTATTTGCAACTTCATTTTCAACGGAAAACTGCTTTTGGACGTGTCCAAAAAATCTGTTGAGTCGTGGATGCCAAGGGTAGGATGGTTTTTGCTTGCCAAACTGTGACCATTGGACTGTGATGATGTGACCCGATGCTGGAGGCGACCAATTGCCGAAACCTACTGGGATTAGACTCATACACATTATTATGTATATATCATGTATATATCTATATCTATATCTACATCTATATCTACATCTGTATCTGTATCTATATTCATATCTAAATATATATATATATGGTATATACATATAATATGGTATATATATATATATATACAATTGTATGATGCATATCATTATGCCAATCAGCATGCATTCAATGCCCCGAGGCCAAGTGTCCCTGAGATTCTTGACTATCACCCGACTTAGCCAAGTATCATGGAGGTTTCCATCATTTTTTGGTGCCATATCTGGTTCAGTTCATGGATCTCCAGAGAGTCTGAGATGCTCTGGGCGGATTTGGGCAGGCTGTGCATTGACACCGACACAGCTGGAGGGCTCTTCTTCGGGGACAGTGGCTTTGCGGTGACCATCTCGGGCATTGACAGCATCAATCCGCTCACCCTGGACATTGGCGCCATGGCAGATGGGGTATTCCAACTTAAGTCCAAGAATTATAGACATATTTTAAAGGCCAAAACAATCCAAAACATCTATGATTGCGAATCGATTCTGAGTTTTTCTGGGGCCTGGTGCATTTATCAAGCTTTTGGGAGGATTTATCCCAACTTAAAGCGGATGTGACATCAAATTCTTACTCAAACCAGACCACACTTTGAGGGTCTTGACTTTAAAAGATTCATAATGACTCAGTCCAGTTTTTATGATCCATTAGTTTTAACTAATCTTTTGTGTCATGAATTCATTGCTGCTGGAGTTTCTCAACTTGCAGCCAGCCAAGGCTCAGCCAGCAGCCTGGACATCTACTGCCCGGTCTATTGTTCCACAGCCACCCGAGCATATCTGGCCCAACAGAGCGTGGGTGCCTCGATCATGATTAGAGAGAACCCCCGCTTGATCCTGAGCGAAATTTGGAGGTTTTTGTTAGCATTTTAGAGCTGGGAAAAACCATGAACATCATCCAAAAATATGATATATATATACACATACATACATATATATATAATATACATATATATATATATACAGTATATATATATATATATATAATAGTGATGGTTAAAGGTCTTGCACCATCTCGTGTGCTGATCTCACAACCAGACTTGATCATAGAAAAAATGGTCAGATTTTCGAGGGCAACCGGTAAACGACCTCCAAATCTCAGAATTTCGACATCGAGGCTGCGATTCCAGTGCTTCGGACAGCTTCGATGCCAATGGGGAGGTGGCCACAGGTGCCTCCAGCTTGGTGGCAGCCACACAGCCGGCCACGTGGCAGGCGATGTCTTGGGTGTTGTGGGAATTTCTTACATAAAAAAGGGAAAAATGGTGAAATTAAGTAAAATGATGACAGTTTGAGAATAGTTATATGAATTTTGGATGGAATATAAGTTAAGTTTATAGGACTATATCTGGGTAATGGCTGAATAAATGCTTGGCGTTTTGTTTGAACGCCTTACCTATAGGGGTTGGATGCAGCGCATAGGACGAGCATTCAGATGTGGTACCAGGGTCCTGGGGGTAGATTTAAGCATCACATGGGAGACACACGCTTCTATTACATTGTTGGCTGTTTTGGACGTTTTCGATGGCAAGCCAGTTATACAATCTGTATGTTCATGAGTTTGTTTCATTTCATTTCACTCATACAATCTAGCGTATACTCGTATACGCGTGGAAGCGAACCCAGATTTCTCAATGCGGTGAGATACCATCTAATATGTATAAGATTGTAAGTATATTGAATATTGTATATAATATATCAACATATTGTAAAATCGGCCTTTTGGTATCTTTTGGTTGTGGAAATCTTGTGAAATGTCCAGAAGCTCTTTCCGATAGGTGGCCTCATACTTCACCCGCGATTGGACTGTGACCTTTGACACCAGCGTGACTTGACGGCGAGGGGCCGTGGCTTGAGCTGGCCATTGGGAGTGCAGTTGGGATTGTGTGGGTATCTTAAGGTTTTTCACCACTGCAATAACTCCATGAAAAATCGATCTAAAAGCATCACTTTACTGCCGATTTTACCTTAAATTTCATCACTCAACATGGAGATTTCATCATATCATGGGGATGGCTGCATGGCTTTTCAAACCCCAGAAGTTGGGAGATGCGGCAACCATGACTGGGGAGGTTTTTTCACTTAGGATACAGTATTTTCCATGGTATTTTCCATTAACCACTGGGTATAGATCCATGGATTGGTTCAAGGGTACATCTTAGATCATGTTAGCATGGATGCGTGGGGACACGGAGTATGTGGATCTGGAGGCTTGTAGGTGGGTTGAAAATCAATTTGATTTCCATTCGTATCTGGGACCAGGATCGGATTTGACCAATATCTTCAGCGGTTTACAAAGTCGGTCAAGAGAAGATAGAAAAAAGTGGCTGGGCCTGGGTATATTCCATGATATTCCCAGGTTCCATGGTGATCTGGCTGGTTCCACGCGGGGTTTTTTAAGGGGCTGAAACCTGGCGACAGCTATCTCCTCTGTGTGGACTATGATGGCCCTGGTGCCTTGACCTTTGCCAATGCCTACGACGGTGTCACTCGGCTGACATAGCCTTGCACCAAGGCTGCCGGGCTGGAAACCATGGGGTCCAAGATGTCCAAGTTGACGTCTGGATGATTGGACTTCAAAGAGAGTGATCTTCCAAAGCACTACCAAATTAGGAACTTCTTTAGCAGTCATTATCTTTAGTTCAGCTCTTGAAGCGGCCCAAGAAAATGTTAGTTTCCCAACATTTTCCGCAGTTTTTTTTAAAGCATTTCGAGCACTGGAGGTGCTGAAGATCAATCCTATTTTTGCAGAGAAGCTGGCTGCGATCTCAGGGTCAAGGCTGAGTCAAAATTGGGTACCCCCCAAAAAATGGATGGTTAATACATGTTAATACCAAATCTAGACTAAAATCTGTGGTCCCCTGAGTGTTACATTTTGACCCAAACCCAAATTTATCCTGGAGATCTCTGGGGTAGATATGGTAAATTCATATAGATATGGTGTTCCCAAGAAATTTGTACTGTACAGCGGTGCCAGAGTTTGAAAAAAGCAAACATCCCAGAATCAGTGGGAGAGTCTCCACCTCAACCCGCAAAAATCTGATCAAATCTGATACTTTCAGTTTTTTTGATTTCAACCATGCTTTTCGATCAGATTTTTTCCCCAAAAAAACACCTCTCTCCCAATCCCCCAAAAACACCACGGCACGTGGCAGTGAGGCCTTAGAAGCTGCCGCTAGCGTCTCCCTTCCCTTGACATGTGCTTCCTGCAATCTGCCTCTTGGTGACGACGACGGTGATGACGGATCGATGGATCCAAGAGGAACGAAGCAAGGAAAGGGAGAAAGTCTGATGTATGCATGAGTAATATACATAATATATATATATATATATACATAATATATATATATATATATACATAATATATATACATAATATATATACATATACATAATATATATATACATAATATATATATACATAATATATATATATATGTATATATATGTATATATATATATATGTATATATATGTATATATATATATATACATGCATACACATACAGATGCATATATCTATATACTTATGAGACAACCCAACATGAGAATTTCAACAAAACAATGCATGTGGGAACAGGACTTCTACTGTGTTTGTGACATTTTGCGAAGGTCTCCAATTAAAGGATTACAAAGGACGGTCCTTGGCAAAATGATCAGGATCCATGAATTCTATCCACAAGTTGCCTTCACTTAGCAGATTAGCATCCTCCTGGAGTTGTGACATTTTTTTGTTGGTGTCTTTGGGCAGTGAACATTCAATCCTACCCATCACATCCCATCACCAAGTGACACAGGGTATCTGATATGGTAAGGAGCACCATCATCTACCTTGCCACTGCGTGTAATGTGGATGCCGTCATCTCAGGCATGGTGATGAAACTAGCTAAACGGCCGCAGATCCACTGAAGTCTTTGTCAAATTTGCTGCCTGATGTTTTGATGTTTTGACATCCCGAACACACACACACACATATGCATATATACTACATGTATATATGTATATGTATATGCATATGCATATGTATATGTATATGTATATGTATATGTATATGTGTATGCATAGGCATAGGCATATGCATGTATATGTATATGTATATGTATATGTATATGTATATGTATATGTAT
>Ga0126342_10014366_pt1 | contig 13987 bp, 12 predicted proteins | sample Cyp1metagenome_FD_92528 | JGI IMG/M metagenome (GOLD analysis project Ga0126342, IMG submission 92528) | Coral microbial communities from Lord Howe Island, Old Settlement Bay, Australia - Cyphastrea 1 metagenome | ecosystem: Host-associated > Invertebrates > Cnidaria > Coral ...
GTTTTCCTATCACGCTGATGCTTGAGCCAAAGTCATGGCCATAAGTTTTAAATGAATTCTCATGTACAACATGCTAGCCTATACATGGCAGGTGGTGACTGGAATAGGGTCTGTTTCCTGACAGTGTGTGTATTTACTACTGTAATTTACTAAAAAATTAATTAATTAATTATGATTAATTATGCATTTGTCGTGTGTATGTATATATATATAATTATATAATTATATACACACACATATGATCACATTGTCTGTGGGTATGTCTATCCAATGACAAACCAACAGCTCCGTCACCGATTCCCTGCCTCCGATTGCACCCGCCCAGCCGCACCAGGAGCTCCGCATCCCCAGAGGCAGCGCTTAACGCCTTGATACCTTCAGGTGATGTGAGAAAGACCATCACTGCATTGCCTCAGAGGATGGGAAACCCTCTGGCAATGGGCAAATCTGCAATAGATTGGAAGTCCGTCCGCAAAAAAGGTGAACTAGAAAGAAAAAGTGATTTGGTGGATTTTTTGGTATGATCTCCGGGAAACCCAAGCTACAGTCGGCTGGTTTAGTCCCATCATGTTTGGCCAAGGCCAAATCCATACATTTACAAGTGAGTGTAGAAGCTGTCGAGCAGTAGTGGAGCAGCAGTTTGGCAGCAGCCCGGCGCCACTTAGCAGCAGTGTAGCGCCAGCCCGGCAAGAGTCTGGCAGTCCAGCAACAGGCTAGCAGCACCAGAGGAGAAGTCTGGTGGCAATCTACTAGTAGCAGCAGTTTAGCAGCAGTTTAGCAGCAGTTTGGCAGATGCGGTTGCTCAGTGGAGTCCGGGGATACACATAGCACAAATCGATGCGACTAAACCACTTGACTGTAGCGACAGTGGGATCCCCCATTGTCGGACAGGTTCTCGGACGGATTTCGTAATAAGAAGATTTGGCATTTTTTGGTTCTACTTGCATGTCAGGATGGCGGACGCACCCTCTGGTAAGAAACAACTTAGGTATTTCGGCATTTCCCATTGCCTCCTCAAATTGCCAGAGGGTGCTTGATCTTCCCATCATGTTCCCATGATGAAACTGACACGACTAACCCAACTGGCCATGTCACAGGACTTGCAACTGCAAATGGGCTTGGACTGGGGTCGTTTCCGCCATAGGCTTGAACTCGCCTTCCAACAACTTGGAAAGGAAGAAAGGCTGGGCAGCGCCGGCAAGGGCCAGCGTGCGGAAGGAGCTCCATAAAGGCAGGGCATCGAAAGGGCGGAGAAAAAGGGACCGCTTCCGGCCAAACTGTTTTCAAACGAATGCAAATGGTAGTAACATGTCCTGGTTGAGTCTTGGTGTGGGATGTATGTTTGTCTTTGCTGTTTGTAAACTGCAAGCTTTCTAGTATCCTTCGTACAGGCCAGGACTCTAAAATCCTTGAGAAACGAGAGCGATGCAGTAGGGTTGTGAACATCTCTCCGTTCACTTGTCTCGCCGTGGCTTCTTGGAGGGCATACAGCCTTTTCAAATGTAAACCACTTCCAACCTTGCACCCAAGGTGCAGCATTTTCACTCACTGGTCATCAAACGCCATCGCTATCTACAACAGAACGCCCCACACCTGAAACAGAACGTAAACTGGCAGCCACTTTGTCCAGCTGCTCAGCTTTTTGGCGATTTGGGACATGGGGATGGGTCAATACTTTAAGATCGAGAAAAGACTTCAATGGCTTTGGACCTGGTGAGATGAACATGATGAACATGCAAAAAAACTATTCTGATTTGTTCTGTTTTATTTTTGGGGACCCGAAACTTCACCTGTTTTGACAGTTTTGACCCACAACAAAAGTGACTGTACCTGACCCCAGAGACCCTCACGAGGCTTCGCTCCGCGCTGGCCCCGGAACTTGTATGAACTTGTTGCAGTTCAGCCGCAAAACCTGGTGACCATCAAAAGTTGGTTAGAAAAAAAACAAGCAATGGGAGCAATGGGATGTTTAGACACAATCAACAATGGCAAGACCCCAGAAAGAAAAGAACTTCCATGCCACAAATCGTGCATCGACGTTGTGTATTTTCTGTCCACTTTCAGTTCAAGCCGCTCAATTTTGGCAATGTCGGCCACCTTAGCCAACATTGAGCTGAGGAACTCAAAATCCCTCAGAAATGTTGGACAGAATTGGTCAAAGTGTAGGTACATCATGGTAAAAACCATGGTAAAAGATGGTTTTTATCAGCAGTCAATTGGTTTAAACCTCCAACTTTTCCACTGTTACCTGCTGGTTTGATCACATCTGACATCTCCTGACCATGATCCGCCACGGCTGATCCGCCACGGCACCCCTTGGTTCTTCAAACGTTTCACCACCTCCATGGTGCGCAGGGCGGGATCTCTTGGAAGGCCCAAGTCATTCAGCACGCAAACCACCTGCAGGATCTGCAGGATCTGCAGGATCTGCAGCTGGGGAGATCATTTCAACATATGGCAGTGTGTCAAAACCTTGTACCCCTGGTGAACATCAAAATAGCTGGTAAATGGATGTTCATCCCCCTAACAAATGGTATTAATAGGTATTGATCCATACCCATATTTCAACCATCTTGGGCGGGCCTCGTCTGGAGAGCGAGTATGCTTCACCAGCACTCGAAGGTTGGAGGTGTTGGCTGACCAGCCTTCGCCTTCAGCGGTTAAGATGGATGTATATTATATATATATATAGCATTGCCGTGCTGTAAAATCTCCAGTGATCGAAGTTGTCTTGATGGAAAATTGATGAAAATTGGCCATTTGCAAATGAGTTATATACCCATTTCCATGGCTGTACACATGCAAATCATTCTCGTTTTTTTCGCCCTGAGCTTCCAGCCACCGGCAATGTGCCAGGCATTTCGCATCATGAGCTCGAAATAGTCATCATCTGGGATGTGCCGTATTGTGCCGTGCTGGCGCAATACCAGGAGCTCCATCAAGAAAATCGAGAACTGGCCAAATTCTGGAAATGTTATCCACAGCGTTTAATTTTAAATCAGTCGTATTGACATGAACTTCTGAGAACACCCCGTCTAGATTGCAGGCTATGATGGATGGCCCCCGAACTATTGCCATAATCCATCATAATCCATCATAATCCATCATAATCCATCATAATCCAATCTGCAGTCAGAGCTACTGTCAATAGACGCACTCACCCACTCGTAGTTTTCGGTGAACTCCTGCTTGGACTCAAGCAAGTTTGGGATCATCAAAGACAGGCATGGGTTTGTCTGAAAATCAGGTAGTGACCCATAGTTACCCCTAAATCCATCTAAATCCATTGATTAGTCATCATTCGCCGTATCTTCTGGGGTTTCAGACCCGTGTTAGCATCATTTGCCATCGTCACGAAACTCTTTCCATGACCAACCCCCAGCCTCCCGGGTAATCTGACCATCCGAATTTTGATCGAAATGCTGCATGAACTGCGAAATGGCTTGCTGGGGCGTCACCTGACATCACTCATCTGTGAAAGGCACATAGGATTACAGTACATAGGCGCTCAATGTCAAAGAGACCCTACTTGGACCCTACTTGGACCCTACTTGGTAAATTCTAAACTACCTGTGTCAAAAGCTTGCCACTGCCAGTGTTGGTGTGTGATGGGCAATCTCAGCAACAAATGGAGCTCAGCTCCTGTGCAGTATGGCTGGCTCGTCTTGGCTCTTGGAACGTACGCTGCGCTGCACCCTTCAACTTCATCTATTCAGAATTTACCGAGCCTTATAAACTTGAACGTCAAAAGCAGCACATCAATAATCTGGCATGACCATGGCCTGACCATGACATGACCATCAAGCTGCAGGGCGCCTTTCCGCTTTGAACTGCCGGGTTGGCAGAGACATCGTAGGTGCCCGACATTTCCGCCGTGGTCACCACGCCAGAGCCATCCTTGTCGAGGATACTGAAGGCCTGAAGAACTTCCAGAAGTTCAGGAACTGCGCAGTCGAACATCACAAAAGGATCAATCACATGCTTTTTGTGATATAACTCATAAGGTGTATATATATGTGTGTGTGTGCGTGTGTGTTATATTGATTTATGTAATTATTGAATTAATGGATTTATTTATGTCTTTGTTTATTATTATTGTTATTATTATTACTATTTATTATTATTATATATATATACGTATTACTATAACAATAATTGCTATAACATTATATAACTAATCTTTTTTCCCTGGGCATCCAGTGGCAAAGGCCACTTGCCAAAACGTGCCATTTCGTGGTGCCTTGTTCACCCACTCCAAGCGGAAGTCGTTCATCTCTCCGCGAACACCACGGATGAACTCGTCGTAGCTGACGCTGCCGGAGCCATCGCGATCGAAGGTGCTGAAGAGGCTCAGCTTTTCAGCCGCGCTGAAGCGCAGGTTGAAGCAATTGAAGAACCTCCGAAACATCGCTGGAGTAAAACAACGGTGCTTAACGGAACGTGATACAGCACGTATGCATACAACCTATACATGTGTAGATATCAAAGTAAATAGATAGTAAATAGATGTAAATAGATAGATGTCATACATTGCTATAAGAGAACATAGATTTACACGGAGGCATACGTGTATGTGTGCATACCCGTAAGACTGCAAATTATACAGCCATTGCACCTTAGCCATTGACGGGCCAAGGGACACGTCGAGAGCAGTCATGAACTCCTCCTTCGTGAGCTCACCGGAGTGATCCTGGGATTGCCAAAGAGATGAGATGAGGCTGGGAACGTAGTCGAACGTAGAAACAAATAGAAAATCATCAAAATCTCAGTAAAACGCCAGAATCTGGTGGCAGATTGTCTATGAATGGGGGTCACAAGAGTTGAACACATTTGAACACTACATGTTCATCCATCTTCTCCCTGCAAGCAATCGAGTCTCATGATCCATGATGCGAAACTGATTGGCCATGGCTTTCAGCGTCTCGAATCCACCAGCTCTCAAAGCCAAGGCTTCTCTCATCTTGGCGATGGTACTGAGGGCCTTTCCTGTCGTTGGAAAAACCAGGCAATGGGACCGGGGGACCGGGGAAAAATAGGTAAAAGCAGCGAGGTTCTGAACAAGACTCTCTGTTCCTTTGCAGTTTGGATATCGCCGATATCGTGTTTGCATCAGGTTGTCAGCAAGTGTCCATGTGGGTCTCCATCCAATTTGAAGAGCATGCGGCCAAACTCGTCAATGGATAGGTACTTTGACCTGCAGGCATTGGGCTGGAATCTCCTTTCCAAAGGGAACATCGAAGTTGATAATTAAAAAACTCACGTCTGACATTGATTCATATCCAAAACTCACACAGGCAGCTGAGGTGATCCATGCCCCAGGCCTATCCAAATCGTATCGATTGAAGAGTGCATTCATCAGGTCCGTGCTGCCATTGAAGTCCAGAATGCCACACAACTGAAGGAACTCCGAGCGATCGACTTTGCCGCTATGGTTTTGGTCCAGGCGTTTGAAGATGGCATTGAGGCCCAACAAGGGATTGTTGGCATAGCGCTGGCCTCCACAGGGTAGGGCGTTTGCATGAAGAAAATCCCGATATAATACCCATTCACGTCAATAATTGCCAGTGGAACCCTCAGCAACGGCGTGGTCAGCCATCTCATATCGCAGACAAACAATTAATGTATCACATATTACTGTATCACTGATATCATCTCCAAATACATTCAAATGACTGCACCCATCCACCCACAAAAATTCTATGAACAGGCTTCTTGAACTGGCCTTACACAACATTCCTCCATACAGTAGCATCATCTTTTGGGGGTTCACAACTAGGTCAACCGCCCCCCAAACAAATATGCAAAATTGCGGGGCCGAGGGATTATCGTGACTCTTTCACCTTTTTGTTAGTCAGGCATCATTTATTCTCACCATCCAACTCCCAAGCCTTTTTTCTCTGTTCATCCATCCAAATCCCCATCGAGTATCATCCCAATAGTTAGCTATATCAGCTATTCCCCCTCTTTAATTATTAATGATGGTTAAATCATTAAATTTCATAGTTAAATCGCTCCACGTCTCCACGTTTGCTGGCTGCATCCCATCCATTTCTATCCCATCGATCAGTCAAACCCCACCATCCCCGTCCATGACTATCCACTGCGAAAGCATGCTTAACACAACCTTCAGATACCCTATGTTATGTTTGTTTCTGTTACATCCCATCAACTATCAATGATCATTTGTTGTGGTCAAATCATTTAAATAGTTAAATCACCACTAATTATACATTCTGCCATACCAATGGTTATATCATCTATTTATTGCACTTAGATGACTTAAATCATACTGGTAGTTGAGTTTACCACAGTTTTGTTGCTACTATCCACTATCCCCATCCATGGCTTATGGTGAAATCAAAGTTGTTTAAAGCTAAAACATTCAACCAGTGGAAATTCCCATATTTTTCTTGCTGTTATTTGCTGTTCAACCCCCTTATGGAAATCTTATGGACCCATCCCCCCGGTGATCCGGTGGTCCTCCCCGGGGCCTTCCTTGGTCTTCCCAAAGCATCGCCGCAAGGCTTCCTCCGCGTGGTCCAGCACCGTGGAGGTGATTCCCTCCGTGGGCTCCGTCCACACGTCCTGCTGCGGAGCCTTTTGACACGCCTTGTGCAGCTGCTGGGCCTTAACCTGGCAGCGACACCATTTTTACCTGGCCAAAATATGGAAAATCCATGAAATCCCTGTGAAAATATGGAAAATCAATGAAAATCATGGGTTTATATTGGGGGGATGTCCCATTGGCCGAATGACCCGAGGGCATAAAGTATCGACAAACCAAAGTCATGCGTGCGTTTCTGATGCGTAGACGTTGGATTCAGCAATGCAGACTCGGAAAAGAAAGCCGGCCGTGCACACATTGCAGATGACTTGATGCACTTTATATTGAGTTGAACCGTGCATTGGAACTACTGGGTGAAGGGGTTTTTACATGTTTTTACTTTGTCTGTTGTGATTTTATGTTGAAAATGTCAGACAACAACTTGGCGCAAACAAAAGCCATCTTCCCTCTTATAGGCCTCCAGGTGATCCGGTGCAGTCCTCAGGGTCTGGTGCACATCCAACGTTCAAATTTCATGCTACTCTCAGATAGATACTCTGGAAAAAAATGACCTACGGATTACATTTATAAAAGTTATAGAACAATCGAGATGCTACCCCCTTCTATAAAACTTCCAGTCGAGCTCTTCCCCCTTAGTATGATGGATTAATATGGATTACCCAAGGTTTAACCAGAAACCATCAGAAACCAAGGATCTTCCAAACGCTCCCCGTCTGCAACGTGGGCGCCGAGCCCCGGCGACTCATCGGCAGCCGCGGCGCCGGCGCCGGCGCCGGCCCACGCCGGGCAGCGGCCTTGGCGGCGCGCGGCGCGAAGCGCACGGGGCCGGGGTCCTTCGGCGGCTCAGAGGTCTGCGAGTTGAGGTCCTGGTCTGCAGAATGGTGGTTGGTGAAGGGTGGATTTCCCCATGGACTTCCCAGGTCATGGACCATGGAGTGTGCTAATCCCTCATCTAGCAGATTCTACTGGGATATATTGGGTGTTATAATCACATCCAATCATCAACCAATCAGATAAGGGTACGGGATTGGGGTGAGATGGGGATGGCGATGGGATTTGTTGATTGAAGCTGTGGGAGAAATCTCTTAGTGGAATTTCTGGATGTGACGATGCAATAATTCGAGATGCTTCATGCTGGTGCTTCTTGCTTCGATTAATGAGGCGGCATCACCGGTGAATTTTTGAGGGGCTGACAGGCTGACAGCTGACATTTGTGAGAGGACAGCAAGGGTCCTCTGATTTGAAGAGCCCACGCGCAGATTCCTCAACTGAGCCGACTTCAAAACATAAGTTGGGTCAACCCAAGCAATGTAGTTGCAATGTTCCTAGGCATGATTGCTCTCAGGCTCTTGGTTTACAACCGCCCAATATATAGATCAACTGAAGAGCCCGGCTCATACTATTCCTCATCTCCTGACATCTAAAACAATGCATGCATTTTCTCTTTGGCACATTGTTCGCAGAATGGAAACCCGTGGGTCTATCATGTATCATGCAAAATCTGTGCCCCGGATCATTTCAGATGGCCCTGTTTTTTGGTTCATATCTGCTTATGTTCGTCTTAGTGGTTTAAAGCTATATTAATGCCTATGTATACATACATCTTATATTACTATATATATATATATATCCCATGCTTGTACATTTGTGTGTATATGTATATATATATAATTATACAATTTCTGCATGAATATACTTTATAAAATACGACATGTTTTCATCGTTCATGATCTTTCAACATGATACCCCCAGGGCCCTTGGATTCGCCCAGCGGATTCGCCCAGCATCCACGAACTGCTTGGGATTCGCCGGCGCCTCGCCACTGATCAGCCGCTGGATGCGCACATCGGTGGCATCCAAGCGACTGCTGAGGCGGTGCAGCTCGGATTTGATGAAGTCGTCCAACTTCCGCTGCCTCAACCGCTGGGGGGAATACAAGCTCATGCGTTATATATATATATATATCTGTGTGTGTGTGATTATATAATTATATATATATGTGTGTGTACATAATATGTACAGTATTATACACAAGTGATGAGTTCAGCAGTGTGTGTTTGTCTGTGTATGTGGTGGAATGGAATGGAATGAAATGGAATGAAATGGAATGGAACGAAATGGAATGAAATGGAATGAAATGGAATGAAATGGAATGAAATGGAATGAAATGGAATGAAATGGAATGAAATGGAATGAAATGGAATGAAATGAAATGGAATGGAATGGAATGAAATGGAATGAAATGGAATGAAATGGAATGAAATGGAAATGGAATGAAATGGAATGAAATGGAATGAAATGGAATGAAATGAACTGTTGTGTTATGTTGTGTTACGTTGTGTTGTGTTACGTTATGTTACGTTATGTTATGTTATGTTATCTCTCTCTCTCTTCATCGCCATCTCATATCATTATGTGATGCTTTGCTATCTTATATCCCGTCATGTCATGTTATGTTATCTTATGTATGGGCGTCTATCAACCCAGGACAACAGCCAAGCATTAGGGACCATGTTCCATGCACCATCAGAGAGCTGGAAGCTGAAAGTCCACCCAACAATATGATACATGAAGCCGATATCTGGTGAATTCATGTGAATTGGTGCCAAGCAAAACCAATGCAAATCCTGAATGTTTTTTGATATCTCAAATTTCTCAATGATCTGACGGTTTTTTTTTGACTCCAACCAGGGTCCCCATCGCTGTCAGGCTGCATCCGCTGAAACTCCTCCCTCATGCTGTGCCTCTGCTGTGAATGGCTGACGCGCATGGTGGGTTTTTGAAAGCGCTGTAAGCATAATACCACAGCAATTGAAGCGGGAAAATGAGATGAAGCAGTGACCTTATGAGGCACAAGATCACCCCATCCTATCCGGATGTGAATAATTGAGCGATGGTGGTAATGATGGGAATTTTCATTATAATGCCTGCTGCAAAGTGGGTGCGCTCGGGGCAGAATTGGGGATCGAGGCTGTTTGCTGTGATAGCAGAACTGCTTGGAATCGTGCAGGAGAGTGATCCCTAGGAATGCTGCAACGAGGTAACACTAGTCTAAATACCCAGGAATGCTGGTGAATCGAGATGAACATCATTCACAGCACAGGCATACCAAGCACATCTAAGCAAAGAGTCCTCCACTCAATGTTGATTCCCGGTGTTTAAACAACAGCATGACAATAAAGCAAGCTCCCCAAACATTGTAGCCCCCTATGACACAACCCACCGGGTGCCCCTAGGCATCGGCCCTTGCAGCCAACTCACTGTTCTGCCACAATGGACTGCTGTTCTCTTAGCAGTTCCTGCAAGCCTTGCCGTGGAACAAATCGATACTTTGACGGCGAACATCGGTGACCGATCTGACCATGAAAAATCGCTGGGAATTGTCCACTGAGGATACTGAGGCTCAAGCTCATGCTGACGTAAGGCGAAGTCTCGGTGCCTGTCCAGCACCTGGCCCCTTCAAACTCTAGGCACTCTTTGGGCCAAATTGCTCCGATGTCAGGACTGCAAGTCTCTAACTTTCGCTTCACACTCGCCTTCGATCCAAATAACGTTACAGCCTCTAGCAGTCCCTTGCATGGACCAATGGTGACCATTTCATGCTCCATTTTCACGAGGAGACCAACAGTCTCGGCTTTGCGGTCCACACTTCTTGACCACCATTTGAATTGGATATGGGTCAGCTTGGGGCATCGGCATCCAAAAACAGAAGGATCCTAAAAATTTGGAACGATGACGCACAACAACAATAAGAACCATGTGCCAAAACGAGCCCCGGGACTCTCAATTTTGACCTATAAATATAGCTATATAGATGGATTAGATTAGATTAGACTAGACTAAATTAAATTAGAATTGAATAGAATAGGATAAGACAAGACAAGATAACATATGATTAGCTTAGATTAGATTTAGATTTATATATAGATTAGATTTTAGATTAGAATTAGATAGATAGATAGATAGATAGATAAATAGGTAGATAGAGAAATAGATGCAGTAGATGGATGGGTGTATGCATATAGGTCAATATCGATAAATATTGTGTATACACTTATGTATATATAATATATAGATAACACTCATCCGGATCATCTTTTGCCAGCTATGCAACCGGCTCCCCTGAAACACATCGGTCGCCCTTTCTCCTGCCAGCTATGTCCCACGGCAATCTCCAAGAGGCCGAATAGCTGGGTTTGGCACGGCTACGCCATATATTCAAGATGGAAAAACCATCGCAAGAATAATCAAGAAGATCTGAGAATCTGTTCAATGAATTTCAATGAATCATCCTCTGGGCCACTTGGAACTCCAAAAGGGGCTGACTTGCAGTGTCCTTCCAAGGCCGGCCAACTGGTACATCCTCACGCGCCAATTCTGAGAGAGCCCCAAACAGTGCAAGCTCTGAACGGCCTGAGGGGGTCAGTGAGACTCAGTAAAAAAATTGCCCTGATCCACTGTTAAACCACATCCAAATATGATGTTACGAAGAGTCATTCATACCTAACTGCGAGGTTTTGGTGAAATATGGTGAAGTGATCAGGGATGCCACCATAAAGGCAAAAAGCATTGACATCAGCTGGCTGGACATGTGTTGAACCTGACCAGCACAGCCACACTGGACTGCGACGCATTCAGTAGCTCTGCAATCCAGTCCTGTGTCTTCAACAGAACTGCCGAGCTACCAAACGCTCGCGCCACCCGACCATGGGCCAGGTTGCACGCACAGCGCTTCTGGACTCTCGACACCAAATGTCTGAGATGATTTGATGATCCATAGACCTGAACATATGCACACGTATGTGTATATAAGTGTGTCACTATGCATCTAAATATATCCAAATTATATCTAAATACATGTGTACTTGGAGGTGTGTAAGACATAGGTTCTCTATTCACAGCTACCACGAGAGCCAACTGATTACACGACATCACTGCCAAGGTCAACAGCAGGATGTAGGCTGAGGCAACCTGCAAGCCCCGGCAGCACAACTGACACTCAAAGACTCAAACTCCTTCCAGAATCACTGAATCACCGCCAAGACCAAGAATTTGTGGGGAAAAAAACATGAAAAAATACAGGTCACCATCTGATTGGCACAGGCCATCGGTCGTGTTTTTTTTTTGGAAAGCCTCATCGACAGAGCTGCGCCGTGAAGTGAAAAACATCCTCAAACTCTTTGCCTCGGGCCGCAATGTTGCGTTTGTCCCCTGTTCTATCCGCAAGACCGCATAGGAACATTGTAACATGCTGTGACTGTGCAAACGGATCTGGATATATGATGATATATGCACAATCGCCATACAATCGCCTGTACTATATATATATATCTGCAGTACTGAGCAGTACTGAGTCAGGACTGCTGCTATACCAATTCTACCTGGTCATTTGTTTTGAAGCATCCCATGGCAACTAATTTCCACTCATGACATAGCTTGGATCTGGGTGTGGGTCAAAACCCACCCTTGTGTTCACACCCAAAAAAAAAGTTGCTACATAAATGGATGATCATCGATTCATTCCCCCAAAATATGCTACTTCCATGTATTTCAATGTATTTCATATGGGTTTTTGACAGGGTTTTTGATATGTTTTGATCTTCATCCCAATCTGACTGCAGCCAGGTGGCAGTACGGTATGATGTGCGCCTCCATCGAAGTCCGCGAATTCGTTGGCCTCGGCGTGATGCTCCTGGCCTTTGTCGCCGACACCTGCCACGGGAAGTCCATGAGAAAACCATGCCACGAGCATTTTATTTATATATGTATATACATCATACATATAATATATATATGTGTGTGTGTATGTATATGTATATGTATATGTATATGTATATGTATATGTATGTGTATGTGTATGTGTATGTGTGTGTGTGTGCGTGTAAATATGCATAAGTACAGTATATGTATACATATAATCCGTGTGTTTGTTTCAACAAAACTCCTTCGTAGTACTTATATAGAATATTCAGAAATTCAGAATATCCATTGTTTCAAGGAAAACCATATTCCCACCCTGCCATGGACGGCGGCCTTCGATGGAGGCGCCTGCCCACCATGACGCCAAACCGGAGGCTTTGCCTGGGCCTGTGGCAGATCCCAAGAATCTGCTAAGGGTAACCCCAACAATGGCCACATCCAATAGGAAACATATGGAAAAATGTAGAAAATCATTGAAATCGTGCCTTCCAAAATCACCTTTTGAGGGTGAAAGACCTGTTTTTGCGGTCCATGTTTGTGTTCCAGCGGTGAAACAATTGCAGGGATTCACGTCTTCTTTGGCTGGGTAGCTGCAGCTATGCCAGCTTAAGGCCTCGTCATTCTGCGTGGGCTTTGCCTGGCAGATTCCCATGGCACCCAGCATGGTTGCACCATCACAGTCCATCAAGAATTCAGACCGTGGCAGCCACAGAAATTGAGATGTTCTTATTAGTGGAGTAGCCCATCCCAACATAATTTTGACGTATTATAATTAATAATACTGTTGGGTATTAATTAATTAATGTTATAATTATACCATCCCAACTATAATGGTATAAACTATAATACGTATTAGTATACCATCAATATATAATTATATAATACTGTTTATTAGGTATCCAAATGTGTGATTCATACCCCCCAATGACACCCCCTCATGATGCCTCCAGAAATTGATGTCCACCCAAAACAGAAATCTGAAGAGTATGATGAGGCATCCAATCGAACACCTTTGAAAATTGCTATCCAAATCCCTCTCTTTTCCTGGCCGTGTTCCAACATGCCCTGTAGCACCCATCTGCTACTGGATCTGGCCGATCTGGGAGCCGCCTTAGTCCTGGCGCTATGAAGCACTTGTGGTGCCAATTAGTTTGCCGGAAATCATCAAGCAACAATGAAACCACTCAGTGACAAAGTCATGAAAAGTACTGAAAAATAGTGTCAATGTCAATTGTTCTCACCAAGCAGCCAGCTAAACAACCAACCAATGCCAAAAGGACCCACCCTGGGACTGGTCCGACGGTCCTCGACGTGATTTTCCGGAGATCCTCCGCTGACAACACGGGGATGGAGGCCTGCAATGTGCGATGATCATCGGCAAAGAATACAGTGCTGGGCCTTCAGGATGGTGCCCCCCCAGTTATAAGTTGGTTTATAAACCCCATTAACTATAGTTATATCTGCCATAAACCATAGTTATGGGAGTTATAAACCAACTTAGCTAACTATGGGGCACCATCTTGTTCTACCTGCCCACGACCTGGATGTTTCTTATTACATCTTATTACCTGGATGGACCCCGAAAAATTATCACACCACAAAAGTGATTTTAAAAAAAAAAAAAAAATATAAAAATATATAAACATATATAAACATATATAAACATAAATAAACATATAAAAACAAAAATAAACATCAATAACCCTACCCTCAGCTAAACAA
>Ga0126342_10014367_pt1 | contig 13986 bp, 15 predicted proteins | sample Cyp1metagenome_FD_92528 | JGI IMG/M metagenome (GOLD analysis project Ga0126342, IMG submission 92528) | Coral microbial communities from Lord Howe Island, Old Settlement Bay, Australia - Cyphastrea 1 metagenome | ecosystem: Host-associated > Invertebrates > Cnidaria > Coral ...
GAAGCCAAGAGGAAATTCAACTGGATGCTTTTCGTGATTTGAACTTTAGTTATTTGTAGAGGTGTTTAGTAAACGTGCTGTTTTTGGTTTGCGTTGTGTTTCATGTTAGTTATATCTCTTGTATGTGATATAACGCGTTATGAAATGAATATCCACCTTGAACAATTTGGAGATCATGCTACAATGGTTTTTTCAGGTGAATTTTTGCAAACATTGAACTTGAAAGCGGAGGACAAAAACACCAATGAGGACTGGCAGCTTCAAGTTTGGGGGACTCCTTGGACTCCAGACGAGTTCGTGGACATGTCCGTCGCGGGCCATCCGGCCAAACTTTAATCCTTTTTGCCACCGATCCTCATGGACTGCATTGGAAAGTCGTTGAAACAGTCATGCGCGCAACGCATGGCCCATAGGGCTCAAGCCCTGAAGTACTGGTTGAGGAGATCGCTTCAGCTCAGAAGTGAAGAAAGTGAACTTGTGGCAACATTGGAACCTGGAGTTGCAGAAGTTTTGCAGGGTAAGAGGATCCTTGTTTGGAAAGAGATGCTCCAGTCAATCAGCTACAGCGACATGGGTGTTGTGGATGAGTTCTGCGCTGGCTCAAAACTGACTGGGCAAACGGAGCTGACTAATTTGTGGCCGTCGAAAGTCACCCCAGCTACGATGACAGAAGAGGAGCTGCATTCCCAAGCCAAGCTGCAAAGGAATGACCTTTCATATGGTCAGGTTGTTTTCTTTGACTCCGAAATTGCACATTCCGTTTGGGACCAGACATTACAGGAAGTTGCCCGTGGAGAAGCAGAGGGACCTTTTGACCTGAATGAGGTGCCATCGCATTTTCCACTTAGCAGACGTTTTGGTGTCAAGCAGAGTGGAAAAATCAGGTGTGTTGACAACTTCTCATGGTCTGGTATCAACGCTGCATCCCAACCAAGGGAGAGTCCGAAACCTCATACTCTCGATGTTGTGGCAGCGATGATCAGTGCAGTCATGCGCCATGCACAAGGTGGTCATGCTTGGTTGGCAAGAAGTTTTGATTTGAAAAGCGCATACAGGCAGTGCGCAGTACACCCTGCGTCCCGGCAGTTCTCGTACATCGTTGTCGGGGATCCCAACGCGCTGGCCCTGAAGGTTTTTCGCCTCAAGGCACTTCCTTTTGGAAGTGTGAAGTCTGTCCACAGCTTCCTTCGAATTTCACATAGCTTGTGGGCCATTCTAACTTCGATCTTCTGGGTGATAACCACCAACTACTTTGATGATTTTGTTTCTCTTGCAGAGTCCCGTGAAGCCGCATCAGTGGATTACACAGTCAAAGCAGTGTTCAAGTTGCTGGGTTGGCGGTTCGCGGAAGATGGACCAAAGGCATCACCTTTCTGCGACAACTTGGTGGCGCTTGGTGTGGAGCTTGATGTATCAAAATTACATCATGGTGCAGTGCAGATTGCCAACATTGAGGGCAGGCGAAACGAGCTGGCTGGATCGTTGGACCCAGCCATTGCATCAAAATCTTTGACAAAGCTTGAGGCCCTCCGACTGAGGGGAAGGATGCAATTTGCGTCAGGCCAGTTCTATGGGCGTTTGGCCCGCCGTTGTCTGGCAGTGGTGACACTACATGCTTACAGCTCTGAATCCTCCATGATATCCGAAGGTGCTGTCCACGCTCTGTCACGGTTCAGAGACATGTTGGTCAATGGAGTGCCCAGGGTTATTTCATCCAAATCCTTGGCAACATGGTTTCTGTTTACGGATGCCTCACATGAACCTCAAGCAGCGGTGCCGTTCTCTGGCGTTGGTGGAGTTTTGGTTGACCAGCTTGGATGTAGACGCCGTTTCTTTTCTGAAAGGATGCCACAGGAACTTCTACAGGAGATCAATGTCTCCCAACGAAAGACAATAATTTTCGAATGCGAATTTTTCTCGGTGCTTTGTGCAATGATTGTTTGGAAAGAATTCTACATCAATACAATGTTGTGATCCATACCGACAATGATGCTGTGAGAGATGCTTTCATCGCTTGCCACACCAGCAGCAGGAACTCCCTTCCTATACTTGATGCCATCCTCAAAGCTGAGAATGAGGCAGAATGCAATTCATGGATCACGCGGGTACCGACGGAGTCCAACATATCTGACGATCCCTCACTCCTTCAGATTGACTACTTGCTGAGCTGTGGATGCTTGCGTGACAACATTGATTGTGCCGAAATCTGGTCGAACTTTGTGTGCAAATCTGGCCGTGATTTGGAAAGGGGAGGCGACAGACCAGCCTTGCACACCCCTTTGGACAAAAGACCGCACTGCAAGCGAGCATCGTCACAGCAAAATTTAGGTAAGCAAGACAACGGCAAGCGATCTAAATTTTGATGTGAGGTGATGAATCAACCGAGCTCTGGCTTACAGGTTTGAATGTCAAACATGTGAACTTGAAACAATGGTTTCTTTTTGGATGACAATGGTCGCAACTTCATACATCTTGTGTTTCTTTGTGAAACTTTTTCACGCCCACCCTCAGCCACCCTGGTTGGGGGTGTGTGCCAAACCCAAAGCCTGGCGACAGACCAGCCCAGCAGAATTTAGAAAATCATATTTTTGTACGTCCGCAATTAAAAAGTGAATGTCAGTACACATGTAAAAAAAGGTTTTGTATTCGGAGATTTCGATATTTGCTGGCGAGTGATTGTGAGAAATTGTTTTAAACACGTACACCCAAAAACACATATTGCCGCACAGTAGTGTCAAAAATATGCAGAAAATGCCATCGCAAAATCCAAACTGCAGGTGCTGACCTTTTGTGAGCCCTCAAGCGGGATTTGGCAACCGCAAAGTGTTGCACCCGACAAGATGCTGATTAACAAACGATTTTAACATTGTTTTTCGTTTGTGCGTTGCCTTCTCCAGTTTGGCTTACATTTGGAAATTTGTGGGCGGTTTCCTTGTCATTGTAGTCGACCGACGCAGACGACATGGCCCCAACAAGGTTCATGCTTGCAAAGTGTTGCTGTTGCAATTTCCACTTGAATTTCGGTTGTTGCAGGTGTTTGGATTACCATTCTTGAGATTCGTCAATACAAATTGTGTAGGTTCCACACGTTAGAACGCCTTAGTTTGTTGCTAGTTCAAGTGTCCAACTGTTCTGCTAAAGTGCATAAACCCAAATTATCTTAATCAAAACATGGTCATTAGGACAAATTGTCGTAATAAACTGATGCCATAAACAGACAAACGGACATCTTGTTTTTTGTGTGTCTATGTTCATTTTCAGGACCTATGGACCTGCAGTCGCTGTGGCAGCCTGTGCAGGCGTCCGTGGAAACCTTTTCGTTTCAATGCAAATTGAATGAATTGACATTCGGCATCTTGAGTTTAATCGTTTCAGATTGTAAAGATAAACTCCACTGTGCCGAGAAAACAAACATCCACCCCTGCCCCTCACCTCCAACCTTCAAAGTTCAAGGTCTTAACACCTGTTGAATATGACGAATGATTTATCTATTTTCAAACACGTTGAAGAACCCTTCAACCAACTATACCCAAATAAATCAAGATTGGTGTTTCCAAATCAGAAAAACAAACAATGATTATTTGGTGTCAATCATCGTTTTTTGAATATTTAGTTTTCAGTTTTCAATTCTTTTGGCCAATTTATATCAATTTACCAGGTGCAGGCACTGCCTTTCTCCTTCCAAGTGGCAACGGAAGTCGGTTCCTGAAGACCTTTGGATCTCAGGGGTTTCGAGACTGTTTCGAGGGGGGTTGTCGTTGAAAATTCAATTCGCTTGGGGTTCGACGATTGAACTGCTTGCAAGGTGCCCCACCAGTTTCTCATGGGCATCCCACAAAAGGCATTGAGGCACAATGGAACCACTGTCGAACCACTGTGGGCACCGTTTTCTGTGAGAAGTTCATGTGCTCAACATTCTTCAACTGCTGTTGATCAGGGGAATGCTGGCTCCACACTTTCCGTCGCTAGGGGCTGAGGAAAATGTGATCTCGACTCCTGGGAACATCAACGAGCACCGGCCAAAATGGATATAAAATCTGGTATAGTTTTGGTCCTTTGTGACTACCTGTGTCTATTTTACACTTGATTTTCACATGGAACTGTTTCGACATGTGGTCCGAAAGTGACTATCCGGCGATCCACGTAAAATGCTGCATTTGCTGCATTCGAAGTCCGTGCTAAATTGAGGCCATGCCACTCGCACTTGGAACGGTGGCCGTTGCTGCGGCTCGCAACAACAGGCGCAAATTCGACCCGAGGAAAAACACGGCTGGTATGAGGGAGGATTCCTGATTTGCATAGCTGCTGAAACTGCAACAATCTGGAAAATGCAGTGGCAAACTTTAGGTGAATATGCCAGTACAGACTTCAGAGCGATTTGACACCTGTATGTGCCTGGTGGAACTGCAGAACAAAATGTAGGCAGCCAAAGGATTTCAGCACAATCAGAACACTGTATTTCAGTGTTTCCAGTGCACTATGACTCTTCAATGGTGTTTAGGAGACTCGAGACACTGAGCCTCTAAGATTTTGCCATGTCAGGCGCCAGACAAGCACCCGTCCAATTCTCAGACTGTTCTGTTCTGTAGTGGACAGCCCTATATTGAAGCAGTTGAAGCAGTTGAAGACGAGAAACTTGGAAAGCACTGGGGTCAATGCATTGAACGTGTTTATTGTTTTCTAAGTTTGTGTCCATGTTTTGGCTTTGATCATTCCCGCACTGTTGCTGCTGTTGTCGTCAATCTTGTCGTTTTGGCAGCTTATCTGACAGCTTCTACAATCCTATTTCCTGTTGTTTTTGTTATTTTTTTGTTCGCGATGATGGTTGTTGCTGGGTTTTCGTGTTCTCTTGTTTTTCTTGTGGTATTTCTATTTGGTCTTTTTGTTCTGGTGATTTTCCTTTTGTTTCTCTCATTCGCTTTGTTCTTCTTCTTCTTCTTCTCTTTGTTCTTCTTGTTATCTTTGTTATTCATGCCCTCTTTGTTCTTCTGTTTCTTCTTGTTGTGTTTATTTGTCTGGTTCTCTTTATTATATAATTGTATATTATTATCAATAATTATAATTATCGTTAGTATTCTTGTTCTTCTTGTCGTTGCTGCAATCTCCCAGATAGCAATCCACCCTTTCCACGCTTCATCTTGTTGTTCTGCCTACTGTAGGTGCTGTCCAACAACGTGCACCTCTACTGACAAACTTGGAGGCGGCATGGCAACATATGGCAACACTGCCTTGAGCAACACTGCCTTGAGCAACACTGCCTTGAGCAACATTTTGTTCACTTTTTTTAGATGCTTTGGGAACGATAATGAATTGAGTGAGCATGGAAATGTAAACACCTTTTTGCGCAAACAGTCCAAACAGTATCAACCAATATCACATCTTTTTACACAATCATTTGCCCTCAGTTGCATGCCTGTGGCATGACTTTGGTCTGCTGGGCCTGACTGTGGACGTTGGGCCATTGCGTCTTGAGACAGGATGCCATCCAGAACAAGTTGGAAGAGCGCTTGAAGAGGTGTGGCGGTGATGGTAGTGCAGCATTGGCACTTTGCGCCTCTAAAGATGCATGGATTTTAGATACTTCAGGCATTTCATCCATCCTGGAAGCAGGCATTCGTTGGTGACTCATAGCCCTTGACGTCAGGCAGCATCAGATCACCTCGGAGATGCAGCGCAACAACGATGCTTTCAAGAAGAAGTTGGAGGACCGCTGGCCAAACCACCAAACCCAGACAAGCTCATTTGCATTCAGCAGCTCATGATGCACGCTATACTTGTTTCGAACAAGAATGAATGGCAATGACTAAATGCAATGTTTTTTCAGCGCAAGATGTTGCACAAACGTTTGCAAACATTTTGCTTCGTTGGTTATGAATTATGAAGTGTCTTGCCTGATTTTGTCCTGGCCTCTTGGCCATGTCTAGGAAGAGTTGTCATCTCACATGCGCCGGGATCTTAATCCTCAGACTGCAAGATCTGTTTCGCAACAAACCATAACAAACCAACGAAATCCAACGAACTTCAACGAAATCCAACTAACAGAATTGGGATATGAATTGCAATGTATTCTGCGAGATTTTTGACGAGTTTTCGAGACGAGGCAGGTTGACCCTGAGGGATCAATGAAGTTCTCAATGCGCAAATTGCCACTGAAACCACTGAAACCCTTCGCATGGTGCAGTCGAGGCATGAAGGATCAATTGAAGACCCGAATTCGAGCGCTGCAGGTCGCATTTGTTAGTCTTGTTTTCTTTTCATTTTTCCTCTGAAGCGAATGGCAACTTTCGAGCTAGCAGCTAGGTGGAGTATTGAATCTATTTCAAGATGGACGGGAGTCAAACGTCTACTTTGAGACTGAACGATTTCAAGCTAAGGTCTATCGTAAGATTATGTTCTCTTACTTATATAGATATCAAGACAAGAGTATCTTGATACGAGGCTGTAAATGTGTAGATCATATAAGATTGATACTAGGACAAGTGCAGAATATTGTGCACTTACAGTTCACTTACCATTCGCTTTTTCTTTATCTTCTTCCTGTTTTGCAATCTTCATCTCACTTTCTTTACGGTATTCCTTTCAAAATGCTGTGTTTTCAATTGTTGTCGCGTGCTTTCTTATCTTACAGGGGTCTAAGCCCAGAAAGAAGTTCCGAACAGCTTTTGGTGTCGGCTCCGGGCTGATTCCGACAGGTTCTGGTTCTGGGAGGTTCGAGACATTTCGAGACTTTGTGTGATGTTCTGGTGTGGGTGAGGTCGTTCGTTCTGGGCTGTAGAGGTTCTGGTGATTCTGGAGGTTTTGGTGTGGGCCACGGTGTGGGTTCAGTTCCCTTTCTGTTGAGGCCACCTGCCCTTATTGAGTCCAGTTTCACCTCGTTCCAGACCCGAGTTTTTTTTTGCTTTTTTCTCCTCTGTTTCTATTTCTATCAGTTGATTGCCCCACGTGGCATATCTTGTCATCGTTGACATGAGCAGTTCGGAAGGGTTTCCAATCGTTTAGAGAAGGCACGGATCACATATTTGTGCGCTCAAATGCCTCAAGTATGGTGAGAATTACTTACATACTTGACATTACTGACATTACTTGACTAAGTGGCGTAAATTTCTTAGCTTCTGGCGACATAAGTTTTCAAATAGTGTCAAAGTCATCAATGGACTGGACGTCTGCCTTTTCAGTTGCCTTGCTCGCACGAGTGCTGTGCCCGTGCCCAGACCATCTACGACGATGCCAATGACAAGTTGGAGCTCTCGCAGTCCTTGTCACAAAAGTCCAAGGAGCAGTGAGTCCAGTGGGCTTTCTGTAGACATTGATGACTGCAACAACATCAACACAATCGTAACACAATCGTGACACAATCGTAACACAGTCAACACTTTCTTTTACATTTTCTGCAAAATTCGGTTGGATGTTATATTTTGCACACTTTCACTTTGGAGCAAGGTTCCAACTGCGGCAGAATCACCTCAGGTATCATATTGAAAGGATTCCATGGAACAGCTCTTGAGCAAAGCCTCCCCACTTCTCTCATTTTGCTCTTCACCAGTAAATGCCTGGGACAAGAGTTGCAGACGGAGCACGCTCCTTCCATCTGCATGTCAGTAGCTTTGGGATGCTTTGATGTGAGGACAGCTGCAGCGAGTTGGAAGACCAGGTTGGAAAACTGGAACGAAACCTCCGGTGCCTTGACTCATATTCAGAATTTCAGGATTTCGGTGGCTGCTTTTGGTGGACCCATAGAATACCCATAGAAGTAGTTAGCGAATCTGTGATGAGCGCCGCGCATGCGAGGGAAGTGGAGCAAAAGAACCGGGCTCGCATCTCTCAACTGGAGGGCGAGTCGAAGGAGAAGGAGGCGCTGCAGTGTTGCAGCATCGTCGGCATCATGCAGTCCAGAGTGACCCAGTGTTTTCTGGGTCAAAAGCTAAAGAATCCAAACAAGAGTCCAACAAGAGTCTACACTTCTACACATTAAACATCTTTGAACATGTCTAAGCCACAAAACGCAAATGCACAACTTTACTTTGACGATCTTTGACATCCAGGTGAAGCTCGACCAGCTTACCATGGCAACAGGACGTTTGCATGAAAGCATCAGGCCGTCACTTCACTCCAAAACCATCGAATTGTAGATCCAAATCAATCAATACGAGACAGGTACAAACTGACACATACTGATCCTAAGCCTCTAAGCACAGAGAAGGCGACATGATTGGATCTGAAGAGTTGACTTGCCAGGGAGCTGAAAGATACTCGTGAGGCAGTGTTATGATCGTCTTTGTGTTTTGGGGGTCTTTGCCCCAGAGTTGGCTTGGAAGAGATGATTTGGTCATCCTCAATTTGTGGCAGGTTGAAAGGAAGGAGGCTACAGAGCGGGACCGGTTTGACAGAGCACGTAAAATTGCAAGATGCATGTTTTATCCACAATGCCAGTAGCAGGAAGGAGTCTCTGTGGGAGTTTTCCTGAAAGTCTGTGCTTTTAATGTTTTGTTCTTGGACGTTCTTGGCCTTTGCTGATCTTGCGAATGTCCAGATATGTTGGACCAAAGCATCCCTTTGAGGACCAACAGATCCGCCAGACTTTGCAACTGAAGCAGACGGCGTAGCTTGGTTGAAAGATGTTGAAAGTCACCAAAAAAGCGAAGTGTCGCACAATAAAGACTTTGAATGTGCAAACAATGTTGGGAATCTGCCTTGCAAGTTTTGACTCCAACTCACAAATGTGCGTTTTGAAACGAATGCAGAAACTCTTTCTTGGAGTTATCTTTGACGAGGCTTCAACAAGCCATGCATCAGAACGAGCAGGCGATGCTTTACCTTGGTCTTAGGGATCCTGAGGTCGTCTTCGAAAGGATGAGTTATACAGATCCTAATATGATCTAATGATATCTAATGATCTAATCAATCATTTGATAAGTTTGTTATCATGTTGAACATGTTGACCATTTTGTTCTTGTTTGAGATCTGGGTGCAACTCTTTTGTCTTTTGGCAAACTTCGGCTTTTAGACTGCTCCCCGCTTTTTGTTTGCTTTGTACTGGACCAATCGACCCCTGCCAACCGGATGAGAGTTAAAATGCAACTCTTTGACGGATTCCTTTGACCGATTGACTCGAGTGACCCACAGCCATCCAGGCCATCTATAGTCTTGTGCGAACATGTTGTTTCAGAAGCTAGAGCTCAGCCAGGTTCAGACTGAGCTCCGATCTTGTCGTGATCAACTTGAAGCATTGACGCAAAAGGCAGGAGCGTGTCAAGAGCTTCTGACTACCATGAATGATTTGGAAAAGATGTCAAGAGTATTGAGAACCTAAAGACACTTTTATTAATTGTTCAAACAGTTTTTGGCTGATTCTCCTCATTTTTTCACATCTTTTGGTATCTTTTCACACGTATTTGCGTCTTCTGAGTTTTTCACAGATGGAACTGCTGTTGGTCACCCTGCCATGCCATGCTTTGTCACACCGTGCCACACCGTGCTTCATGACTCGCGTAACGACCACGTCGCCACATGCCGCCATGTCGCCACATGTCGCCACCATGTCGTGGCACGGCACAGGTGGCAGCTGCTGAAGGAGCTCTGCTGGCGCAGAACAACAAAAACCAGGAGATCCGTCGAGATCCGTCACCGAGAAAGCCAGAAGTTCTCTCGAAAACAGATGCAAAACTGCAAACACACATTGTTTGATCTGTACTCGTTACTCGTACATGTTGTTCTTGTTGTTCTTGTTGTTCTTCTATGTTTTTGATCTGTGTATTTTTTGTGTATTTTTTGCTACACATTTATTCATGTTCTACACATTTATTTTGTCCTGTTTACTATGTCCTTTGCATATTCTGCAGAGTTTTGCTTAAAGTTCAGCTGTACCACGTATTAAAACTTCGACAGGAAATGGAGAGCCAGCTGAAGATTGCTCGGGCCGACACAGCGCGTCTGCGGCTGAAGACTAGTGATCATTTGGTTTCACAGTTGACCAGTTTTCACATCTTTTTCATGAAATAGTTCACAAGACTTGGGATCTAACTGCATGGAATCGTGTAGGGCACACTCAAGGATGAAATTCATTTCCAGATGCAGTCGTTGGTTTTGCTAGCTCTCTACAAGTCTATGGAAAGTCTGCATGTGAAGCTTACATATGTTTGCATGATTCTATATGACATGTGATAAATGTATTACTTTATTGTTGAGTCTGTGTTCCTGCATTTGTTCCAGAAGTTGGAGGCCTGACTTCGGAGGAGGAAAAGTTGCTGCGCGAGAAGAAGGTGGCTCTCGCTCGGGAGAAGCTGGTGCAGGACAGTTTTAAGAAGACCGAAGAGAGGCCAGGGCCTGAGGACACCTCAGGATGCTCGAGGAACCTCGTTCTGAGCATTTTGGCGGCTTCAATTCTTGTTCATTGATTTCATTGCAACGTTCAAGATCTGATCTTGATCTCGTGGAGTTGCTCAGGGAGAAGGCCTTGAAGGAGATCCTGCCACTGATGGAGAAAGATGAGAGGAATCTGAAGGACCGAGTCCGAAAAGCGACAAACACTTTATGAAGACCGTCACCTGCTCCGCCGTTTCACGTTGAGCAGACGAAGCGCACTAAGCAAACAAATACTTTTGCTTTGCTTTACATCCTTTACTTTACTTTCTCTGTGCTTTGTTCATCTCTGTTCTCTGTTCTGGAAAGCGTTGGACTGTGAGTCACAGCGCAGGATCGTATCAGCATGTTGGAGGGCCAGGCCACCAATGAGAAAGTCCTGTCGCCCTTACCTCAATACCAAACCAGACAACTGAAGACAGCTGCGGAATCATCGAAAATCATCGGAATCATACATGTTGAGAGGCTGCCGAGGACTTTACACTCCTCATTCAAATTTATCAGACAGGTTTACCATGGTTTACCTGTATGGATGGGTTCCTTACTCCTTTGAAGCATGACTTGGATGCATGATGTCGCGTGTGTCTCCAGAGTTGTGTTGTTTGATGGGCACCTTGGGACGAGTCCTTATAGTCCTTCGTCTCGCCAATGCCATGGGGGATCCAGGTGATACAAACTGTTTCCGAGATCCTCCATGGGCTTCGGATGGCTTCCCTGGTACTCTTTGTCTTCCACTTCTCTCTGTGGGCATCTGCCATCATTCTCCCCTTGTCTGCAACTTGCCTCGCTTTTAGTCTCCCATTCAGTCTCCGCCGTGGGGACCTTGCAACTCACTGGAGCCTGGAACTTCCTTTGTCATCACCATATGGTTTGGATTCTGGTCCTCCAAGACTGGATTATTTTTGATAGACATAATCATAGGCATGCCAATACCGATACGCCACCTCAGATAAATATTTTCGGGACTTGACCATTCTGAGTGTCTTTCGGACATTCTGTCGCTGTCTGATCTGTGATGAGAATTCCTTCGACGGTCTATGCTTGCGCATGTCTCGCTATACCGCTATGCTGTTCAGGTTTAAATTGCAGGAGAGTGAGCAGGAGAATTCGAAGCTGGCTGCGGAGGTGAAGAGAATGCAGGCCATGAGCTTAAGACACCAGTTTGTGGAAAAAAAAATCAGGTTCTTGGTATTTCTTGGTTATCCAATTGAGTGAATGTTTTTGTTTGGAAACGGAAACGCGTCGAACTATATTGAAGTCTTAACTTAAACTCTTCAAGCCCTGAGTTTTCCTTGAGGAAGCGCTGAAGGCAAAAGATGCTGAGAAGATCCGGCTCACACAAGACATCAAAAAGGCAGAGGAGAGCTCAAGCAGATCCTGTCGGCCGGTGATGTCTGCAATTTCAACCTCAAGCAGAACTCAAGCCTCAAGAAATTCTTGACGTAAACTTACATTTAGACTTGAAGGAATTGGTTTACTTCAATCTCCAGAGATATGAAACAGGAATTGAAGAGAAACTCAGAGAATTTTCCAGTTGGAATTGGAAGCAGCTGTTTGTCGCGTGCTGCAAGGATGCCAGCGTTGCAGCATCTTGTGATGCTCAGGCGAAGCAGGCGGCCGCGGCTGAGGCGCAGAAGCAGATGGAGGCACGGTCACCACGATTTCACTTTCACAATACATGTCATGACATGTCATGAATGATCATGAATGATCATGAGCGTCATGAATGCATATGAATGCTACATCATTTTGCCAAGTACAATACGTACCATACATGTCATGAATATGTGTTTGAGTCGTTATTTGTCATTTGTAGTTGATGTGTCATGACGATTTGCGTCACGAATACGTTTCATAAATCTGGACTTATCATCCCGCTTGCGTCCACGGAAACCCGCCGTCCTGGACGGAAACCCTTGCAGCCCTTGCAGCCCTTATTTCGATGTATTTTAAAATTTCGAGACTGAGAAGATCCACCTGGAAATTCTTGAAGCATTCTAAGCATTCCGAGCATTCCGAACTCATCCTGGAAAGATCTGGAAAGTCATGAGATCGAACCTTCCAGAGTCGCTCTCCAAGCTTTTAGATTTTTGAGACTACTGCGGGGTCATGTCTTAAGCCAACACTCTTCTCTTCAGATCGTACTTTCTGCTGTTTGCTTCTTACCAGACTGAAACATGGAGATGCAAATCTTACCACCACGCACTTCAATACTTCCAGTACTCGCTGAAATCTCTTTGATTGGACAAGTCCGCCAATGAATTCCAGGTGCGTGCTCAACAGCTCATGGCAGCAGCCAATGAAGCCAAGATTTCCCGCGACAAGGCCCTGACATTTTTCAATATTTTTGTATGTCTTGTGGCATAGTCAATAGTGTGGAAGTGTGTTCGAAAATGTTCGAAACATTTTGAAATGCGATCAACGTGTTCAACGTGTTCAACGTGTTCAACGTGTTCAACGTGTTCAACGTGCAGAGCGCAGTCGCAGCACCAGTCGCTGCGGTAGGCCATCAAAGAAGCGCAGGAACTGCGAGCCGCTGCGGATCAAGCCAAGTTTGCTGCGCTTCGTGCTGCTGACTATGCTAAGGAACAGGCATGATGACAGGAACATGTCCAGATTGTCCAGAGACATCTTCCACATATTCCTCATTCAACTCATTCCTTTCGATCTTTAGATCGAGTATTCTTTCATGCCAAAAGACACCTTGAACTTCCCCTTTCTGTGTAGCACAATGAAAACACTTGGAGACTATTGAAGACTACTACAAAATACTACAAACATCAGCAAACATTGTCTTACCATCTTACCATAATCTTTTACATTGTTTTATCATGTTTTACCTTAAGATGTAGGGTTTCACCGTTTCACCGCGCATGATGTGCTTCAAGGCCCACAAGGATGCCGCTGATTTGGCGGCCAAAGCAATTGCTGCAGCCAAAGCTGTGGAGGCAGAGCTTTCGACCGAATCCGAAACCGAAGGAATGAGAAGAAATGAGTGAAATTTGAAATATGAGTGAAATATTCAGAAAACATCATGTAAAAAACACTCTTCTTTTTCGTGAGATACTTGTTGATAGATATCGCTCGCACAAACTGCTGATTATCTTTTGCTTGATATTGTGTCGCGATGGGACACGTGGATTGCTGGCAACAAACACATTGCTGCGGGGTTTGTGGGGCCTTGTTCTGACAACTTCTTTTTCGAAATTCTCTATTCTTGCAGATTCCATCATGTCATGATCTTGGACTCACCCCCGAGGGTACAGATTTCAAAAGAGAATTCCACAGGACATTCTTTGAAATCTGAAATACGTTTTTCTCGATTGCTTCATTAGGGGTAGTTGATGGTTTGACTCAGCAAATTAATGAGGTTTTGGAGCAGTTTTTGAGCACATGAGTAATCATTGAACCAGTAGGTGAAAGTTCGAGTGTTCTTTTAAGCGTGATAAGCGATTGGGTCAAGTGAGTCTTTGCAGGAACGGTTGAGGGATGCCTCGGTCAAATGACTGAGTCGTTTTTGAGGGTTTTTCCATGGCGAGTTGTTGCGAGTGTAACATGTGTAAGTGTTTTTGAGGGAGTGCTTGAGGCGTGATGAATCGAATGATTGATATGGTGCAGGCCTACAGC
>Ga0126342_10014368_pt1 | contig 13986 bp, 9 predicted proteins | sample Cyp1metagenome_FD_92528 | JGI IMG/M metagenome (GOLD analysis project Ga0126342, IMG submission 92528) | Coral microbial communities from Lord Howe Island, Old Settlement Bay, Australia - Cyphastrea 1 metagenome | ecosystem: Host-associated > Invertebrates > Cnidaria > Coral ...
AGATTCCTGAAATGGTGGTATCCCTAAATCATCCATTTAATATAGTTCAATAGGATTTTCCGATTTTCCATTATAAACCAGCCAGCGATTGGGGATCCCCATTTATGGAAGCCGCCATAAATAAATATATATATATATACGTTATATATATATATTGGTAAATTATAATATTTCACTAACCTGAATTAAAGCCCTACAAGGGGATGATTTCCGTATAATAACCATGATTCCAGGGTTCGGGAGAACAGTGATGTCGTTATAAGTTACCCAAAAATATGTATAATATATATATATATACATATACTGTATATCAATTGTCTCAAGCCATTGCCGGATGTGTGTTGGTTTGCGGCAGGTGGGTATCGATGAAACTTGACATACACCGTCACCGTCTCATATAGACGGGTATATATATAATTATCTATATATGGGCCACGGTGAACATTTGGTATATAGCTCCAAGTCATCAATTTTTGAAGAGTGCTGAGTGTATTATCGTTTTTCAGGTTGTGGTATATAAGCAAAGATTATCGTTTTTTGAAGAGTGTATTATCGTTTCCAAGCCCCAGCTCAATTTCCAAAAAATAAAGATGTCTCGAATACTACTCTCCATTAACCTAAATTTTGGCTGTAGCTCATATGTATATATATATATAAATCTCATATCAAATCCTCCAAGCTTTCAGCTTTTCTTCACCTTTCCATCCCGGCGTCCTGACGCCAAAAGCCTTGATCCACGGCACCCAAGGCTGTGTAGTCGCAGGAGTCCAAGAGTTCCTGCTACGACAAATGGCCGGGATGGCTTATGTTTTTTCGAAAATCCTTCTATAAATGGAAAAAATCTATAGAACATATGGGGGGTCCAGAAATGGGGTACCCCAATGTCTGGATGCTTTAGAATGGAAAATCCGAGACACAAATGGATGACTTGGAAGCCCCCATCTTGCTCTGGGTAAATTATAGTGACCTCACTATGGATGATGACTATTGATAACTATGATGATAACTCGAAAATCTATCGACAATTCCAGTCTATAGAAAATCTATTCTATTGATAACTGGGGGTAGCCCTACTTTTTTGAAACCATATGTCATCTCAAGAACTGCGTTAAACATTGTCATGTGGGGATACCATGGTGATATTTGATGTATACTATGACATGATAGAACTATGCATATTGGGATATTAGCCTCCCAAACATATGAACACCTATCTGGAAATATTGAAAAGCCACTAAGAATGGTACTGGTTGGTTACAGCTCCCATATAGGATTCCACATGATTGGAACAAATGTATATGCTCATCATACCATATTAATACTAAGTAGTTAGAGCAATGCAATTGATGTCAATGACCACATAATTGGAACATATTATACTTTAACAATAAACATAGAAACGTTCGTAGGACCCCATCTCAAAGGCAGTATGAAAAATAATAAATGAGCATCGGAAAAACATGAACTGGTTACAAGAACTTACCTGAAGAGAGACTTATGTGGACGATTGGATCTGGAAAACCATGTGGATTCTCCCAGCCAGTGTCATTTAGGGTCCTGTCCAAGGGGCTGTTCAACAATTGGAAAAACAGGTGCAAAAGGACTTTTTGATCTGGCATGGCAAAAAGGTCAGAAACCTGACAGGACCGAGCTAGGGGGCTTCAATTTTTTACCGAAAGATCACACATGTGCATATCCTTTTTCTCCTCGACTGAAAACATGTCCTTGACGTAAATAGTGAACGCATATGTCACAAACCCATTCGAACCCTCTGAAACTGATGTCTGGTCTATTGCTCTATCTTGCATGCAATTTCAATATAATCCAAAACATGTCAGTCAGCACGGTTTTTGCTTACAAATAATATATGCCTTTACCTGTTGCTGAAACGGATGTTGGATCTGTTCACATATTTTTCAAGTGCATGAAGGATCATATCTACCATTGCCAAAGCTAAACAGGTAAACCACATTTGATCATTTCTGGGTAAATTTTGGAATATACATGTAGCATAAATTACAATCTATATAATTGGGGATTCCTTAGAATGGGGGATCCATAGTCGTCACCATGGTTGTTTCAATACTAAGATGGTCATGAATGACTGGATGAGTTAGCGGTACCCCTATGGATTGGAAACCTCCAAATATCCACAAATTAAACGATTTATGGGGATTGAAACATCAATTTTCCATGATATGTTGAGTGATTTAACCATCAAAGATGATTTATGGGGATTTGCAAATCTCAATGATGTTGGGCACATTTGGGGAGCCTTCACTGACTATGAATTATGGGACTGCGTTGGCTGCGTTGGCCCGGTGGTAGATGCCATCCTGGCACACAACTTCAGCCTTCCCCAGATGAGCCATGTTCAAAATGTCTTACATCCTGGCACCAAAGAAGGAAATGCTTATGCCATTGCTTACGTTTTGCTTACGCGCGCACAGGTTTTGCTGACGCGCATATCTTGTCTTGCGCGGAGCTTACGCTGGCTTACGCACACCACAGTTTGCTTACGCCTTTAGAACGTGGCTCAGATATGTTTGTTGTTTTTCAGACATTCGAACCCCCACTCACTCTAGATATGTCATGATATACATCTGCCCATGAAACCCTGGAATTCATCAAGTTCAAACTTCAAAGTTAGTTTATTAACCCCATGAATTAACTAAAGTTATACCTTTACTATAAACTTAGCTATTAACCCCCATGATTATAACACCAAAGTTATAGCCCTATCATTACTATCAGCTATTACCTAAAGATAGACGAGTTTTTACCCATGACCGCAAAAGTGCTATTATCATTACCCATTACCTATTACCCATGATTACCTATTACTATTATCATTACCTATTACCCATGATTATTATTACCCATATTATCCATGATTAGTTATTAGTTAACTATGACCCTATCATTACTATTATCCCTATTAGCTAACTATTAGTTATTACCCATGATTTCAACCCATAGACGACACCCGAAGAGTTCCGCCACGAGTTCCGGCACCTTGGCAGCGCCGGAGTTGATGCCAAGATCCAGCATCCTGTGAAAAGAAAAACCGCCGGGTGCCGGGTCTTCAAATCGCTAGGAACTCATGGATGAAAACAAACAGGATATGGAACATCTATGGAACATCTATGGAACATGCATGGAATATACATGGAACATGTATGGAACATATGGGCATGGAAAATCGCCCATGTAGTTCGATGATTTCTCTATGAGAAGATGTGATTTCCTTAGCAAACTATGAAATTATCGGATCCGTTCCCGTTACGTTCATAGTATCAAATACCCTCTAGAAACAGTTGGTTGTACTGGCCCTATTCATCTTGAAGGTCCAAAATAAGAAATAAGGGAAAATGTTTAAAATTTAAGTTTATAGGGATAATTGCAGGCCTACAAAGTGTAGTCCCTCAGTTGCAAGTTGGTTTCTGTTCATGTTCACATTCAACTGCAGAGATATCCACCACAAGTCCTAGTTGCTGAACTGCAGTTGTAAACAAAAAGAAACCTTTCAACATTGTAGCCTTGTAGCCACCAATAATTCCCAGAATAGATTAAACTGTGTATAAAGCCTTCGTCACAAACTGTGTATTAAACTTGGGTTGAACAAGAAACATACACATGTAAAATTCAAAACCAGGACACCTCCTCTGTTCAACAGGTACGTACATCAATAACCCACAATAGATGGTTTTGGAATGTTTTTGAAACCAACTATTTTGCTGAATATGACGAATGCATTGTCGTTCGCGTCGGCCAGAAAGTAGATCATATAATGAAAATACTATCTGCCATCTGCCTCTGAATTTTTTTGAAATCAAAAAATCTTGAATTGGATTGTACAGTACCTCCCTCCAGTACACCCTGATTGGTGCGTTTTTCTGAAGTGGACACGCATCGATGTGCAACGTGAGGACCATGAAACAACGAAGCCTTGAAGGACTGTCACTTAGCGAAGCGTGGGTTTGTAACCCTGTCCCAGTTCCCACCATTTGTTAGGGGACTTTTCACTACCTTTTTATGGAAACAACCATGGTTATTTCTGCTTCTTTGGCGTTTCAGGAAACAATAAACCAGCAATAGTCTTAAGGAATCCCTCCCCCCAAAATAGAAACATATCTCTACAGATTTCCCAAGTAGATCAAGCAGTGGATTTCCCTTTTGAAAAATAACGCATAACCTTCAGCAAATCAAGGTAGTTGCCCAGCTGCCTATCCAGCAGCGTGAACTTCTCAGCAGCTGTTCTGTAGCAGCGCCCTGTGAAGCCAAACCTCAACAGAGTGCTTGGACGACAAGCTGAAACGTAGTAAACATCCTACTGAGATAGACGGTTGTAATTTTATATTTATGGGTGGTAGGATATGTATATATACACTGGTAGGACACAGTGCACATGTTTGGTTTCTTCTTCTGCACACCCTTTCCCCTCAGAATCCTAGCATGGAGCTTTGTCGTACCCCGGTCGAATTTCCACCATCCATTAAAAGCTTTCAATCTTATAGATTTAAAAGCGGGTGACAATTGACCGTCCCACCTGCCACACGAAATGGACTTGGAAATGTGATCCACGGTTGACAGAGATGGATGCTTTGTCAAGCTTTCAAGAAGCATAAACTTTGTTCCTCCTGAAGTATATATATATACACACACACCGTACACATATTTGAATCTGTAAATGTATATGCATATGTATGCACGTAGACATATGTATCAAAATAAAGGTATCTGGGGCAGCTACAATCGCCGATCAACCGCGAATCAAACGCGATCCCAATGTTGTCAATCGCGGCAATCGCGGAGCAATCGTGGATCAACCGCGAACCAATGGCGGATTTCATCAACATTTTTTGAAAATTCAATTGATCTGGGTTGTTAGACTTTGAACATAGTTGTTCTGAAATGTAACATAATTATGATGCCATTGAAATAAAATATTGATTTCTCCTCTTACAACAGTCGATTCTTATACAACAAATGTTTGTCTCAATCGCGAACCAATCGCCGATCAATCGCGACGCATGGTTTTACAATGTCTTACAGTCGCGGATGATGAAATACACATGCTCTTTCATAATTCTTGGACTTGCATTTGCGATCGGCTCCCATATGTATGTGTAAATATAATATGCATACATACACAATCATAAACATTGTGTCTAAACATCAATCGTGGAGATTTAACCATCAAAACGGAGGGGGGTTAACCAGCAAATTCAGATCTGATGAATACTTTCAACCAATAACATAGCCGGGTTCAAACATCAAACCTGTTTTTTTTTTTTTGTGGCAAAAAAAGAGGATGGGCTGATCTACCCCAACACTTTACAGTACAGATTTTCCCATTCTCCGATGAAACTAGGATTCCCTGGATCCACAATCATCGCTTAGCGCTGAAACAGCACCCGGGGTGTGCTACGCAGAATTTGTTTCTAGTAGCTCAAACGACATTTGAACAAAAAAACACAACACAACCTTGTAAAACATCCTCGTTGTATACCCAGTTCCAGTGATTATAACCCGAACTCTTCCAGTTGTAAATGCACGTCATTTGTAAGTCCATGCGTGGGGTCATCTTCAAGCAATGGGGCCTTGTCTTTCCCAATCTGATTTGGCTTCAGCAGAAAGGAAACCACTGGGTTTCGTGATAATCCCCAATATATTAGACTTTTCTAGATATATTAAGATATTGCACTTTATTAGATAGATAGATAGATAGATAGATCGATAGATCGATAGATAGGATAGGATAGGATAGGATAGGATAGGATGGGATAGGATGGGATAGGATGGGATAGGATGGGATAGGATGGATAGATAGATAGATAGATACATATATATATATATATACATTATAGTCATATATGTATCATTCCCAACCTAATCAACTGTTGTTTAGACTCCCTTGAAGGTACCAGTCTTCCCATCATTCCACCAAGCTACTCGGTGCCATACCAAATCTCTGGCATGCCATACTGAGTGAAGCCCCAAGCCTTGCTTCGATTTGGGGGGTACCCACCATTTTAGGACTGTAGTTGGATATACCCAATGGGAATTAAAACACTTAACATGACACTAAGAATATACCCTTGTGTTTGTTTGGGATCATTAGACCTTTTGAAGATTCTGAAATCACATATATGGAATATACCTTGGAGTTTTCCAGTGTTTTCATTGCCAGAGGTCTTAAACTCTACTGAATTCCAGTGCAATTTTGCTCAGCTTCCGGCCAAGGACACTGACAAACCTCAGTGCGGAGTTCGGCAAATATGGAAACAAAGAATACCTGAAGGCGCTGGTCCTATTGATTTGTTGTACCTACCCTACAGTATTCAATCATATTGTAACATATTCGAACAAGACTTGGCTAGGCAAATGGTAGTGAAAAAAACTCTGGACCACTACCTTGACCATGTTGCTGTGAGTGCTAATCTGTTTTCTTCTCCAATAAAGCGGATTCAACGCTTTTGAAGAAAGGTTGGCAGCATCATACCATACCAGCATTGACCCACGAGTTGGGCATCATTCCATGCACTTTTGGTTTTCCGAACGAGATTCGCAGTTCGTGGATGACGCTAGTCCCCAATGTCATGGATAGATTTGCATATATTTGGATAGCATAATCTGCCATCATAGTCAATCAACAGGGGATTTGAACACTGCTCAAAAAGATTCAATAAGAATTTAAGTAATAAATGAGATATGGTGGGGAAGTTAACTTGAACCAATCAACCCAATGTTCATTGTGAGATTTGATCTGGACCCATTTTCAACTCCCCAAACTTGGAATCCGCCGGCCTGCCGGCGTGTTTTGTGGATGTTTTTGTGATACATCTTGTGATAGATTTTGCTTCACCTATGGATTGTTTTTTCGACAGATGTTCATTTTCGCTGCCCCATCCCCCTTCTCACGCGAAATAGCACTGACATGCACTGACCTTATTTACATCATCATCAACATCATCAACAACAGTTCTCTGGTTGGTGGTTTCAACCCCTCTGAAATACAGTATTAGTCAATGGGAAGGATTATCCCATATATTATGGAAAATGAAAAATGTTTGAAACCACCATTAACAGTTCTCTTCCTTCATCTTTCATCCCATGTCCGTCTTCTCTTTCCTCCAGCTCGCCGATATTCGCCGATGGCATTACCAAACACTCATCGGCCTTGCAGCTGAGCTGCGCCAGGCGTCCTCATCGGGGCTCTGGGACAACAGCCGCGGCCTCAGGGATTCAACTTGCTTCATGGTGCCATGGGGATAGAAGATATATGAAGATATCATGCACTTGAGAGATGTGGTTTATCCATGTTTATCTCATTATTTCTAGGGTATCCAGGATATTTATCCATGTTTATCCCATTATTTCTAGGGTTTCAAGGGTTTCAACATGTTTCAACTATCCGACTATGGTGGCGCAGGATCTCGCAACCATCCACAGATAAAATGCTGATGACATGTCGGCGAAATGAGGAATTTTTAACCACCAAATATGGTGACATGCAACAAGATATGGGGAGATGAACCACCAAATTGGCGATACAATCAGATATAAATTTATATACTCCATATAAATATATATATATATATATATACTCCATGTATATATATATACACATCAACAGCATATACAATATAATATATCTGTATATATATATATGGAGATAGAACCAACCAAGAGGGCTGGTAAGGCCGGCCTAAGCCTGAAAAAACAACCTCGCCACCTCGGACATGATGACTTTCGGGGATCACCTTTAGGGAGGGGCTCTGAATGTTGTTTATAACACTGACAGACAAATGTGGTTTATAACTATTAGTAGCTCTATACACCTATTAATAGCATATTCATAGCATATTCAGAGCATATTTATAGCATATTCATAGCATATTCAGAGCATATTCATAGCATATTCATAGCATATTCAGAGCATATTCATAACATATTCATAGCATATTCATAGCATATTCATAGCATATTCATAGCATATTCATAGCATATTCATAGCATATTCAAAGCATAGTCATAGCATATTAATAGCATATTAGGATACGCTATGAATAGCTATCTATAGGAGACACGCTGAGCCCTCCGGCTCTCGGAGGGATTCCACTGCCGTCCAGGTAGACCTGGAGGAACATCTTTCGGTGGCGCGCCGTGGAACATGTTTATATATATATATATACATCATATATATATAATATATACATCATATATACATCATATATACATCATATATACATCATATATACATCATATATACATCATATATAATATATTATATATGTAAGAACTGGGATGTAACTATCAAACATGGGAAACATGCTGGAAACAGGGGATTTGATCATCGATTGTCAAACATAGGGCTCAACAAATAAATAATTGACATAGGTTTGTGCAGGAATCGGGTATACCCCAAGTTATTGTCGTAACAATATGTGTGCAGGGAAAATGATGTGTGAATCATTGCGTTTACTGTAGTCTAGTTTTCTTTCTATCATTTCCAAACAAAACCATATGTTCGTCAATTAGTCCATTGGAGCCCAATTATCTTCCATTGTTTGTAGATGAGTATGTCATCTATGTCATCGTTCTACATTTGCTAGCTGGAGAATGATGGATTATATTGTACCAACATCTGTATGTAAACAGCCCTCTGATCCAACATGATAATGTGGATAGCTAGTAGTACTGACCACAGAATTGAATGTAAAGAACAATATGCAAACATATGTTGAACAAGAGGCCGGTTCATTGCATCAATGTATGGAGAGTGGGGGTTGGATCTATACCATTTACCTCATGGGAGTACATATCCCTATGTGGTTGGCGAACTTCTCCACTTAGTTTTCTAGTGTCCTAAGTTGAGTTTACTGGTAACCTCTGGATCTATTTGGGACATTTGTATAGCCATCTCAAAATTGATTGAACTATATAGTTGGAAACTTGCGACTTCGATTGCAAAATGTTGTAAATATCATCAGGCCTCTTCCAAACACCCCAGAAACAAGGAAGAAAACTGGCTAAGTCAAGACAAAAATACTCCCTTACCACACCACACACGTGGTTATGATTCACCACTGGAGCCCTGTTCAAATGTATGATATCGACCATAAATCCTGTTAATTGTCAATGTAAACCAACAAAACCCTGTGGAATTTGCATTATTGAAAAAAACAACAATCTTTTTGATGATGGTTGTGAGGTGCCAAGGGGCTTCAAATCTGCTAGCGCTTCGATGTCCCTTCGAACCTGACGCGGAAAGAAATTAGGGATGATGAGAGAAACAGGTATAGTTCGCAAGCTTTTATCCTACAAAATCACCGGATTTCTCAAAAGTCAACGTTTTAAGCGAAGCCGGTTTTATCTAATCTTGAAGTTCATGCGTTTTTTTCGCGTTCAAATAAACTTGGGAATTATCTAACACAACTCGAGATGAGGCTTTGACCATCAAAAAGGGGAAGTGTCAACATTGTCAACCTGAGTCAAAACATTCTTTGTTTCTTTTGCTGCTGATTTCCCATACCATGTAATGTAGGGAGAGGTCCTGGTGTTGCAATGTTTCAAACCACAAGGTCCATGGAATCTCCCAAAAAGGCACCACCAGATCTCAACTGGTTGGTGGTTTTAACCATCTTGAAAAATATGAGTTCGTCAATGGGAAGGATTATCCCGTATATTATGCAAAATAAAAAATGTTCCAAACCACCAACCAGTCAATAATCAGCCTGATGTCTGAGAAAATCTTGCAATCATGCACGCACACTCACACACTGGTGAAACACCTTTCACACGACACCTGTGCGAGGTATGATTGATTATGCAATGCATTTGTCATCATATATCTACATACCACGAACGAACATCATGATATGCACAAAAGAATAATCCTTCCTGTCTGAAAAAGAACCAACACGTGTCTATGATTCAAGAATTGCCGCAGTATCACCAAAGGGTTCGTCCTTCAAACACACAAAACAATGTTGTCCATGTAAGATGGCCCAAACCCTGTTGTGAATACGTTGGATTGTCACCCAACCAATTTACAAGAATACATGGGCTTTGACGTTACTTTCGGCTGGTATCATCCGTGAGTACTCAGCTGGAAATTCAACTATGTCGACCAGATAACAATTGAATCACTTGGCAGTTGACTATTGAATCTTTGAAGATATTTGATCTTCTATCTGATTCTATCTACTTCAAGAATTGTACCCGCGGACATTGGCTGCCACAAAAAGTCACTGTGGTTTCAACCTATCCGGAAAATATGGTGAAGTCTGTTGGGCCCATCAGCCTAGCGCTTTAAAGATCCCATATGTTCCCTACATGACTGGGTCGTCTTTAAATATTGCTATGGAGAAGTTGAGAATGACCAAACATGACAAAACAACCAAAAAGGGGCTAATCCTATCCCCCATATTAAACACCCCAAGAGTCACGGTGAAACATGGTGAAACCACCTATTTTTGGCCGACCAACACACATAAGCGGAGCACCTGCTCCATCTGCGACCACTGAGTGCTCTTAAAGAATTCATTGGGAGCCGGCCCTGTACCAGCAGCAGCCTAAGCATCTTGGTCGAGAAAAGGGTACTAATTACACCTCACAAAATTGATACAAATAGCTGTTCATTGCTACAAAGTGCCCACCCGGTTGTAAGATGTTGTAAATTGGTTTATACTATATAACCAATTCAATGGTATATCACACATACGTCCAACAGTTATTGTAGTACATTGTAGTTGCAGTATAAACCAACAGAAACCTACCAGAAAGGGACCCTCACTCCTCACATTGCACTATGACCCATTCTATATAGTTGGCAAAATACCAGTTGATACATTCCCTTGATATCAAAAGCACATACTTGATCATACTTGTTCTTGCAGGTAAAATAATATATCTACAAATGTATATATATGTATGTATTAACATCTTATTTATTCCAAATACATCGTGTTTGCCAATATCTCCATCAGCCCCTCATTGAGTGGCAAAATCCTAGTGATTGTACACGTGCGGTTGGTAAAATGCCCATTGAATTCCAACGCTGTAGCAACACAGATCAGCCCAAAAAAGACAGACCAGCAAAATCCTACTACTAAAATAGATACTAAGTTATTATAGATTATAGATTGCTATTCAACTATTGTAGAGTATTGTTTATTCTTACTTTTCCAGGTAATATAGATTATAGATTACCTATGAATACCTATTATTTTAGCTACCCATAATCTATTTCCAGCAGTAAACCACAATGGGTAACCATGATTTATTACTACCAAATGGTGACTCGCTAGCGAAAAAAATGACCGATGGGCCATCCGATGAACCTCCAGGATCCTCAAAAGGTGAGTTATGGCCATTGATTGGTGACAAAACTGGTGATTTCTATGGGAAAATGTGGGTTAATGATGGTTAATGATGGTTAATGATTGTTAATGATGGTTAATGATGGTTAATGATGGTTAATGATGGTTAATGATGGTTAATGACGGTTAATGATGGTGATTAATGGTGATTAATGGTGATTAATGGTGACTAATGATTGAATGTGGGTAAAACAATGTCATTTTTACCACAAAAATGACTGGGAATGGTAGAAATACCTATTTATGGTGATGACTGGGGGATGGTTTCAATCACATTGTTTTGCCCACATTATAACACCATCCTCATTGAAGAGAAACAAAAAAACAAAACATGACCCAGCTTCCCCACGTCTTGCACTGCCAAGCTATTCGACAGGCCACTGATCGGAGGTACCTTACCTCGGGCATGGGATAAGTCGCGGGCAGTCCTGCAACGCAATGCGCTCCCTGCGAGTACTATGGAGGAAAACCCACCAGAAGATCGTCTTCCTTGAGAAACCGTTGGTTTTCATGGTTTTGTTTCAGATTATGATGATTCACGTCCATATATATATATATATAATATGTGTATATATATAATGTATATATATATAACGTATATATATATATATATGTATGTGGTTACAGTTACTGTATGTTGCTTTATGTGGCTTTCTGTCAACCAATGGGTAGCTGGTCTGGATCATCCCCAAAAATATTGGATAGCATAGCCCCCTATATCGATCAACCAAAACTGGTTTGAACACTGCTCATTTGAATTCATTCAAGGACCTTAAGGCTCTGAGAATTGCGCTGAAAAAAAATAATCACAAAGCCTTCGCCTATGAGTGGCCCTCATCTTGTCGAATTTGGGACTGCATACACGCTGTAGACATGGCGTTGTAGAAAAAAATGGAACTTGAGTTTTGCCTATAAATTCTTGCATCTCAGAAATAAAAACAACAGACGGTAGTACCAACGGTGCTGACACGGGGTTTTGGCCTGGGTTCCATGGCCCAGTTGGCTATAAAACCATATAAATCCAAACAGCCCCTTCAGATCCGATGATGGATTGTCAATTGATGAAACATGAAATTCAGTGAAGTGCCACACTGGTGAAGGATGGTGGAGGTTGGAGACTAGTCATCAAACATGGTTGGTTGGGAAATCCCCCCATTTTTTAAGCTGCCCATTTTTTTGAATTCAAAATGGGAAAATCATTGAACTAAAAGGGGATTTTCCAGCCAGGCTAACATGCCAAACACGGCACATCCATTTGACAAACACCACATTTTTGGAATCGGGCTTCGTTGCATAAACGCTCAGGCGCGTCCAGCGCATCCATTCCGTATCCTACGGTCACCTCAAACATGGCTTGAAAGCTCCCCATTTGAAGATGATTTTCCCTTTGAAAGCTGAATTTACAGTTGATTTTCCGATACGTTCCCATGATTGTTCCATTAAAACACCATTAATCATGATTTTCCAGCCATCTTTGACAGCAGTGTCACCTGTCCTGGGACTGGTGGATTCAATGTTGTATAGTATGGACAAAGCTCCTCCAGCGACACTTGGGATGGTATGGGACGGTAATACCGTGCTGCCTGATATTGAGATTCCACATGTTTCTTTGTTAAAAAACTGAATGCTTTTGGGGCACCAGAAATTCAATGGATGCGGTGGATATAACCAGTCAATGATGGGTCGAAATGGACACATTATACAGTATACATAAGCAATATAAGCAGGATAGACATGTATGTATTGCAGTAACAGGCTTCGATTGGAAAATGCAAAACTAACAAAATCGAAAAAATGCGAAACAAATGTAGAAAACCATATGTGAAAAAAGGTGCAATGGAAAACACATGATTTATAAAAAGCAAGCACAAAGAAACCTTGGCAGAAATGAACGCCTGCAGCACATGTGCGCCCGCAAGTGTGCATCAGAGATGGTACTTTGTTGTTTTTTTAGTGTGTTTCATTTTTTGTAAACTCATTGTTTTCCTATCCCGTTGCTTTTGCTTTTGTGCGGTCACATTTTTGGGCACTTTGCTTTGACAATTTGATTTTCTATGATGTTCTTGATGTTCACTTTGTTCGTATTTTTTATTATCTTAAAGATTTCCAGTCAGTCGAAGCCTGCAAAAACATATTGCATATACATGACGGAAACTATTGTAGAGAATTGGCCTACCAAAGTATGCCAACAGAAAGGAGACACATAGGTGTCAGAATGCACCAAGTAGATAAGAACAATCATTCCGTTGCCCTTCCGTTTCGTGGCAAAGTGCTATCCCAGGCCGCAGCGGTAAGTCCTCAATGGCCTGCTCAGTACGGTAAGGCCTGGGAACGGAGTGTAATCCCATGTAACACCCCCATTGTATGATCCCAAATATGTAATTTCATCCCCTACATTTATCATGGTTTCTAGGGAAGTAATGTTAGATTGGTTTTTTATATATATATATAATGAATTCAATATGATTATATAAACATATACCTTGACCCTCCGAACCCGCAAAATTCGCAGGGTGGCACTTAAAACCCAGGGTTTCAAAACAAAACCCAAGGTTTTTCTATTTCCACAAATTTCAAGACCATGCCCCCAAATGCTCTG
>Ga0126342_10014369_pt1 | contig 13985 bp, 13 predicted proteins | sample Cyp1metagenome_FD_92528 | JGI IMG/M metagenome (GOLD analysis project Ga0126342, IMG submission 92528) | Coral microbial communities from Lord Howe Island, Old Settlement Bay, Australia - Cyphastrea 1 metagenome | ecosystem: Host-associated > Invertebrates > Cnidaria > Coral ...
CATGTTCTAAGTATATGTGTGTTTTAATGTTCTAAGTATGCAAAAATCAATGGAGATGTTCTAAGTATCTGTTTTTCTGATGTTCTAAGTGCGTACTTAGAAACATTTCTGATGTTCTAAGTACGGTAATTTTGATGTTCTAAGAGGAGGTTTCGAAATTTTGGAAAAATTTGATGTTCTAAGTACATGTCCGTCACTATAAGGTAGGTAACACCACACTGTTCGCCTAGTCTCCTGACTCAGCCATGGGTCCCTGTTTATAGACAGAGGCAGAAGAAGATGCTAGCCCCCAGGTCGCCCTAACCCACCCTCAGTCCCCGTCAGTCCCCTGTCCCCATGTTTCCAAGGCAAACCCTAAAGGTAGCGCATGGTTCCCTTGGCGAAGTCCCCAAGCTATGTGCACCGCCAAGGAAGAACCCGGGGATCACGAAAGATGATCTACCGCCCTCGGCCACGACGGCCGGCAGGAATTTGCTGATGATCTGGCGGCCTCTAAAGATTGGGCATCCTTATCATCCTTGCATTTGATGTTCTATAAGTTATGGGAAAACCAAAGATTGGAAAGAGCTCCCCGGCTTTGGAACTGAACAGTTTTGGCCACTCGCGCTGTGCTGCTTTAGAGCATACAGTGGGCCACGCGGTAAGGAGCCGCCACTTAGTGATTAGTGACGATTGAAGTTGCACATGCTGCGCAAAAGAAAGGCTGTGGTGGGACGGGAACGGATGGTTCCGTCCAATGTGCGCCGTGGTGGCGTGTTCATGTTGGAATGCATTTCTTTCAATTTGCTGGAGGCCGAAGATATTTTGTATTTGTTTTCTTATGATCGCTTTCCCGAGTTCAGTGCGCTGGCAGCTGGGTGTCCTTGAATTAAAAAAAGGAGCAATTTTCATAGGAAAGATGATGACACCAGCAACACACTGGAAGTAGCGGTATATCCTGTTTCAGAAGTCCCAGCGAACGTTCTGGGCACTTGGACCATTGGACCATACCGATTGACACATGGTCCCCGGGCTTGAGGCTGTAGCTTTCCAGGGATATCTCAATCTCGGTCAGCCGCACGTCGGTAGCACGGGTGCAATGGCAACACCAGATCCATCAAAGTCTGATTTTCAGGCAATGGGAATGGTCACTCGCATCAAAGTCCTGGGTATCCTCTGGCGTCAACATGACTGCGTGGGAATTTCATGGAATTTCCTTGTCTATATATATAATAATATAATTATAACATAACATAATATAATATAACATAACATAATATAATATATATAACAATATAACATAATGTAATATATAATATAATATAATATATATAAACAATATACATTTCATACTTACATAAATATATTTGATATGATATAATTTAATACAATATAATAAAATTTAATAATATAATATATATATATATGCATATACTGAATATACTGTATAATATATATATATATATATTACTGTAGATAGATAGAGGCTTAAAACTCTTTTAAATGGTTTATAGTTGGGACATGTTGAGAACAAATTATCGAACTAAATGGGGAACTGTCACGCCATGTTTGGTGACGAGGGTTATGTCGACCTTAAGGATTCCTCGTATGGGATGGATGAGCATAAACCGGGAAATGTTGTGTCTGGAAGGTAAGTGGTGAGCGAAATCAAGAGTTGAGCTTGGAAAGTTGAGGGATTGATTTATTGTAGAATTGCTGATGAAGAATGATGGTGGAAATTACTTATTCACATTGTCGGCTGCAAAAGCTGCCAACATGTGGGTGTAGTTCAAAAAATGGGCTACACAAAATGGACAAACCATGGGATTTTAGGGGTACAACGGTACAACATTAGAATGGATAACCCCATGTGGCATCCTCTTCCCTCTGGGAATATACCAAACTCCTACTTTTGCAGTAAGCAGATCATCTACAAATGCCAGGTGTCCAAACCAAATCAGATTATCATCGGATATCTTAATTCTCCCAGAACGGTCCCGGCTCCTAGGCCCTCTCCTGAAGAGTTGTTTGTCCATTTTCTTTCGTTGATTCTCATGCCACTGCGCTAGAGCCGCTACAGGTTCCATCTTAATCAATATGTGATGTTTATTTTCTGCTCACGGTTGTTTACTCCCAGCCCGCTGACATTAAATGCAATGTAACCCCCCTGTTTGGGCTTTTAAATGAACAGATCCAATACTAAACCAGGATCTTTGATTGGTTATCGCCTAGCCATTATAAGGGGGTGCATGCAGAACAAGATGCCAGCCCACCTCAATCACTTGAAGGTATCAGCTCTCATCAGAATGTCATGGAATGCTCATGATGCTTAGTGATATCTCGATGCGTGGTTCTTATATTTATTTGTTGTTTAATTCATATATATATATATGAATATATATTTACATACAATATATATATATATACAGTTATATACATATAAATTGTACCTATGACTTGCCTACCAATTTCTCATTCTTTCCACTGTCCAGAAAGAGTCGAATTTATTTCCGGCCATATCGCTCCGTCGGGAGATGTCGACCAAAATCTTGGCTGTTCCGTCACGAATTCCAGCCCCCTTATGTAAAAAAACAAACAAGACACCGGATCTTGCACCGGATCTTTCAATTAATTTCAAGGTCCCATGGCTGGCTGTTTTTTTTCATGTTTTTTCAATCTTGGTGTCTGGTTTCTTATCCAAAGTGTCATGGTGTGCGCCCAGGGCACGGTGAACTTCACTCTCTTCTTCCCAGTTATCCAGTTCGTGTTCACCTTGCCTGGCCTTATCGGGGCCTCTGTGGCGACTTGGAGACGGGACAAGTCTTGATGTCTTGATGTCTTGATGGAATTGAGATGAAATTGGGTCGCCTTTAGAATAAATTTTATCATTATATATATATTTATATACATAGACAGTATCATATTGTATACATATATTAATATATATATATATATATATATCATTATAAATAAATATATATATATGTATATCATCGTATTCCATGTCGATATGTGGCTGTTTTGTGCTGTTTTTTTCTCTCAGTTGGTATATGAGAGTTGATTGATCATTGTATAGATGTCAATTGCACAAAAAATGGGCTGGTGTTACAACATTATTCCCTTTAAAAAAAAAAAAAAACACGGTGAGTGTGCGAACGTTGATAGTTCAGCATGTGTCATGGTTTAACATGTTTCAACCAACTAATCACAGCATAGAATTCCTGGTGGTTTCGTCTTGAGGGAAGAACCTGGCTATTAGATTCTAAGTGATTCTTTGAAGATATATGAAGTATGTATATATAATATATATATATATATGTGTGAAGCAAACGTGTTTTTTTTTGATCCCCATAGCCGCATGGCCCAAGCAGCTCATCATACATGGCTAGTTCTGGATTTCCCATTGCCAGATTTGACAGATGGGAGGGTGGTTTAACCTTGGCAGAATTGCTGCCAGAATTGCCCAACATGGAAACAGATGTGATCATATCGCGAAAGATAAACATGGGACTGGCCATGTTCAGTTCTGCTGTGGTATTCTTTCTCTTGAGACTAGTGGCCATTTCAGGATCATAATTTAGATTAAAAGCATTTAAATGCCATGGGTCGGATGTTCCAGTTTGTTCCAGTTTCTTAACATCATGTCAGATCCAACCCCAAGCAAATTCACCAAATCAGTTTTGGCCGAACATTACAGTGATGACAGGAGATCATATAAAATTTTCCCTGTTTTGTTGACGCCAAACAGTGGTTGGTCATGCTGGATTGTAAGCCATGTTTCCCGATAAATTGAACCTCAAATTGGATTTGTAAGATAATTTCTGGATTGGATATGGCCATATTTTTTCATAGTTTTCATAGTGAATTTAGTCGGTGTACATGCTCTCAGACTTACTCATTGGACTTGGACGTGCTTCCCTGGCATCGGTAAGTCGGTGATCACTTGCGAAGCACTCCAGTTAGTTAGTGTTTGAACTACTCGCAAACTCAAAACTGGAGCGAAGCGAAGCCAAATTGAGAAAAGACTCAGAAAACCATACGCCTTCTGAAAAGAGGACCTAGATTTTGTGTGATTTTGTTAGTCACATGTTGGATATATATATATACACATTATAGCCCAGTTACTGCAGTTTACCAAGATCATTCTTAATTTATTAAGATTATTAAATGTAATATAATTATTTAATCATCTTATTTTATGGTTCAATCATCTTAAAACCGGGAGAAATTACTAGTTTTATGATCTACTATGTGCACTACAACTAAAAATTCACTTGTATTTGCCATATCTTGGGTATACTCACGTCATGCATCCCGAAGTACTGGGAACGTCTCATACTCCAATGATTCATTCTTAATAAAATGGCCAGGTTTTCAGCGTGCCATTTTCCCAGTGTTTTCAACCACCTGCTGAGTGGTTCCAGTATGTTCCATTCCTGGCCCCCAGGCCTTCTCGGGTGTTGCCGGGAAGAGTAGCGTGGTGGAGAAGGTTGAAGACGTGGCGAAGTTGAGCGCAGGGCCTTTGCTGCTTGCTGTTCATTAATTATCTTTAAATGGACCATTATCCATAGCTATGTTGAACAACCAGAATGCACATAGTGTGTACATAGATCACAATATGACATACGATATGTACTGTAGTAAGTAGTATGTAATATAATACATTACACAATATTATATGATATGCAACATGTAGTGTACATGCAAGATATTGTCGTATACAATATATTCATTCGTATATACATGTATTGTTGTCATGCGTGTATATATATATATACATAATTATGCATGGATATATATATATATATATTTATACATACACATGATATGATATGATGCGATATGATATGATATGATATGCTATGATATGATATATATATAGATACATACATACATACATACATACATACAGACAGACAGACAGACAGCAGACAGAGAGACAGACAGACAGACAGACCGACAAACAGACAGACCGACAGACAGACAGACCGACAGACAGACAGACACACAGACACACAGACACACAGACACACAGACACACACACACACATGTATGCACATATATATATGTGTGTATATATAGCTATGGAGTTTCTGTCTGGGTTGGAGGCATCATTGAGGTGGATTCAACCAGTGGATGGGTGTGTGACCTTTTTTTGGAATGGGGGTTTTGGGGGGTATGGGTCATGTGACTAGGGAATGTCAACTCAAAAAAGGCCAGCGAGCACTTATATCCAAGCATTGCATCCAATTGCATCACAGTTGCGATAGTAAATTTCTTTAAGACTCTGTGAGTTGAGTTTTCCAGCTAGTGAGGGTAAAACCATTGTATTCATGATATTTGCATTATATCCCCATAAACATCCTAAAATTCAACATTAACTGTTATTGTTATTTCTAGATGATATGTCCATTTCTTTGATGCTTACCCTCCCATTTAACCGACATAGATAGATGCGGACAACCCACAATGACTGTAGATCATGTTCCTAGGGAAACCATACATGTTCCGCATCTATGTTGGTTTAAAGGATGGTCTGGATACCCAATTTGAGCAGTGGCTGCTAAACCCCGGTTGGTTGATGGGATTATACTAACCAACATATTGGGCAATGGCATCATAATCCGTGATTACGGAATCCCTATCACGCAAGCACTGTAGAGGAACGACACAGGGTTTGGAACACGCTCGTTTATTCACATTATATAATGGCATTGTTTGCAGTTTTGGATATGCTCTGGTATGCTCTGGCAATTTCACATACCCATCGAAAGTGACCCATGAAAGTAGATGAATTATGATAAATTACCTCTTAAACATTGCCATGTTCATCAATTTTCCATGTATTTTCCATGGCGAACTTGATTACCAGGGGATACAGCCCATTCTTTTCTAGTTCCCCCCAGTGAAAAGTCAATTAGAACATGATATAACTCATTTATCGAATGATCACACCATTTCTAGCGATTTTTTGTCACTGGGAACGGGCGAAAAAACACCAGCGATGGTAGTTCCAAATGACTCCCGAGGTTCCTGGCCATTATGTTGGGGAAGCTGAGCCTGGCCGTGGCGTTGGGCTCCCTTGGCAATGCGCGACGCGCGTCGGGTGTCAACGTGCCGGACCAGCACGTCTACAAGGCCCCAACCACTGGGATCATGGGTATGTCGCCGCGAAAATGGGATAGACCATTTTCAGACAGACAAGAAATGGATGACATGATGACAGTGTTAGCTAATGTTAGCTATAAATGGATAGTAATGACAGTGCTAGCTATATCATGCAATATCATCATAGCACCATTTGGCCCCTGTTCAATCCCATTTTTTGATGGTAGAAGCCCATAGATTTTGTTTGTTTGATAATCCCTTGCCCCCCAAACATGGAATACCCCGAACCAAAACCCTGTTGAAATGTATTGGATTTATTCATGATTTTGTAGCCCCTTTAAGGGGTGGTATTTGACATATCTACTTGATGTTTAAACACCATCAAACACCATATATATATACACGTGTTTTTCAATCATGGTAAAAACCTTTAAAGAAATATCAGCCATATATCACAGTTATATATAGTTTTTTAAATCATGGTAAAAGCCTTGAAAGAAATATCATCCATATATTACAGTATCACATATTATTTCCATATCATGTCCATATCATATACATATCATATCATATATCCATAAGATCTGCTGGTTTTCTGGGTGAACCCCCCTCAGGTGGTGGGTGGATCTGCTGCTGGCTCCCTGGTCCTCATGGATGAGGTGGGACGTTCAAGGAATTTTTGGTGGGATTCCTCCAAGAAATGAGGAAATTCACCAGATTTCACCAGTAAAAATGGGATGTTGATGGATGTTGAAGTAATTTTGCCAAGAATGATTGAATTAAAAATGGAATGTTTAAGTAATTTTGCCAAGAATGATTGATATGATTGAATGGGGATTCCCACTTTCGGAAAAGTTGAGATCCACAGAGAAAAAAAAGGGATTCAACCAGCAACGAAGTCATGGGGTATAAGATTATTTAATCAGAAGATGACTATAATGTGATGTAATGGGATATAACAGGATAATCATGTATGCAACCAAACATGATGCAATGGGTGTGTCTCAAGATGGCGAGAGACCCCAACATGGTCAATACATGTCAAAACATGTCAAAACAACTGCAAAATTGTTGATGTTCGCTCGATTTGCATGGATTTGGGGGTACTATACGTTCAGACAAACTTCACATATTGTAGGATCCAAACATGATCAACTCCAGCGTTAGAAAAACATGTTTACGGTTTCCAAATGTCCAATGATTTCTTGCCTGCCCTGGGGAGACAATTAATTATTGACCTCCTAGAAATCCAAGGTTTAGTGCTCAAGACACATTTGAAGACGAATAGATCCACAAATCAGGAAAGGTGTGTTTATTGGCTACCCGATGTTGGAACCATGGACATTTAGATACCATGTCAGCTGCATCAACTTGCAGAATCTATTCACAGTCACTTGCTTGATGGCTGAACGGGAAGTGCACAAATCAGCTTCGAACAATGTCTTGTTGCATGTCTTTCTTTCAGACCAAGAGAGGGCGACTACCTAGTGATTTCAATATCATGGGTATGTTCTTTCATACTGTATGATGTTCTTTCATGTTCTTTCATGTTCTTTCATATACATGTATATATATACACATTCATTTATGTATACTGCTTGACTCTCTTGAATCTGAGTTTTTCCTGGTTAAATCACTATGTTTTTTTTTTCTCCGCCGGTGCAATCCCTATGTTTCGCGGGCATTCGGTGAATTCCTTGCGGATCTGTCATTTTTCGCACTAGGACGGCGCCTTTGGCGCGTTTAATCGCGCCCAACGTGGAGTTCAGAACATCTATGAGCAGACTTTTCCATTTGCCCTTGAGCCACTTGTCATAAAGGGGGGTTTCCATAAACGGGGATACCCAATAGCTGGATGGTGTTTTTTTGTAGTGAAAATTCATCGAAAAATGGATGATGACTGGTACCCCTATGACCTAGGAAACCCCCATGAGTCACTGCTGTCACTTCATCTGTAGCATCAACATCTGGGGATGGGACGGCAGTATTTTTCAATGGCTCACTTGGGATTGAGAACCTGCCTCATGAGGCTACCTATGTATACCTATCTGTATATATATATGATATGTATCTATACTATATATATATGTATCTATATATTATTATATCTTTATATGATTCTATATGTCTATGTACAAGGAGGGGTGCCCTCCAGTTTTGTTTGTTAGTTCGTGTTCATCCCACTATATAACTGGTTCGATATGTTTGCCATAAATCATAGATGCTAGTTATCTTGGTAGTACAGCAATTTAGCAAAGCATGGGTCGCCCCCTCGCCACCTTGTAATTATGCATTGGAAAAGAGTCTAACATGACTGACATGCTGTTGGATTGAAAGGATATTAAGGATGTTGTGTTTATTCAAGCGAGCTTGCCAATGGGGCTCCTCTCAGACACGATGACACTCCTAATTGACTGACTCATGAACCGACTAAGATTTGGTAAGCTTTGGGCGTTTCAAGCCCTCTAGTATTCCCTCAAGTAGACCATTTGGGGTATGCATGCCATTTGATCCCAGCATGACCAAACTTGATGGGAAGGTCGAATCAATGTCAATGCATACACACGGTGCACACGTGGTCGAACATCCGGTTTGATGCAAACCTGCAAACTCATGCTTTCCCGCAATTGTGACAATTGACAGTCATTTTCCTTGTCAAATTTATTTTAAAAAAGTGCCATGGCCGGGGTAGATCTTCATTTTTGGGTGGCAAACCCATGTCATCTGGTTGGTTATACTATGTTATATTGTAGACCCAATGCTATCCCGCCATGGCCCGCTATCATATGCTATCATGTGGTAGATATACCCACGTATTGTTGGTTCATGGGAAATATACCAAACCATGGCATCATGACCGGTACCCTTTTCGTCCCCTCGCGGTCCATGTATCCCTGGTAAGTTGGCGCCACGTAAACTGCTGTTGATTTTGTTGGATCTTGAAGCTTGATAGATTGGGGCATCCAAAAATTGGGAGTAAATCATGATAAAGTAAATCATGGTAAATCCCAATCTAGTAAATCTAAATTGGTAAATCATGATAAAGCATGGTAATTGGGAGTATGATCTTCATGCTAAATTGGTAAATCATGGTAAATCCCCCAACTTTTGAAACTTCCCATGCCATGTCTCCAGGGTTCTGCTGTCTGCCTATGTCTTCCCTTGGACAACTGCAGTGTTGCTGAGCATCTTCGCCCTCTGTCGCAGCTATGGTGCTGTGCTCTACACCAGGGATCGAATGGCAAGAATGAAGGGTGCCTTCGGCAAAAACCTTGGAAATTAACCAACAAAATGGGGGCGTTGCCAAGAACAAAATACTATTTCACTATCAAACATGGAATTTTAACCAACAAACATGCGGATGTGGCTGTCAAAGATTCTTATTTAACTATCAATCATGGATTTTCTACCAACAAACATTGGGATGTTCCTGAAGAAGTAGGGAGTTTGCTATCAAAAATAGGGGATTTGATCAAAGCAGCAAAATGTACAAATCATTACTAATCGTCAAAATCTGATAAACTAGCATGGCTCCCATGTTTCATGATCGTTTAAGTCAACAATTTTTTCTTCATCCAACTGTGACTTGTCTGAAAAAATCCAGATCAAAGCTGGGAATGACTGAGCAACACGTTGAATTGTTTTGTAAGAACATGGAGGTTTAACCAGAACAAATATGTTTCACTAAATCCAGTCGTCACTTTTGGGCAATCATCCAGTTGGTTTACTTGAACTCGTGAACATCTTCGACTGAGCTTCCGGATGCTTTCAGAGATGCTATTTGTGAACTATCAACTCAAAGTTTTCCACCGGCCTGCAAATGGTATGGTTTCTCTAAACATGATTTTGTCTCGGTGAATGGAGCCGTGGCCTTTCGCTGGCAGGCAATATGCCAGCGGGGGTGGCATCTGGAACCATCAGTGGCATGGGGACCCAGAGGGTATGACGTTTTAAATCCATGACATTATGGGATACCCTCTGGGAATCAAATTTACCCTCTGGTAATTTAACATAGCTATTGAAAATGGCCATTTATAGTGAGTTTTCCCATTAAAAATTGTGATTTTCCATAGCTATGTTAGCTTACCAGAGGGTAAGCATGGAAAATGGATGGAAATGGCAATGTTCAATAGGTAAATCATCTATATACATTCATTGAAATGGAGTAATTATACCCTCTGGTTTGGGAAGAAACCATCCGGTGTCATCAAATATAGAATGGGAAATCCCTATATAAATGGAGTTTTTTTAAAGCTTTGAGTCATGTGCAGAAAAACATAATATACATATATACCCTCTGGTTATGACTAACATCGCCATGGTATAGATGGCCCTAATCGAAATAGCATGGATTTTCCCAGCGTTTGAAAGCTCCATTTATGGTTGGGATTTTCCATGGCAAACTGTTAGTCACCAGATCATTATAGATCCAATACGTATCACCGTTGAGTGGTGGCTGCAAGAGACCCCAGTTGGTTGATGATTATGGCGGTGATTTAAGCATCAAAAATGAAAATATATGGATATTTTTCTGGGGTTTTAAGATGTTTTAAGTGTCTAACATATGATCATTAGTTTGGGGATGAATTATACTAACCAACATATTGGGCAATGGCATAATCCATGAGTACGGAATCCCTATCACGCAAGCACTGTAGAGGAACAGCACAGGGTTTTCAACACGCTCATTTATCCAGATTATATAATGGCATTGTTTGCAGTTTTGGGATATGCTCTGGTATGCTCTGGCAATTTCACATACCCATCGAAAGTGACCCATGAGAGTAGATTAATTATGATGAATTACCTCTTAAACATTGCCATGTTTATCCATTTTCCATGCCTAAGTTTGATTACCAGAGGGATCCAGAGGGTATACTCCATTTCCAAACAAACCCAATCTCTGCCCAAGGGGTATACTCCATGGTGGTATGGATGCTTTTTAGGGGTAACTGCTTCCCATCGCAGACTTTGCTGCAATTTCTATTCATGTCTGGGAAGTTGCTATAGTGTGCAACTTGCCCTCCCGCAAGCATTTGGATACGGGCAGAGAAATTTGAAACGGATCCCAAACAGATAAACAACCTAGTGGGTTATCAATCCACGGTTTACAATCGCATGAAACAAACCTGTGGGTAAGAATTACAAGAATCCAGGGCCATCCTTTTTTTTGGGGATCACAACTGTTTCCCTTTCTGCTTTGGTTGGTGGAATATTCATGTTTGATAGTTTGGTGTCCACAAACCCATGGACTGTGGACTACCACTGAACTAGTGTTGCAACGCAACATGTTGTGACTTGTCAATTGAACTGTAGTTCGTCAACTCGCAGGGGCCTATCCTTTTAGCTAGCACGATGCACGCACCCAACACCCCAAAAGAAGCGCCAGCACTCGCCAAGCTGCGCACTGGCTGCCAGGTTTGGTGTTCATGAGCGGCATTTATGCCACATACATTGAGTTCAAGTAGGGCGGAGTTATGTGAGCCATTGCACGGCCTTTGGCCACCGGATTGACAGCTGTGACAAAAATACTGAGCCCCTGACGAAGAATCGAAACTCATCCTTGTAGTTGTTGAGACCTACATTTCATGATGCCACAATCACCAGGGCATTCTGCTTTGAATCGCAGATCTGTCGTGGATCCAGTTATTGTTTCGATGTCATCAAGGACTTCTCTACAGAAATCGCAGAACCAAAAGCAGCCGTTCGGCGTGTCATCGGGCCTGAAGTATGGGAGAGTGATGTGTGGATTCAGCATCAAGCAGATCGTATTTACCCTCTGCTAAACATACAAAAAGCTATTGAAAATGACCATAGAAATAGTGAATTTTCCCATTAAACATTGTGATTTTCCATAATTAGTTATGTTAGTTTACCAGAGGGTAACCAACACTTCAATGGAAACATCATACCGTTAATACCGTAGCCAGCACGGGTGCAGATTCTGGGACGATCATCATTCCAATGTCGCAAATATGTTGATATTCCAAAAAAAACATTGACAGATAGAATCTGGTTGGTGGTTTGGAACATGGCTTTTATTTTTCCATATAATGGGAATAAGATTCCCAACTGACTCACTCCATCATTTTTCAGAGGGGTAGGTTGAAACCACCAATCAGTAATTATATCACCATTAATTCCCATTAAATCACCATTAAATCATGATATTCCCATGGTATCCCCATATAATCCATGGTATAATTATATGATATCAGTGATGATAGAATTATCCATCCTATCATCCACCACTTGGCATGATGGCACAGGGTCACCTCGCTGGATCGATGTTGTTTCGCCAGCAATCCTGATGGATTTGGTGCAAGAGACCATTGCTTACTGCAGAGTGTTCCTTAAAGTTTACCTATTTTGAAAACGCTTGGATCATGGAAAACAAAGTCACCAAAAGTACAGTTCCGAACTGGATTTTGCCTTTTTTGCCAAACAACTCATGGGAATGCAGTGTGCAAAACCATGTGTCATTGTTTAATGCTGGTTGCTGAAATAATAGGGATTGCCAGTTCCTGGATGATGAGAATCCCCAAGTAATATGATTGGGGTAGGGTTCTTAAACCCCAGGAACAAACATCATCAACTGACAGCCATCAAAGCTGGGATGCGAACGGCCAACTAATAGGTGAGTTGTGCCCAACACGGTTGATTCATATGTTTGATCCCATGGAAAGTCTCAGTTAACCTGCATGGATTTTTTCAGAAGGTGGCAGAAAATAAACACCCGACACCCGTCATCTTCTTGGTCTGCTGTTCCAACCACACTGGTTTGGTGGTTTGGAACATTTGCTATTTTCCATAATATATGGGATGTCATCCTTCCCATTGACGAACTCATATTTTTCAAGATGGTTAAAACATGTTAAAACCACCAACCAGACATATAACATCATATAACCAAATGATACCAACATGGTATTTAGAAATTGTTGAACCCCAAAAGACACCGCGGTTGGTATTCCCCACCATTGAGCCGCGAAAAACTTGCGAATTTGGCTCAGGCTCCAGGCGTTGAGGCTAGGCACGGTGATGGGAAAAAGAACATCGACCAAAATGTGGCTAAAAGATGTGTTTTTTTTTCCATGGGATCCAAGATTAGCAATGGATTCTTTTCCGGACTCTGAAGAGATCCGGGTTTTCGGGGGACAGCTATAGCACCATGGAAGGACCAGCCAGGCCATGGCTAAACAAGGTGATCCAGTCTCATCCCTGCCATGGGGCGGCCACAGCCGGGGGACCCCCCCAAGGATGGTAGCTGAAGACAAGAAAATCACATACGACAAATCCTGTGGCTCCTCTGTCATGCTCTGTTTTGCAAGCAATCCAGGCTGGGAAGTAATCCGGGGGTGAAGGATAGAGTGAAGGATGTGATATATATTTCATATGTTATTTCATTGCCACAAATGGGGAACTTATTAATATGTGATATTCCGAATTATCATGATATATTGTGTGATATTCTTGTCATTATGATATTCTTTCTGTGGTTATATACATGTCCTACCACAGTAGTCTTTCTCATGAGCAGTGCAAAAGGCGTCGGCTTCCACAAACGATGCTACAAACTTCACACGATTGTCGGTCGTTTTTTTTCGCTCCAGGGGCAAGAAACGCTCGTTTGAAAGTTCTTGAGGGGTGAATTAGCGTTGGTGATTCTTACCTAGCTGTATACCAATAATACATAATAGAATGGGCTAGCGCCCGGGTGCCGCCGACCCCCCCTATTTGGGGGGTCCTGCAGAGAGAGGGAGAGAGATAGATGGATAGATAGATGGATGGATGGATGGATGGATGGATGGATGGATAGATAGGTAGAGAGATAGAGAGAGAGAGAGAGATAGACAGATAGATAGATAGACAGTTGGATAGACAGATAAGTAGATGG
>Ga0126342_10014370_pt1 | contig 13985 bp, 9 predicted proteins | sample Cyp1metagenome_FD_92528 | JGI IMG/M metagenome (GOLD analysis project Ga0126342, IMG submission 92528) | Coral microbial communities from Lord Howe Island, Old Settlement Bay, Australia - Cyphastrea 1 metagenome | ecosystem: Host-associated > Invertebrates > Cnidaria > Coral ...
ATCCGATGCCTTTGAGATTTCGACGTCCATGCCAGTGTACAGTAGCCTTGAGTCCTTTTGCACACATGCCATTTTGGATACAGGTGCAAGCCGTTGCATCATCGGTGAAAAAACGCTTGAGAAACTGAAGCAAGCTTTGCCTGGCAACCTAGCTGAAACCTTTCGAAAGCAGAATAGTCAAGTCAAGTTCCGTTTTGGCAATAACCAGACTTTGACTAGCCAGTATGCAATCCAGATTCCTTTGAAGCATGTTGATAACAAGAAACATTGGTTGTCAGTTGAGGTAGTTCCAGGTGCTACTCCGTTTCTGTTTTCCAAACGTGCGTTCAAGATGTTGCATGGGTCTTTGAACTCCAAAACCGATCAGTGCCACATGTACAAAGTTCAAAAGGCACCCATTGCATTGGCCACCAGCCCAACTGGACTGTACCTGATCAATATGTTGGACATTTGTCATTTCGATGAGATTGCCATGTATCAAGAAACTGTCTCAACCGAGACTTCACGTTCCTTTCAATCCAAGTCAGAATGGGGTAACTTGGGATGTAAATCATCTAATCAAGTCAAATCTAAGAAAGTTGATGGGGATAATCACTTTCGTCAAGCCACCGTGACGCACAGACCAAAGTTCCAACGATGTAGAAGCTTTCACTCAAGTGATCGCGCCAATTCGCTTCAGAGATCCGCCGTGTCCGCAGATCACTATGCCGCCAATGGTCAGTGCGTTGATTTCTCATTCATCTGCTCACTTTGCTCCTGCAGATCTTCGTGAACCAGCTGGAAAAGCAAGAGGTGATTTCCGAGATGGAGACAGAGAACAGCCCGGAGACGCATATGCAGCTCCAAGAGATGATGAAACAGATTCAGCTCCAAAGTGTTTCGCTGGAGTCCCTCAAGGACGAGATCAACAATCAGAAGAAGACTCCCGAACGCAAGACTCGGGTCATCAATTCCAGTGCCGCAACATCAGCGCCTTCAGGGAGTTCTATGATGGTCGTAGCCGGACCACCTACTGGAATGACTCAACGAAGGATCAAAACGCCATCTGTGGTGTCACAGGCGGCCAGCTGGGAAGAGATCGAAGAAGTAGAGGAGATTGTGATCCAGCAGAATCTGCAGAGTGTGCCATTGACCATGGCATCCAATCGAAGCTCACAGGTGCCACCAGCGCCTACCTTGCCACTGCCGGGACATCTGTCCCTGGAGGAGTGGGGATCCAACACCATCAATTTTGGCCGCAAGCACAAGGGAAAGACCTTTGCAACCGTGATGCAGCAAGACCCGGGATATCTGAGCTGGAGCTTGGCAAGGTATGCCAGCTTGATGCCCGAGCATCAGGACTTCGTGCGCTACGGCCAGTTGTGGATGAAAGAGGTGGGCAACGATCTGTGAGTGGGAGTGATTTTTCCGCTGAAGTGAAGGCCATCCGAGAATCAATTGCCAGTTCATGTTCCAAACCATGTTTGCAAACTCAACATGAAGCCATTTTTCAAACAATACATGATTTTGAGGATTCACTCCAAACTGCCACCGTTTTTCCAACATCCAAGTCTCGTGTGTTTTTGTTAGAAGTTTATGCCAATCCCAACAGTCCACTCACTGAAGCTGTGCAACAGATGGGACATCGGGCGTTGAGGTTCACAAAACAGGATGGCGATTTGTCTACGTTTTCAGGACGCCACAAACTTTGGAGCTGGATAGAGATGTATCAGCCTGAGCATGTCTGGTTAGCGCCTGAATGTGGTCCCTGGGGGGATGGAATAGGTTGAACAAAATGAAGAGTCCAGAGCTGTTTGATAAAATCCAAGGGCAACAAGATCAACAGTTGCCACATTCCAGACTCTGTGAACGCATATGTAAGTATCAGCTTAGACGTGGCCGTCACTTTCATTTTGAGCAGCCTGCGGGATCCAGTCTTTTGCATTTGAAGATCTTTGAAATCATCCGTCAAAAGACTGCCATTGCCCGATTTGATATGTGCCAGTTCGGCCTGCGTATCCCGAAGACCAACCGTTTCCTGCGTAAACGTAGTCAACTGATGACTTCCTCCAGAGAAATTTTTCATGCCATGCATGGACATCACTGTACAGACCAACATGTTCATCAACGCCTTGAAGGAAACATGGTCATCGATGGCCAACATCAAAGGCTGACCAGCTTCAGTGCGACATACTGCCGTGGTTTTGCCAAGGTGATGGCCAGTAAGTTGTGTGGCCTGTCTCATTCGTACGTAGGCTTTGAAGAGCAAGTTTTAACAGGTGATGATGATTCTTTTTTGGAACGACCTCCAAAGAGACTGAAATCCGAAGGTATCAGCATGCGCAAACGCAAAGAACAATCCGAATCCCTTGGAATGCCCAATGGTCATGATGAGGCCAATACTGACAAGACTGACCATCACTCTCAGGATCCGAATCCTGATGCCGCAGAACCGAGTTCCGCAGTGCCGGACCAGTCCTCAGGGTCCCAACCCTGGCGAACGGTTTTGCAAGAAGCTATCAAGTCGGCCCCAAGAGTGGGCAATGCACGATGCGCAATGGATTCACAGGCTTGGCACTTAGCTCAACAGATCCTTCAGAATACCATGGTCATGACTGACATGTTTGTTTGCAGGGGTACTGAACGATTTCAGGTTCCACTTCATGCACCATCCTCACATCATGCCCCCTTAAGATACACTGTCAGCATTCATAGGGTGACTTCTCAAATTCATGATCTTGGAGTTGAAGACTGGCACAAAAGCACTCGTGCTTAACGCATCCGCAAGAGTTTGCCTAGCAAGTTGACTGTCACTTTGTTTCGATATCGGCCGGGACCAGAATCAGCGGAAGTGCCTTCCAGAGAATCCGAACCGACAAACGCACTTGCCAAAAGCCCTGAAGTTCCCGAGGGCAGTGTTGAGCCCCCATCGGCTGCTCGTGCAACCGGCAATCAGAATCAGAACTTGCCACTTGCAGCGCATGATAGAACCAGCAACGTCGCTTGTGAGGGATGGGCGCCTCCACCGGTGCCATTGCATGGTCCCAAGTTTCGCCTGCTGAATGATCTTGAAAAACAAGACTTGGTCAAGGTTCATAAAAATTTGGGGCACCCGGATCCTACAGTGCTAGCTCAGCATTTGAAACTTTCAGGTGCATCTGAACACGTTGTTGAAGCGGCCAAGGAAGATATTTGTGATGCCTGTGTCGAATCGTCAAAGTTCCGACATCAAAGACCTGCCAAACTTCATGAACCCAGAGAGTTTAATGACTTGGTCGGGATCGATGGTTTCTTTTGGACTGGACGTGGAGGATTTCAAGTTTTTATCTTTCACTGCATCGATGAGGCATCCTTATTTCATTTGGGCCGTCGCCTTGACAATAGGCATTTGGAACATGCAATTCCGGCTTTTAGCAACATGTGGTTTGCCTGTGCCGGCCATCCATCACGGGTGTACTCTGACCCAGCTGGTGAATTCCGATCCAGCCAATGGCTTGACTTCCTTCAGAGTCACAATGTGGAGCCGAAGTTCTCCACGGAAGCATGGCAGAAAGGTAGGATAGAGCGTCATGGCCAAATCATCAAGAACATGCTCACCCGATATGATCAGGAAAGAACCATAGAGAATCATCAAGAGTTTGACGCAGTTCTTCTTTCATGTTTCCAGGCCAAGAATGCACTCTCCCGACATCAAGGTTTTTCGCCAGAACAAGTAATTCTAGGTAAATCCACACCACTGCCTGCATCCTTGACATCCGATGATTCCATTGCTGCTCATAGCCTTGCCGACGGAAGTGATCTTGCCAGTGAACAATTTCGTAAAAGTTTGGAAGTCAGGTCACGAGCTCGGAAGATGTTTCTTCTTGCGGACAATGATGCAGCCATCCGTAGAGCACTGTTGCGGAAGTCCAATCCACATCCCGGTCATTACACCATAGGCCAATCTGTGGTGTACTGGAGAAAGAAGAACACCAGCGGTAGAAGAGATGTTGGACGCTGGCATGGGCCCGCTAGAATTGTTTGCACTGAAGGAACCTCCACCATTTGGGTAGCTCATGGGGATAGACTTTTGCGATGTGCTCCGGAAAGCATTCGACCGTCTTCCTTGCGTGAATGGCAGAGCACCTCGGGCTCCCTTGATCAGCAGATTCAAGACCTGCAACGAAGTTCGGAAACTATGCCTGGTCAAACTCCCTCAGATGGTTTGAGACCCGAACAAGCCCATGCTGATGGAGATGAATACACACCCGGTAGTCCTGCTGAAACCCCGCCTGTTCCAGTGAGCAATCAATCCAGTATGCAACCTGAAAGTGAAAATTTCCTGAACTTTTGGACTCAACAACAAATACTCCACTTCTTGGACCTCAAGATAACCAAGATCCTGTAAACCAATCCCAGAATAATATCCTTCCTAATCCTGATAATGCCATCAACTTGGATGATCATGAAACCACTGTTCCCGATCTAGAAGCTGAAGATGCACAGGTCTTGACATGTCATGAAGTTGACAATTTGGATGTTGATCAGGCCCTGCACGAATGGACCGTCTTTCATCCTGGTACCAACTCAGGTGAAGCGTGTCTGGCCGAAGATGGAATGCCCTTTATTGAAGAACCATTTGACCCCCATGAGAATCAATGTTTCATGTTGGAAGTTCCCCTGTCCAGACAAGACCTCTTGCGGTGGTCTCAATCCGACCATCCAGAAGAGTTGGCACAAGTTGCATCAGCAAGTAAAAGAGCCAGAGCTGAGGTCCAATTGAAAGACTTGAACTTACAAGATCGAAGACTCTTTGCTGCCGCAAAGGATGCTGAGATATCGTGTTGGCTGCAAACCAGCGCCCTAAAGCCAGTACTGAGAAAACATCTAAACCCAGAACAGATCCTGAAATCTAGATGGGTCTTAACATGGAAAAATGTTTCAGATGATGAAAACTCTTCAGGTAGCCGAAAGGCCAAAGCGCGTCTGGTGGTCTTGGGGTTCCAGGACCCTCGCATCACCGAGGTCAACCGAGATGCACCTACCCAGACAAAAGAAGGACGTCACACCGTCTTGCAGTTGATAGCTTCGAAACAATGGTTGTTAACTTCTTTTGATATCAAGACTGCCTTCTTGCGGGGTAAAGCGGATAGCGAAAATCCTCTGGCCATGGAACCTCCTAAAGAGCTGCGGGAAAGGATGCAACTTTCCGAAGATCAAGTTTGTGCTTTGATTGGCAATGCATATGGAAGAGTTGACGCACCTTTGCTCTTCTACAAAGAACTAGCCAAACAGCTTGATACCCTTGGTTTTAAGATGCATCCGCTCGAGCCTTGTGTATACTATCTTGAAACATGGAAGAATGATCAACGCATATTACATGGAGTCCTAGGCACGCATGTGGATGATGGAATTTGTGGTGGTGATTCATGGTTTCATTCACGACTTGATCTACTTCGTCAACAACTGCCATTTGGTTCCTTTAAGCAACGAAAATTTGTCTTCACAGGAATTCAATTGGAACAACTTCCGGACTTCAGTATTCGTGCCAGCCGAAAAGAGTATGTGCAAGCCATTTCCCATATCGAGATAGGTAAGCATCGCCGAAGCAGTCCCCAAGAACCAATCACCGAAAAGGAGTTGTCAAACCTACGTGGCTTGATAGGAAGTTTGCGGTATGCCACTACTAACACAAGACCAGATATTTCAGCCAAGCTAGGTGAAATTCAGATGCAAATTTCCAAGCCGACTGTGTCAACACTCCTTGATGCCAACAAGGTTCTTCGCGAAGCTCAAATAATGAGTGATGTGTCCCTTTGTTTCAGAGCCATTGATCCCCAAGAGTTAACTCATGTGGTTTTCGGTGATGCATCCTTTGCAAGTCCTAAGCAATTAGCTTCGTTCCAAGGTACCATGGTATTTGCTACTACACCCCAACTTCAAAACAATAAGGTTGCTCCACTTAGCCCCCTAACATGGTCCTCCAAAAAGATTTCTCGAGTGGTCAGATCCACTTTATCAGCAGAAGCCTTTTCCATGTCACGCAGTATCGACAAAATGGGATGGTGTCATCTCTTATGGGGCACTTTGGTAGTACCGGCATTCAATTGGAGATGTCCCCAAGATGCATTCCGACAATTGCCGGCGGCGACCGTAGTCACAGATTGTAAATCCTTGTTTGATCTCGTCAGCCGACGAGCCATGCCCACTTGTGAGGAGTATAGGACTACGCTTGAAGTTTTACTCATCAAGGAAAGGTGTTTAGAACATTGCTTTTTCCGTTGGATCCCAACTGCCTTACAACTGGCCGACCCCTTGACAAAGAATATGGATTCATCACTTCTCCGTGCGGTGTTAGAACGAGGATCTTTTCAACTGTATGATGAAGCTGCCAGCTTGCAAGCGAATGCACATCGCAAACAAGCTCTCCAGTGGTTCCGGGAGTCACATCAACACGGAATTTGGGGAGTGTGAATTCTGCAATACCTTCCTTGATGTGATTCCACTTGATGTTACAGCATGCGGCCTCCGCTGACATGTCTTCCCGAGACACCATAGCGGTGGGCATAGGGTTGAGATACATAACCGTTGGACGGTTCATGGTGCTCTGAGCGGTGGTGCAAAAGCTGCGAATTCATTTGGCGTGGGACGCCTTTTCACACTTTCTTCATTTGACAGGGTCAACATTATCTTCATCTGACAGGGTCAGTTCATTTGCCATCTGGGTTGGATTTCTATCTGCTGCCAGTGTGATTAGTTCACAATATATATATATCGATATATATATATATATGTGTGTGTACAGTTTTTCTCGTAGGGTGCATGTTGTTGAGGGTGAGCGGAACCTCAATTGCATCGGTTGTGGTGTTGCTTTTGCAATGGGTCTCAGCCCAAGCTTGCACAGGATCGCCTTCTACCTGCGCTGGTGCTGGTGTTTTTGCTGACATTATTGCATCCACTGCATCATTATGTTGTGTCTTGCCCTGTCTAATTCAAAGGTCCAACATCCCTTCTGTGTCTAGCATTGCCGCTATTCGCCTGACTGGACGCTGCCAATGATTGTTTTCGATGCATGGCTACAAATACAGTGAAATGGCCTTGCCAGTTGTTGCTGCCTGCCAATGCATAGTGTACTGCATTTACTTTGCAAAAATATGTTTTTTCTTAATGCAACCAGAAAATGTTTTTCTGCCTCGGCATGAGTTGCTGCTGCTGTTGGTTTTGCAGCCTGCTGGGCTGACAAAGTGGTCTGTGATCGCGATCTTGGATTTTCTTTTCAATGGCGGGCAAGAGAAAGTTGTTTGCAATAAGACATTTTTGTTTTCTGTGTAGCGGTCAAGGCTTTCTGGATCTATCTGGTGTTTAGATGTGTCCGTTTTGTTTCGGAGTGAAGTGTGTGGTGTTAGACTTTCTGGTGGAAATGGTGTGAGTGCACAGCTCGCTTTGCCCAAAAACGGGCTCTGGTGCGGAGTGGTCGTAAAGTTACATTTGTGACCAGCTTTCCATAAGTTCAAGTGACTTAGCAGGCAGTACAGTATTATATTCTACATTGTAGTGCGCTCTACTATCAACCTTTATATTCATATATATATATGTGTGTGTGCCCAATCAATCACATCACTCACTCAAGCAACTAATCACACACAGACACACACATCCTTTTCTTCACTCCCAAAGGTTTCTTCTTGTAAGTTTTCATGTTTTTGAAAATAAAAATATCCCATGGCTCTTTTGGGCTATGGTGGTGGGTCACTTCAAACAGAAACTCCGAGATCAACAAGCAGCAAATTGTGGCGAAAAAATCTGCACTGAGGGCTTCTTTCCATTGGATTCCATTCAAACAATTCAAGAGGACGTAATTTTTCCCTGAGGAGCTCATGGCATGTCAGTGATCTTTTCGTTTTCGAGCGGCAAGACAGAAAGAGGCTGAAATAGGCGTCTTTTTTTTGCTGCAAGCTTACTTCTTTACCAACTCATGCAGTTGAGTTTGAATGCACATGTAATGTTTTTGCAGTTAAACTAATGAAATAATGAAAGAATATAATATATATAATAATATTTAAAAAAAATGCGTTTGTGTGGAACACTGACGCATTCGTTGCAGCCAACGTGCCCAGACGAAGTTCTGAACTGAACCTTCTGCTCCCACCTGCTATGCAAATGGGTATGTAATCAGGAACAAAGGAAATGGAACGAATGCAACAATCTTGCCGGTACAGAAGGCTGCTGCAACATATTTTCAGGCTCCAGGATCCACTCATTCAAACAGGCGAAGGCTACATAGCGAGGCCAAGGCCCACCGAGACAAAGGAGCAAAAGACCTCAGGACAAACTCAAGCACAACTGAATGTTGCAACCACACAAAACAACATGGAAAAAAACACGCAGTGCAGCACAATGTCAGTGATTGTGACAATTGTTCATCACTGAGAAGCTGGACAGATAGTCTAAGCAAACTAGCAGCATTCTCCAGCAGAATGCCTGAAACTGATTCCCATCGGTTGTTTAAGTCTGACTAGGTTTGCTTACCAGTGAGGACGCACAAAGCTCTGCGCCCTGCACAAGTCCCATGAGGTGTCAATGTTGGTGGTTAAGAAGCTGAGAACACAATTTGTCGGTGCTTTTTCAGAGTCTGTCAGAGTCAGAGCCTCCAGGAACTGCCCAAATTACGAGGGCATAGAGCTGTACAAGGGAATTGGGTGCTGACTCCAGAATAGCCTCAAGATTGTTCAAGTTTCAGCAGTGAAAACACGAGAATAACTCGGAATGTATGGTGGATTCAACGTCTGCTTTCCAGCAACCCTTGCAGCCCACCTCCATGAGCCTCAAAGTGTGGAAATAGTCTGTGTCACCGTTGTAGAAAATACACCTGTATGCCTTCCGGAGTGAACATCTTTCAACCTCTTTACGCTTGTCCTTTCAAGCCATTCACGCTACTTCTCTCAAGGAAAAGATTGCACAAAGCCTCCGCAAAAATTTGCACTTGTGCAAAATTCAACAGGAAGCTTGGTCTTTCTGCCATTCCTTAAGACTGTGGCAGTCAAGCTGAATCAAGCTCAATTCTGGCTCAATACGTGTCCAACTTTTCAACTTTGGCTCCAAGATCCACACCATCATTGTCAATGTCTCCAGCTGGAGCACCTCCACCAAAGGAAATGTACAGGCTGGAGACCTTGCGCGCAGTGCTTCACAAGACGCTTGTCACTCCCAACAGGTTTTGCTGAGAGGAAGACAAGCCATGCCCAAAATATGACTCCAGCTGCACCTGCTTCACATTTTGCTACACTTGAAGGATTTGCTATTGGATGTGTTGGGTGTGACAACAAAACAAATCTAAAGTACATCGGATGTTTCTCCTTCCATATGCCATGCATTGCTATACAACCTCTTGTGCAATGAGTAACTCTGGATTGGAAACAGCTTGCAGGAATAGACTAGAGTTGTTAGAAAACAAATGCGGATCACAAAGAATCTCACGCGAGTCTCACAGTGAACCCCCCACACCTAGGAAGAATATCCACCTGCACAAAAAGCAAGAGAGGCCAAATGTCGCTTATCAACTTGTGCTTCAAGAGGTTATATAGAGAAAGTTTATGAACAGTTTTGAGTGGGCTCACAGCCCTCAGCACTTTCTCCTTCTTTCTACTTGCTGCAAGTTTCAAGAACCTTGGAGTGGAGACCTGATAGCGTCAAAACTAACAAAGCTGGGCTCCATGTTCTCTAGAACCTGACCGGCAGTTACGGTAGTGGCGGTAGTGAGCTGTTTGAACCCTAATAAATCTACAAAACATAGAACTTGAACGAGTTGATAGGCGCCGCTTTGATACTAGTGAACCTATTTGCGTGTCCTAGAAATTGGGTTCTGAGTCGACCTTGATTAGATTTTATCTTGAACCTCAAAGCTCAAGCAGGCTGAGACTTCCGGCTGGGCATGAGCCACAAAAAGCACAGCAACGCACAAATCTAAGCCTCAGCAGACTGAAACATGAAGTCCCATATTCCAAACCCGCACGTGCTTTGGAAGGAAATAGATGTTAAAAGGAAATAAAATCCTAGTACTTGCCGCGGCACCAACATCCATGACGTGTACAGCAAGGGTGACGATGACCAGATGCCTGCATGTGATCAATTTGTGACTGGCACATCCAGGATACCGCTTCTATGGCCTCTCCCAGTTGGGCATAGGGACAGGTGCCCCCGTGTCCATAAGACATGGCTGGAAACCATCACGTCCCGCCTCGGCCAACACTTCAAAAGCGAATTGATGAAACAACATGCCTTGCTTTGGAGCGAAAAGTTTTCATTGCATAGCAGAAGCATGAGAAAGGGGCCATCCATGGAAGTCCTTCCAATGGTCCTGCACTGCACTTTGAAGGGGTCGAAGCTTCAAAGCACAGCTTTGTCAAACATTCCGATAAAAATCACAGAAAGAAGGGACGAAGGGACGAAGGGACGAAGGGACGAAGGGACGAAGGGACGAAGGGACGAAGGGACGAAGGGACGAAGGGACTAAGGGACGAAGGGACGAAGGGACGAAGGGACGAAGGGACGAAGTTCGGACGAATGCAAAAATGAACCTCGACAGATTCGACAGGCCTCCGAGGTGAACTCCTTGAACTCCCGCAGTGCGATGTGCTAAACTTTGGCACACTTTTTTTGTTCTCAAAAACTTTGTCGGAGGGCTTTGTTATGAGAATGGCAATACACCGAAGATCGCACAAGCCATCAATGTCCATTTAATGTCCATCATGCTGCTATTCATCGTGAAACGGCGTTGCGGCGTGGCCTTCTATATGATACAATACAATACAGCAATCCAGCCGCATTCAGCCTTAACTTGTCACTGTGGACTGGTTTGCCAACATGGTACAGTACTGCAATGTGAGTAATGATGAGCTACGTACAGTAATTGAGCAAATGGCTCTCCGCAGCATGCTATCAATGCAGATCAACACATTGAATGTCAAACTGTTGGACCACCCAAAGCGCAGATTGCTTGAGCAAATCTATCCCATACATTCACACACATCTACTTCAAGCTGTTCAGCAAGCCTGTCAGGCTCTGTACTCACTGTACTCCTTTCTACATGTTGAGTTTTTGCAGCTTGGTGAAATTGGTGAAACTCTCAATGTTGCCCTCAGAATTCGTATAAATCTTCTTGGTCCTGTCACTTGTAGCTCCAACTCCAGTCCAACTGGCAATCTCTGCACGTTGACTTCCTTCAGTCAGACGTTTACTTCGTAACTTGGAAAGCTTCTATCTTGCTCTGGTGTTCTATGTTTTCTTGGTGGGAACCCAGCCTCCGCAGCGGTAACTTTGGTCACCTTTGCAGCCTCTGCAAGCTCTCTCTCTCGGTATCTCTCAGTATCTCTCAGCATCAGCATCTCTGTATTTTGTATGAGCCAGCTCCCGGAACCTCAAAGAGCTGGCCAGTCTGGCAAGTGTCCTCCGTGGTTTGTCAATTCCAAGTTCGGAACTTCTTCCGCTTCTTTAGCATCGACCAGTTTACTGACCTGACAAACGATCAAGGGCATCAAGGGCAAACAATGCAAACAGCAAACTGCTCAGTGTACGTGGGAAACAGTGCGAACTGGCTGCCTCAACTACCAAAATTACCAGAAAAGTTGTGTCTAGGCATGGATAGTTTGAAATTCACATGCATCTCATTGCATTTCATTGCATTTCATTGCATTTCAATGCATTTCATTGCATTTCACTGCATTTCATTGCATTTCATTGCATCTCCATATGTTTGCGTATGGTGCTCTTCATGGATTTTAATTTCTTCCCCTACTGAAGCATTCCGTGCCTCGCCGGTCTTGATGCCCGCCTGTATGGAGTGCAAAATGAGTGGCTGTACCAGTTGAACCCATTACTACAGTATCCCAGATTTACGAATCACCGGAATGATGTGATCTCGGGCCTTTTTTCAGGCTACACTCCAGCGACCAACATGGCTAGTTGTTTACCATAAATGGTCCATGACAACATGTTTTGGTCATGCAACCTCACCAAAAACAACATGCAGAAGTGATGGAAACAAAATTGTTTTGTGCAAAAAGGTGCGACACAATGAGACTCTGCATGACTCTGCACAGCCATTGCCTTCAATAGTCTAGCCCCTTTTTGTCTTGCAGCTGAAGATCGGGCCTTAGATCATCTTAGATCCATGTTTGCAATCGACTTCCCTCAACATGTTTGACAAAACAACATTTCGCTTGGGTCAAGGCTTGCGCTGAGGGATCTTGCGCCTAAAGGATGTGTTGGGATATTTCCGAAAGGCCCCAGAATCATTGTTTAAAGAACCACAGCAACGTAGGCCTGCGATTGAATTGTATTCTCAGCACTTTCGACCCTGGTTCGAAGCGCACTATCACGCAAAATTGCAAGACAACATGTTTTACCCTTTTACCCGGGTCTGTATTGACATGATTGACATGAAAAAGGTCACACAAAAAATCAGCCTCTGTGCTCTGTAAAGATGGATTTTGTTGATCAGGAATATGTTCATTGTTTTGTGTAATCACGCGAGTGCTGGTCCATCTAATCACATGAATGACCAATTTTATGACATGCTTAAAATATCACGCAAAGTTCCAAATCAGCTCCTCGTGGCTTCGCCGCCACCCGTTTTTTCATTTTTGCTAGCTCGACGTAAAACCTGCACATTCAACATGTTCCACTGCGCATGACTGAATTTCGGTTCATAAAAAGCAGCCGGCCTGCACTTTTTCTAAGGAAGTCATAGCAGCGTCCTGAGGTCTTGGAATGGATAAATTTTCGGATTTTTGACCCCTGTCGTGAAATGTCGTGAAATGTGAAAAATAATACCTGTATTCATACGAATGCGAACGCCCTTGCATTGAAATCTCAAACGCATCCGAGACAATGGGGCTGTGTGACTGCAGAAACATGGGTTGGGATAACATGTATATAAGCACAGTTGGATACATTTGGCATGAATGTCCTCACCGTCAAAACGCACCCGACGTGCGATCTCCGCTTGTGTCTGGCGACCGCGGTCACCTGGCTTTCATGGTGGGTCAATTTACAAAATATTACGCAAACAGTGATCCATTTTATGAATGAAACATGCACGGAGCGGTTTGAAAAATCAGACACTGACATTGCAGTCAAATTCAAGACATTTTTTTCCGACCCAACAAAATGCCAGAAAAACGTTCTGAAGCACAGCATTTGTCTGCAGCAGCCCCCATTGCCAGCCAAAATGTTCAAGATCGCACTTGCGCTGCCCGTTGAAAGAATCTCCAGGTGGTACATGGGTACATTGCCCGTTGAACTATGACCCGTAACAATTTGCTTGTGTTTTCATGCAAAGGCCAAACCATTCATTGTCCAAATTTTGCATGTATGTCCAAGTTTGTGGTGTTCTTGGTTGGTCAACTGAATGTTTCGCTTGAAGTGCCCTTCGCAACTTCATGCGCAGTCGCAAGCACCTCTTGGTGTCGGTTGAACCGGCCAAAACCGCAAGTGAATTGGCGTGTTGAACCAACCATGTTGATTTTTACTTGGACATGTGGTGACGGGGGACAACATCAGCACCAGCGATGCATATTGTTCAACCGTGTTTTACACGAATGTTAAGCAAACGTGTTGAAAATATTTTGCAGGAGGGGAACGCGTTCCGGTTTGTTGCCATCCAGGCATAAAACAAAAACAAGTACATATATACTAGAGGACCCGCACTTAGAATATTAAGTCAATCAACTTTCAGCCAAAAAAATTAGCTGCGGGCTCCCTGCTGAGGATATTCTAAGTGCAAGCCTGGATTCGCAGATAGAATATTCAAAACATATATGATTTTAAACGTATAATGATCTTGAGAATATTCTAAGTGCATCAAATTTGTGAAACACCTCCAATTTTTTTCGCAAAGCAACCACTGGCTTGAGACTCCATAATATTCTAAGTGCATGGCCTGTGTAAAACATCTATATTTGTTTGATTGATTTGGAATTGTTTGGCTATGAAACATTTCATTTTGTGGATGATATCTACAGCAAAT
>Ga0126342_10014371_pt1 | contig 13985 bp, 10 predicted proteins | sample Cyp1metagenome_FD_92528 | JGI IMG/M metagenome (GOLD analysis project Ga0126342, IMG submission 92528) | Coral microbial communities from Lord Howe Island, Old Settlement Bay, Australia - Cyphastrea 1 metagenome | ecosystem: Host-associated > Invertebrates > Cnidaria > Coral ...
CAAGGGAACTGGACCGCTTGCCACTGCCAAGCGCTTCTATGGTTTCGTAGTTCTGCAGTCAAAGGGCTGCCTTCGTCTGACTAAGGCAGCGCGTGTGCCAAACGTGGACAAACGTGGTGGTTTTAAACATTTTTTATTTTCCATAATATGAGGGATAATCCTTCCCATTGACTAATATTTTTCAGAGGGGCTCAAACCACCAACCAGATAGGGATATTGCTTCCCCAAGTCTCATTATGCCATTGTCTGTCAGATCCGAGCGTCGAAGAGAGACCATGGCCTTGTGGTGGGGCCCTTGAGCACAGCACCAAATGACTGGCCTGCAGTGTGAGAGTGCCAATAAAAACAGAGTTGTAGTCCCTTCCCACTTATATAAAAACGCACCCTCAATGGTCCCAACTAAGTGTAAATCCCCTACTAAACCATGGTTTCTGCGGGGGTTTCGAATATTAGGGGGGAGGGATAAACATGTTCTTATAATCATTGTGCCTGCAATTGAACTTATTGTTCTTCCAGTCGCTGGAGGCAAAACGGTTTTGAATGCGTACAACTGGAGAATTTCACCCTGTAACCTGGCCTCTAACATTCTCCAGCCACTTGAGCAGTGCCCCTACTGTACCCTGTTGTTGGTTGATGCTGATTTAGCCAAATTCAGCCACAAAACGTGGTAATTTGAACAGAAACTGACGATGTTTGCCACAATTTGATTTCAACTAGAAAAAATGATTATGTCTTATATAATTTAGCTTTTATTGCATGATAAAATTATATACGTATATATATATATATATAATATTTATAATACATATATATATATATATATGTATTCATCATGAACCATGTTGGAATCACTTTTTTTTCAGTGTTTCCTTCTCAGGTGGCCTATCTGACAAAGCGTCGGCGCGCGAAACCTGCCGCCAAAGCGAAGAAATCTTTTGATTGAAGTCTCTGAAGGTGGGCGGGGTAGGGAGTTAATTCCAGATTTGTAGCATATCTGTACAATGTTACATCGACAATAGTAAAGGGGAGGCCCCCCCCTATTTTTTTCTTTAGGGGGGGTCTGCTTTGCAATAGTAAATCGAAAATCCCAACTCTTCCCCAAGGCTTTTGAAAGGTTTTGACAGATCCAATGCAATCACAATTAAAAACCATTCAACCACAATTAAAAACACTAAGGAAGAAGGGGAAAAAATACAGCTAGAGCCAGAAAGTTTGTTTTTTATTGTAAGTGCTAATTCCAATTTTTAATTGCAAATACAAGGACCTGCAAGGGGGTACCCTTTGTGGACCTGTTTTTTGCATTTTTTTAAAGGAATTTAATAAAGGAAACAGTTTTTTTGAACAAGGTAAAGTTTATGATTTGGTCAAGGTGTGTTTTGTTTTTGCTTTTGAAAAGCATGCAATCACAATGAAACAACCATTTAACCACAATTAAAGGAAAAAATCCAGCTAGAGCCAGAGAGGTTGTTTTTTATTGCAAGTGTTAATTCCAATTTTTAATTGCAAATGCAAGGACTTGCAAGGGGGTACCCTTTGTGGACCTGTTTTTTGCATTTGTTTATTAAAAGGATTTTAATAAATAAAACAGTTTTTTTGAACAAGGTAAAATCTTTGATTTGGTAAAGGTTTGCGTTGTTTTTGCTTTTGAAAAGCATACAATCACAATTAAAAGCCATTCACTAAATATCAATTAGCCCTTTGACAATTTAGTATTGGAAAATCTGATAATTTGGGAATTTTCTGAAAATTATTTGCAGCTATTGGGAATGCAGCACAATTATTGCAGATGCTCTGATATCTGTAATTTCAAAATTTATAAGGCCTAATTTTAAATCAATAGGGGCTGAAAAATCGGATTGTGAAAAATAATTGTAGCTATTGCACGCGCTTTACTATTGCCAATCCAACATTAATTGTACAGTATGTATATATATATATATGTATGTATACAGTGCATAAAGAATGATATGATATATTTACATATTATTTTGGTATACAGTTACTCAGTTGATTCATGATTGATTGACTTATGTTTCTTTGTCCTCATTATATAGATATTTTAACTGTGTCCATGATGGTCTATCTATCGGCATCTACTAGACGTGTAGATGTGAAACCAGGATGTTTTTGTACTTCAGAAAAAGGCACACAGAAATGGTTTCACATATCCCGGATCATGGATGCATTGTATGTTTTACCAACAAATTGGGGTAAACTACCCATTGTTGGTTTCGTTGGTCTTGTTGCGGGTCTAGTTGATAATTCACCCTAATCAATAAGTTGGTTACAACCCCAGTTATATCTGCACTAGCCCTACTTACCCTACTGAATGAACTGAGGTGAACTAACCCACTTACTACCTGGGGTGAACCACCAAGTAGGTGCACAAAATTGGTATGTTGCTAATTCAAAAAGAAAAGGGTCCGGTGGCAAACCGGAGTCGGCTCTTGGCAGGTCAGCGTGTGAGTTGACCGACATTGGCAAGTTTTCGGTTGCGTTGCTGTGGAAAATGATGAATGTCGGTTGCGTTGCAAATCTCTGGTTGCCGCATACTGTAACTTGTCGGATGATGAAAACCAGGATGATATAGAGCGGGAACAAGAAGACATGATTGAGATGGGACCGCTGGTTTGAGTTTGCCATCCTCATTTGGCATGATTAAGTCCTAACTCAAACAACTAGAAGCACTAGTGTTCTAGGATTGGTTCAAGACATCAAACGGTGGTGCGAAAAAAAACAAGTCACCTAGGCACCTTTGTGGAAGCCAGTTTCGGAGACGCAAAATGGATGTGTTGAAGGGCTGATACACATTTGGGGATGGATCAAAACCGATTAGTACGTTATTATTATTGTTATTATCATTATCATTACCATATTATCATTACCATATTTGGGGGAATAAACATCCATCAACCAGTATTTATATGTATGTACTCGTATTGGGTATCCGGGTTGGGTTCTGACAGCCATCCGACTATTGTAACCTCTCGAGATCACTGAGATCAGGACAAATTGTTGAGAGTAGGATTTCCAGTTGACGCACAATTCCCATCAGATTCCTCAAATATGGTCGTAATACTAGAATATATACCCTCTGGTAATTTAACATAGCTATTGAAAATCACAATTTTTAATGGGACAATTCACTATAAATGGTGATTTTCCATAGTTATGTTAAATTACCAGAGGGTAGTAGAACTCCATATCAGTAGCTATCAACCAATAGGGGTGCAAGAGCAGCAACCCGTGAACTATGATTGATAGTTGGATGGTCATGTATCGGATTCTCACATTCTAGATGATATACTGCTGTTTAGGTGCTTTATTAAGACCCCAAACTGATTTGATTTCTGCACTGAGCGGTGCTTGGCCTTTTGCTCTTTGAGAATCAGGGCACCTCCATCAAGTGGGTTTCGTATCATGTTTTTCTCACAGAAAACTGCTTGGTGTTTGAGCAATCGGTTTGATATGGTTTGATGACCAGAGGATAAAGAAAGTGACTTTTCTGTGATTCACGAGGGTTACGTGGAAATCATAAACTGGTGGATCCGAATCCCGCTGCTGTTTGGCACACTCAACACCTGCAGCTTTGAGCAAAGTAGATATGGCTCGCTCATGATCCAATTCCAGCAAGGGCGGAAATATGGACCTGAAGATATCTTAGAACATGATACAAGTATTTGGGATCTCGCATACAATGATTCCTAAAGGGTATAAGTAATTTATGTAACATACATCCTCAACAACACCTTCAACAACTCTTACAGTCCATCTGTCTCAGAGCTGTGCGCTATGAGCCATCGAAGAATTTGGCACATCAGTCTCACAATTTGCAAATTTGGTGCATTCATTGCCTAAGGATCTTAGAAACAGCTATGAGTCAGACTCTAAGTTGAAACGCCACTGCCCCACCAGTTGCAGCCAGGCTGGGAAAATGGATGGAACCAGCGGAAGATTTCACCAACCCTCCCCGGCAGCGCAAGGTGAAACGAGATGATGCCTTGAAGGTCTAGCCGCTAGCCGGGACTACAGGCCACTCTTGCTGACGTTTAATTAGTTTGCTTGGAAGAATTGCCACTAGACATAAGACATAAGGGGGTTCTGAATATAACATGTTCATTTATTTTCATATATTATTGTCCATTATTTTCCCTTCATCTGATTGATTCGGAAAACATGTTCTTTTGGAAGGATTTGCTTGGCAATTTGGGATGTGTTTGGATTGCCGAAGTGATGATCTGTCGCCCTCGTGGCAGGCCCAATTTTGTAGGACTTCCTTCATGCAGCTCTTCAAACTCTGTGGCAAGAGGAAGAAACTCCCAGTGCCTCGACGGAGCGGGGCACGAAGAGCTGTGCTGAGTGGGTTTCCTAAAATGAAGGACCCCATGGGACCCCCAAATCGTCCAAATTAGATCAAACCAGAGCGTTTAGGCAAAATCCATGGGTTTTAGGATATCCCGGATACGCTATGCCTCATTGTGGATTGTGGGAAAGACCCAACTGAGGTGCAAAATGCTACAGCCTCAACTCCTTTCCCTTCTCTTCTTGATGAGTTCGATTTTTCCACAAAGAACAATCAGTTTTAACCGGTCAGATCTTATCTTAGCATGTAAGGGTCTTCCTGGGGCCTCCTTACTAAGGAAGACACCAAAGAGCTGTGCAGGGAAGGTTTTGACCGAAGCTTGAGGACAACCAAACGGAAACGCTTGGAGGATCGTCCATCTCACATAGAAACTGGTTAGTAAGCCCAATTATCTACAATCTGTATATTGTATATAATTATATATATAAGATTATACATATCATACACAGTATATATATATATATATATTATATATATATATATATGAAAACCTACTTAGGGGGCTCACAAACCAGAACTACCTAACCAGTTAAACACAAAAAACAAGTGGGATGAACATCAGAGACACCAAAGTAACGATGATATTCACGCAGATGGTGCCTTGCAGATGGACCTCAAAGCCATGTCTTTCTGCAAAACAAATACCCAAACAAACACTGTAATGGTGCGGTTCTGTGCCACGATGACCATCCTCTTTTCGCAGGAAGCAACGTGATGCTCGCGTGTTTGGAGAACCAAAAGCACAACTTTTTTGTAGTTGCCAGAACCGGAACCCTGGTTGTACCGTCTAGATACCCTCTGGTAAACTAACATAGCTATGGAAAGATCCACCCATTTTCAATGGGAAAATCCACTATTTCTATGGCCATTTTCAATAGCTATGTTAGTCATTACCAGAGGGTATGTCCTTATGCTAATTTTGAGACAAAAGCTGCCTGGTTGCTCAGCTCTCTAAATGAAGCCCGATCCAAAAATTTTCGAAAACTCATGGGATCCCATGGGATCGGGGCAAGCAACTTTGAGACAAAGCATGGTTTTGGTAAAAGGTATGAGATAAATGTTGCTTATTATATGTAATGTAGTTAATTATACTCGTATATATAATATCATACTGATTCGGTGACTCCGTCTCAATACCCTCTTCACAGAAGGATCCAAACTGATTGGGTCAAGGGACATCACAAAGGGATTGTACAGTTAGAGGGGTGCGGTAAGACATCAAAATGGGTGTCTAAGATCTCTAACATGCTATGCTTGAGAATCTCTTCCTCTGATCATATTGGACATCCTCCCAGTTAGCCGTGGTGGATGTAGGGGATGAAACCACAGTAGTCCAGTTTTTTGGACCATTTATTTAGGATGTTTGGAAATGTTTGGAATATGATCCCAGTATTTACATTGTATTTACCTGTTTGATTTCCACGAGTTTCTATGTTTCTTTCTTGGTTTGGCTGCTAGACCCTGGCGTCATGACGCCCGCATCATGACGCCAGGGTCCGAGCTGTTGGACGTCGTAGAGCTTGCGGCTGCCACTGCTTTGGGTTGCCAAAGATCAGAGATTGCTGCGGACACCATCCTAGCCCCCCTGACATGTTTCGAGGAACTTGTTTTGCAATGGGGATCTGAAGATATCTGAAGTATGTCACCTGGATGTTTAAAAATGATCCAAAAAACTGGATGTCACGTTATATAAGTGTTACTCGTACAGATGTGATTTCAGTCGGATGATGGATGATGCCATATGACTGGGTCTTCAACAAAGTCCTGATTTGGTTGGGAAAGCCTCCTGTGTAGGGCTTGCAATTTTGAATGTTCTCCAACTAAACTGATGATAGAACTGATCATAAAACTTGCGCAAGATTGCATTTCTGTTTCCCAAGATTGGGCAACCTATTTTTTGGGGGATATGATAGTGCTCGTAAAATCGTTAATATTGTTCTTGGTGTCATTAGAACAATTCTTCAGGATATGGATTCGAGAGTTTTGGCCCCATCAGAACAGAGACGACATCTCACCAGTGGCAGGCCAAATTGGGCTTGGATTCTGGCGCTGTGGGGTCTCCCAAGTGGATTACTTGGATGACCTTCTGACCAAATCATCCCATGAATCGAGATGGGAGAAACGAATGGGAGGACTGAAATGAGGATGTTTATTTAGTATATTCATATGTTATAATGAAACATCTTCAAACAATTGGTCAGCCTTTATAAATGTGGGCGAACGTTTGCCCAGCAATATGGGTCGAACTAAAATCCACTGAAGATCCTTATGGCATCAACAACCGAAGGCTGTCCGCTTTGTCGATTTGCTGCAGAAAGAGCTGGACATAGGCTGGCACAGGGCAATAGGTCGCACGGGTTGGCACCTGGAAGTCAAGGTAGATGGTTGATTTTCCCATGAGTTGGGGGATGGTTATCATATGTTGTCACTATGATCTGCCCTTTACTGGTGGATCTGGTGGTTATGGGTGGTTAATGTTAAGCCGTTAAGCCCTTATTTTTTGAATCTCATTCATGGTGCTCGGATGACCATCCAGCCTTGGACGGCCTGGGATTTCCTCCCAGAAATGTCTGAAAATAACACCCTGAAAAATACCATCCGCATGCAGAAATTCCCATTCAAATTATTACCATATATATATAATTATATATATATGGTGCCTCACCAGCCTCGGAAATGTTTCATATGTTTTAAAAAATCATTACCATATAGATAAATTAGATATTTGTGAGTCACTTCAACATCTTAAAGCCTGGAGATTCCCTGAGCCATTCCTTTGCGGAGGCAGTCGGCGACTCCCAGCAAGCTTAGTCTTCGACTATCCCAGCGTAGCAGAATTGGTGGACCGAGGCAGAGTTGGGAAGAGTTCGGATCTTCATTCTCTTGGCTATAGGGGATTATACTACCTGGTTTATATACTGGGGATTATGATAACCCATAGTAGGGAAACCTATCAACCAACTAGTATAATGAGATGGGATAGGGGTATTTTTAATGGCTCACTTGTATCCGGACTGATATACACTTAAATCATCCCATCTGAGAAATAGAAAAACGTGGGGATTACAGTGGCAAAACTCAGAACATGTCACTTACATATACGGGTCCTTCCCCCTCCTGGGAATGATTATGAGATGATTTAGGGTTTCCAAGGTAGAACCTACAGTGACCTACAGAAACCATGGAAACCATGGAGATGGGCCGATTTCTATGGGACCATCATGGTATACCTTGAAGGGTCTGAGACCACCAGCCAGTCAAGAAAGAGTGGCTTTCAATCTTTTGTCACATTTGCATCCTCAATGAATATGACTCTCCACGAATTCTCCGGTATATGTCCGTTATATGTCCTAAGAAATCAAAAAGCAGACCACGTTACCAAATTTCAACTGCAATCATCGGTAGCTCAAAGAGTTGGAACATGCATTGTTCATTTTTGTTTAAACTCGAAGCCTCGAGCGGTTCATACCATTGAAGCTTGCATATATCAATATGGGAGTTTCTTAAAATGGGTGTACCCCAAGTCATCATGGGTTTCGATGCGAAAATGGTTTAATGAGTGGATGTTTTGGGGGCACCCATATTTTCGGAAACCTCCATATGAGTGAAACTCCTGGGATCGGTTTTGTTTCAACCATTGCCATATTCAGATCCAGATTTCGCTTCGGAAATGACCAATCACTGTGGGTATTATTGGGTCGTTAGGCTCAGCATGTTGACCCAAACCATACCCTTTCCAGATAATTACTGGCATACAATGTCAAGTAACCTTCAGCAACCTCGTTTCAAACATGTCTAAATGCTGCATTCTATACTGTAGAACAACAACTACTGTAGTTTGAGATGTATAGTATCTCAACCAATCTTAAATGATCTACCAGAAAATAAGAGTAGTCATTGAAAACTCACCATGAATCTAGTGCGAATGGCTCCTCTCTGCCAGGGCTTCCCCGTTTTCTGAGTGACACCAGTGACGCGGTCCTGCCACTCGCCCCTCAGGCCGTTAGATGGGTATCGAGACCCCCCCAAACCCTGCAGGTTATGTGGCAAGCCACGTAAAATGTCCACAAGTAAGCCTTAGATCCTTTGGTTGTAGTGCCTCATATGCTTGAATGCTTTGGGTTTCTCTGTTGTTTTAAGGTTTTCGACCCTGTGCACTGGGGTTTGGGCTGGCTGAGCTACAGTAGTGCTTCAATGTTCCTTAGGTGGTGCCCTTGTGCTTTGGTGCTTTGGGGTGCTGTTGGGCTCTGCGTGTCTATGGGCATTGGGTGCTGAAGGGCTCAGGGGCCGCGCAGATCTTCCAATAAGGTCTTCTTACGTTGCTATCAGATAACCAACATAATCACCCTGTTCAAATCACTTCAAGTCGTCCCACAAAAACTGTTTGTTTTTTTGCGTGACTCTAGTTCATGAGCTGAAAGCCGGCGGCTTCGCCCGTAGATGCTTCTGATTCAAGTCATTCGGGCACCCCTCGAGATGGTTGATACATGTTGATACTGTCATTGGCTCTAAGACACGTGTGGTTCCTTTTGTTTGAACAAAAACAGACCTACAGAAATAGAATGAAACAGATCTTGCCGATTCTTGCCCTCAGAATATGAATGGATACACAAATATCTACATTTTGTTGCAAAACAATATTATTTTCAATTTTCACTTAAATCTGCCTGGTTTAAAGTCGGGCGGTGTTCGTTCCTTCATAAAAAGGTGGATTTGTCGTCCACCACTTGGTGCGAAAACCAGGAGGGTCTGAACATACTCAGATCAAACAATTGGAGAGTTGAAAATTGAAAAATAACAAACACAATTTTGGAGAGTTGAAAAAATAACCAAGTGAAACTTTGACTCCAAGCTACTACACCACTACACTGGGGGCTATTGTTGTCTTGACCTATGCCTTCTGCTGAAACATTTATCAGGTTTATCAGGTTTATCATGAACAAAATTGTAGAATTTAACCCCCATGATTTATATATCATAATCATCCTTCTGAACATGTACTGCAATAAATTGAGTGCCCATTCATCCCTTTTTATTTCCAAACATAAGCCGACATAGCATGGACATAAATGGTTCATAAGGGTCCCCCAAAAAATGATGTGAAACATGTGTGTTTCTTCTGTGAACAGTTCCCAGATTTCTATAGTTGTTCAATATTTTTCGGGGTTACTATATCCATGGATGAATGAAAAAACAGTGTTTTGCATTGTTTTGTGTGAGCCATGAAGATAAACATGTACATAAGTGAGCCATGAAACACACCCCTATCTCTTGAAATACCAGGTGTGTTTTCTCAAGTGGGAAACCCCAATCCCATGGGTATCCTATGGTATCCTGTAGCCGAATCCCCTGAATTTTCACTAGATAGTCTAGCTCTCTCATTAAGCCAGTATAACAGTATAAAACATAACAGTATAACATAACATAACAGTATAACATAGTATAACATAGTATAACATAGTATAACGTAGTACAACATAGTATAACATAGTATAACTCTTCTAGAATTACCAACTATCAATATCTATGTGGCTTACATGCCCTCGGAGGCGGCTGAGTCGAAGTCAATTTTGATCTCTTCGGGCGCCTGGCAGTTGCCCGGGGCCGAGGAGCTGCAGGCGAGGATTTGACCAAATCCGGGCTTTCACTCGGGAAAAAAAAGCGGAGCACTTAGGGATTTTAGATGATTTTAGTATATTTTAATTGAAACACATAGGGGATTTCACTAATTTCACTATCCCTGAGCCAAGCAGGCCAAGCACCTTCGGAAATATGCAGAATTAGATGATTTTAGATGTATTTAGGCTATGATTTGGGGTGATGAAGTACCTTCGCAAGAAGCACTTGGAACATCTTGGAATCATGTATATACAAATATATACATATATATATATATAAATGGTTAACCAAATGGTTAACCCATCCACTTTCAAATTACATTAGTTATATAGTCATATCATTCTTGAAAAATGCATGCATTGCACCATACATGTTGATTCCACACGTACATGTGACTATACAAATCATTAAATGTTCATCTCTGTATCTTATTTTATCTTATCGTATTAGTGTATACATGTTCTTATTTGATCTTATCTTATCTTGTCTTGATTTATCTTATATATTTGTGTGTTATGTTTATTTTTTTTTAATCTTAGCTTATCCTATCCCATCCTATCCTATCCTATCTATCGATCTATCTACCTACCTATCTATTCAGTTCTATTCTATTCCAGTCTAGTCTACTCTAGTTTATCCTATCCTATCTATTTAAATCCCCATGTATATCGCTAGATATACCCCTGAGACGTATCTAGATATGCAGCCCTCCCTTCCGGCGTAGGTTTTGTGGACCCGGCAGCAGGATGAAGTTCAGGAGATCCCGCTGTGCAGGTGCCGGTTTAGCCATGAAGAAATCGATGGTTTACCTACCTATCATAGGGGTTTATCCATCAATCCAACATCGCACACTGTTAAACTACCAGAGGGAAGTTGCGGACATATACTAGGTCATAATTATACACATCTAATTGTAGGTTAGTTTTTTTAGTTTTTGCTGATATATTAACAACACATAATAAGAGTGTATGATCAGAACATGATTTCGCCTATAGATGGACAGATGGAAGCACGATCTGGAGCAGACATTGTGGGTACACTTTTGAGAATAGTTGACGGGTACATACTGGACAATCAAAATCCTTGTTGTTGGACACACCTGTCTCTCTTCATGTTTTTGTGTAGGCTTTCTTAGTTGCTTGCTTGGTCATTGTTGTTGTGTTAATTATGTGGTGTTCATGTTGTCGATGTTCCCAATACCACAATGAGGTATGAATTTACCATGGCTAGTATGGTGGGGTGAACTCCAAGCTTTGCGGGAACATACCAATATTGTCATGGTGAAAGATTTCCATCTGATCCGGGATAATCCGGGATGGTCCTTGCTTGATTATCATCGATCCATATGTTCCTATCCTACCATTATCCTTGGCTAAGTCGATTATCCTCTGGTTTCCTACCATATCCCATCCTATCCTACCATATCCATCCATATCCTATAGCCATTAAGGTAATTAAGTCCTATCCTGCCATCCCAGGTGGGATTGGACGACCTGCGAGACCTGCCAATCCTTAGGCTGGGATGTTTACCATCAAAAAAGGAGCAGGATGTCGCAACTATCCACTGGATTTCAATGTTGGGATGACTAAAATGATGATCTGGAAGGGAATCAGCCCCAAACGGCCAAGAAAGCTGATTGGTGTTTCTGGTAATTTTGCGGAGGATTGGGTTCCCATTTCATTCCCCTAATATTAAATACATCCCAACAAGGAAATCTACGGGACCTTGAAATGAATAAGTTGAATAATTACTCAAACTGGATTCATTTGGGGAGTCGTTAGGGGGAAGGGGTTAACAATGAGGGTTTGGACTTTATGGCCACTGGTTGCTTGCTAGACATAGATATAGTTGGTTGATCCTTGGTGATAAACACTGCAATCAACATTCAGAAACCCTTACATAATTATTTCCCTTCTCCACGGTTTGGTTAATTGGCAGAGGGGTAACCCCTCATTGAACAAGCAAATGATCAAAACCTTGATTCACAAAATCCGACCCCTCATGTTTTTTTCCCCCAAGGCCATCATTGGTTTTCAACCTATAGTCACTATAGTCATAGGTGGACAACCCATTGGGGACTCAAATGGGTTCCTGACGGTTACCAGGTACTGCATGACCGGGTCTCTTTTTTGGCCGGGAGGTGTTCGGCATGGCAGCTTCATTGAGAACGCTGATCAATTTGATGCAGAATTCTTTAGTGCGGAACTCGGTTGGTTTTGAACTGAGAAATCACCATCCCCCCAACCAACACCCTGCCATTGAGTTGGGGGTTGGAACCTCAAGTGATGCCGGGAGTCTGTGTGAGTTTTGGGCTTGGTAAATGGTTTCATTTGGGTGTGGATCAAAATAGGCAACCATTTAATTGCTACTTTCTAGTAGTAAACCACCCGGTCTTGGCTTTGGATCCATGAGCAAGGTCAAAGCCTTCTTTTGGGGCTCCATTGGAACCCTGGAAGTCAAAATGAGTTTTTTTTTGGCGAAAATGGAGATCTGGACCAGATTGGTGATCATTCAAGGACTACCAGGTAGCTACATACATAGAGTATTTCCGTGACTTGGGATTCACAGTACCGAGAATTTATGGGTTGGTTCAGGACAGACCCAAGATTCGTGCCTTGACCGATGGTCCGATGGTCAGTTTACCCTACCCCCAGGGGGGGCCAAGAGATGTTGATCTTGATGCTGATGCTGATGATGATGATTATGATGATGATGATGATGATGATGATGGTGATGACAAATGACTCTGATGTTTCAGGGTGTTTGAAAACAGCAATTCTGTTGGAAGCCGCTGGCTTCAACTTCCAAGCTTGGGCCACTGCAAAGAAGTGTGTTAGTCAAAACCTAGGCTACAAGGATTTTGAAACATCACCTGCAAGGCTGTTTCAATGGATTTCTGGTTTTGACCCAGGTGCCAGATATTCAACTTGTGAAACCGAGGTCTCTCAGCAGCAGAAACCCAAGTGCGGCCCTTGGCCCCAACATCCACCGAAATCTCCTGGTTGCGAGTTACAGTAGTTATTGCATCATTTTCAAGTTAGACCCAGACCCAGACCCTCCGTTTGTACCCATATACAGTTCTTATCCCATAGTTTTAGGACTTTTGCCATTTATTGGGAAGGTATTTGGAGGGTCTAACAGTATGGAAAGGCCAACTGGGTCCATTTGCAGAGTTATTTTAGGGGTACTTTGCTCTGTTGATCCCAGTTGCAGGGGTCGCCAAGTACTTGAGTACTTGCACAAGATTAACTCGTTAGAACAAAGTATGTGCCATGATGATAGCTTGGGTAAATTTCCCAGTCTTCGGGGGGATGGGAATAATCAATCGATCAAAAGGGATTCATGGACTGATTTTCTTTGGGATTCCCACTATGATGGATGGTCATACCAGACAAATCCCTATGTAATTTGACCATAGCATGCACATGTTTCCCATAATATGATGTATACTACTGGTATGGCACCTAATTCAGCACCCAAATGAGTATCCACAATCTATACTATACAATAACATATACTACCAGTAGTACCCGCACGAGGCGGGGCAGAAGTTGCCTTAAGGATATATAAGAACTTTCTCATCTATAGAACTTGCATGCGCCGTGCGCCAGCCAAGCCCGTGCGTGCGTGCACTCCGCGAAAGTTGTGTCCTGTTTCACATGTCACATTTGAAGCTCCACTTCGCACTTCACACTCCACACTTCACGCTTCACACTGCACTCTTCGCACTCCACACTTCACGCTTCACACTCCACACTTCACACTTCACACTGCGCTCTGCGCACTCAACACTTCACTTCACACTGCACTCTTAAGACTCCACACTCCACACTTCACACTTCACACTCCACACTTCACACTGCACTCTTCGCACTCCAAACTTCACACTTCACACTCCACACTTCACACTTCACAGTCCACACTTCACACTTCTCACTTCTCACTGCTTTCTTCACACTCCACACTTCACACTCCACACTTCACACTGCACTCTTCACGCCC
>Ga0126342_10014372_pt1 | contig 13984 bp, 9 predicted proteins | sample Cyp1metagenome_FD_92528 | JGI IMG/M metagenome (GOLD analysis project Ga0126342, IMG submission 92528) | Coral microbial communities from Lord Howe Island, Old Settlement Bay, Australia - Cyphastrea 1 metagenome | ecosystem: Host-associated > Invertebrates > Cnidaria > Coral ...
TGGACAATGATCCACAAATGGGCAAAGTCCACATCTATGTACCCTCTGGTAATTTGACATAGCTATTGAAAATGGCCCATTTTTAGATGGTTTACCATAAAAAATGGTGATTTTCCATAGTTAATTATGTTAGTTTACCAGAGGGCAAACGTCTACGGGATGGTAACCCATGGCTATGGTAGGAGGCAATCCACGTCCAGGAGGCAATCGATCGGTCTGGAATCTTCCTCGTCCTGAAAAACTCAGGGCAAGTGAACATAGATCCAGATGGGTCAAATGAAATTCCCCAGTCCATTTTTAATGGGTAAACCTCCATTTTCCTATGGTTTTCCTATGGTTTTCTTATGGTTATGGTAATGTAGATAGATACATTGGCAATGGAAATGTTCATCAATGTTTGCTGCTTGGTGGTTTGGATCAATAACATGGTGTAGTAAATCCCATTAAATCACCATTCAATATAATGACTAAATCTACTAAATCCCATTCTGCTTGGTGGTTTGGAACATGAATGGCTTATTTTTCCGTATATTGGGAATTTCATCATCCCAACTGACGAACTCCATGATTTTTCAGAGGGGTTAAAATCACCAACCAGTCTGTTTTGCAGGAACTTGGAGTATTATCCATTTTTGTTTCAAACGTGGATTACAATCTCAATCCAGAGATTCGGTCAAATTGGGTACTGAATCCAGAGATTTTGGGCAGCAAATTGGATCAGGTGTCTGCTTTTTCTTGATTTTTTATTTGGGGTAGCAAATTCTTTTGACCCATCTCCCAATCTGAAAAATGCATTGGTCAAATGCGTGTGTGTTTTCGCTGCAGAAATCCGAGTGCTTTGACGTTTTTGGCATTCGATGAGTTCGATGTCGCTTTTAGGATCATCCCAGGGATCCAGTTATGGCTAATGACACTGGTCAATAACATGACTGGTTGGTGGTTTGGAACATGAATTTTACTTTTCCATATATTGGGAATTTCATAATCCCAACTGACTAATATTTTTCAGAGAGGTAGGTATACCACCAACCAGCATGAGTTTATAACACATGTTTGAGAACAGTAAGGCCTTATGAAGTTCCTGGATTATCCCATGGCACCCCTGACACTTTTTAAAAAAATCACTGGTTAGTACCCTCTGGTCATAGAAAATGGCCATAGAAATAGTGGATGTACCCATTAAAAATGGTGATTTTCCCATCAGTTTTTTGTATGTTCACCTTAAAGATCCCTCTATAAATGATGTTTATATGAATTCTATGGACCTGATTTATAGAAAATAATCCCTGATGATTGGTTTAGTTCGATGATTTCTCCGGCGACCTTCATTTAGTGCGGTTGGATTTTTTCCACATTTGAATACCAGAGCTGGTTGGTGGTTTCAAACATGACTGGATTATTTTCCATTTCATATATGGGATATATAATCCGAAACCCATTGGTTCCGAACTCCATCATTTTTCAAGATGGTTTACTTTTTAAACCACCAAGCAGACCATTCACCAGACCATTCACCAGACCATTAACCAGACCATTAACCATGGAAATCCCTATGGAAATCCTTCCCATAGATGGTTATTGCACCACCAAGCAGAGAGGCTAACGAATCCCAGGAAGGTCCATGGCCATATAAAAATTTTGCTCCATGGCCATGGACCTGATTTGACCATCCGATGTTCAGACATGTTCAGAGGCAGCCCATAATGTATATAATGTCAACCCCGGATGAGACTAAACCATGGTTTATTAATTAGGGGGGTACTCCTCCAATAGTCATTTCATCCAATACTTAAATGGTACCCCCCCAATTAACCAGCCTAGGGGTTTATTAATCCAGGGTTGACATTATATATATAGGTATTTACATACTATGATGATTAATGATTACTATATAAATAACCACTATATATGGATGATATGTGGTGATATATGGATATACATATATATACATATATATATATGGGTAAATTTCATCACGACCTCACTGTTCTCCCGAACCCTGGAAATCATGGTTAGGATATAGGGAAATCATCCCCATGTGAGGCCGCAAGATTCAGGTTAGTGAAATATTATAATTTACCCAGATTGATGATTACTATCCATCTATGCATCCTAGCCATTAGTTGGTTGGTGAAAAGATCCAAAAATCGCTGTTGGCAATCTTCCATCTTGCCTCTTCTAATAAAGGTTGACGTTAGTTGCTATATTTTTTCTATGAGTTAATTAGTTCATTGGTTGGTTTATGTCATTTTATACCCTAACCGCTTTTCATATTGAATGGTTGGTTAAAGTTTGGAATCCCGCAGACGACAACATGTTGAACCTCTCGCCTCAGATTCACCTCAGATTCAGCGCCTGGAAAAAAAACTGCAGGATGACATCGGTTCTGCCGGAATCAGATGCTCTAGAGTGTCTTGGTGCTTTACAATATATGGGATTGATGGGGATTTAGCCAACAATTATGGGGACATATGATCATTAGATATGCTATTGACATGAATATATCTGGGTAAATTATAGCTGCGACCGAGCCCTGGAATCATGGTTTTTATAGGGGAATCATCCCCAAATGGCCGCAAGATTCAGGTTAGTGAAATCTTATAATTTACCCAGATACATGGGATTGATGGGGATTTAGGCAACAATTATGGGGAAATATGATCATTAGATATGCTATTGACATGGCTCTGTCTGAGAACGGGGTATACCGGTACGGTATACCCTTAAAATGGCTATTTGAATGGGGAACATCATGATTAAGCACTGGATGTCTGGGCACCCTATTTTCAGACAACTGTCGGTTGATGTCCTTTTTTTGTAGGGTTTGGTTGGGTAAATGATTTCCTTTTCTTCGCATAAATGGTGTGGTGGTGGATATGTGCATATATATATATACAATTATGTATATATATATATTTATGTATAGTTGTATATACTTGCCAGCTGAACATAGCTAGAAATGCGTGTTTTGCAGGGTACCAAAGATTGGCCATGTTTCGTGCGCTTTGATCACTGTTTTCATCTGTGAAAAACACATGTCATTTCTTCGGTTTTGGTTACTCGACCCCGAGGTATGAAGTACCTACTTAGTAAGGTCGATGGACTTTTAGCTTGCGCTTTTTAATGACACTCGTTGGGCTTATACTATGCATGAATCATTTTTTGATCTCAGGTTTAGTGGTAAGCTTGAAATGACCGTTTCTGTCATTTCCAGAGTTAGTTTATATTTTTTTAATTTGATATAATCCCATTAATCCCATTAAACTAAATCCCATTAATTTGATATAATCCCATTAATTTATAAAATTATAAATACCATTCTATAATCCCATGAATCCCGTCCCCCGTTCATATTACCCCCCGTTCGAAGCCAGTAGGCAGTAGGGGATGAAACCACTAATTTTTCAACCTTCTTCCCGGGTAACCGGGGGGATTATCTTCACTGTCAAATCCATATGATTTAAGATTAACGCATATTCAAACCATATTAAAACCATATTAGAACCATATTAAAACCACATTTAAACCTATTGAAACCACATTAAAACATACTAAAACCACATTAAAACATACTAAAACCACATTAAAACATATTAAAACCATATTAAAACATATTAAAACCATATTAAAACATATTAAAACCATATTAAAACCATGTTAGAACCAACCCGTTTGAGACACTCCCATTAAATACTTACCTTTTGGAAAGGCAGATCTATGGGATCACAGCGTTTGAAACATGAAGGGATGTAGCCCTAGGGTAAACGTTTAAGTAGACCTGGTAACCCCCTATGGTTTCCCTGGATAAATGAATTGAACATGGTAGGTTTTCCACATATCTATACATATCTATGTTAGTTTACAGGAGGGTAAGTAACGTTCATGGGTATTTAACCACCAAACTTATGGATTTTAGCCAGCCAAACATGGGATTTTTTCAGCAACAAATATGGAGATGAAATGGCGGGATATCATAGAAAACACATGGTGATTCGCCCTTCTCAATATAACTGCTGGTTGATAAACCCCGACACATAAACCCAATCTGATTGGTGGTTTGGAACATGAATGGATTATTTTTCCATATATTGGGAATAGTAACCCCAACTGACGAACTCATATTTTTCAGAGGGGTGGCGAAAAACCACCAACCAGCAATCATTCCTGGTCGGTTCACCGTTCAGGTGTTGGTTGGTTACCTATGATAGCGGATGGACAAGCCATGGTCCCCCAGTGAACAAATCCCACCCATGATTCTCGTGATTCTGCGGATGGTTTATCATTTGGGTTTACCACATGACACATGATGGATATTCCATGTCTTTGTTGATTTACCGGTAGGTAACCAGTAGGTAACTCCGCTCGTCTTCCAGGTTGACTTGCTTCTTCCGACTTTATTGCGGTCGACACCAGCCGCTCACAGGCACAAAATGGTTGTTGTTCTGTTGTGGTCTGGGGATCAAAATGAGAACCTGGTTGGTGGTTTGGAACATTTTTCATTTTCCCATATATTGGGAATAATACTCCCAACTGACTAATATTTTTCAAGATGGTTAAAACCACCAACCAGTAACTTCGCACATGTCGCATCATGGTGTTTTAAACGATGCCCTTTATAAAGCGCACTTACCTTGTGGATAAGCCATTTCCAAGGAAAATGACCAAAAAAGGATGCTGGATTTTAGTGATGGATTACCTGAGGTGCATCCCCGTGAAGTGGTTTTTTTAAAAACCGCTGTACTAATACCCGGCCTGGTAAACGTTTACATAGCAATGGAAAATCACCATTTTTCATGGGAAAATCCACTATAAATGGCAATTTTCAATAGCTATGTTAAATTACCAGAGGGTATATATATATATATATAATCCATATAGAACTGGTGATATTCCATACAACCAAGGCATAAAAAAAGGTTGCCCACTACCTGGAAGGCACACCCAAGTAGTTCTTTTTGAGCGTTCCCGACTTGTTGGGATCTACAAACGGGGTGACTTTGCGGTCTTGGGAGGTTTTTAGGACCATACCAAATACTGGGAGGCAAGTTTACTGGGTTTTGCCACACTAGATGATTGCCACGCCATTGAACAGCCAGTGCCTTGCGGGTAAGTGATGGCCCTTGTGGCTTTTCCGTGGCTAAAGAGCTGGCGTTAGCTGATCCAAATTCGCTTCAAATACATATGGATCAAAGTTGTTGGAACCCAAAATGTATGGTTTACCCTCTGGTTATTTAACATAGCCATGGTATAGATGGCCCATTTATAGATGGTTTACCCATTAAAATGGTGATTTTCCATGGCAAACTGTTAGTCATAACCAGATGGTAATCTGAAAGAAAACCAAAGTGTGGGGTCCGTTGGTGCCCCAATGACCTATGTTTTCAGATGTTTATCAACCTTCCAACACAAATAGTTTAACGCTAAACATGATCGGATGGTGAGTAGTCCTGGTGATATCTGGAGCTCAGTGCTTTCTCACACACAAACAACGAAAGAGGAAAAGACGTATATGGGGATGGGTCAACACCTAGTCTTACTACCCTCTGGTAATTTGTTACAGTTTGCGAACTGGAAAATGGCCATAGAAATAGTTATAATAGTTGATTTTCCCATTAAAAAAAATGGTGATTTACCGTTTACCAGAGGTTTATATTGGTGGGAATACACATCCATTAACGAGCTATGACTCAGGGTACCCCGGGTACCTGAAGTGCCCGTGTTTTGACTGCCATATCAAGAAATAACTTGTATCAACTTACTAATGCCTCGATGCTTGCGTGGCCAAGGGGCCAGCTTTTGGATAGTTTACCCTCTGGTGAACTAACATAGCAATGGAAAATGGCCATTTATAGTGGATTTTCCCATTAAAAATGGTGATTTTCCATTGCTATGTTAGTTCACCAGAGGGTACCGGATGGTAGATCTTATCAAGAATCTTATCTGCTATTTTAATCTATTTTACACGTTTTTCTTCATTGTTCCATTGTTCAAGCTGCTACGAGTTCGCGGAAAAAGAAGTTGAGAGATCACGAAATCAGATTCCTAGTGGTTGATGCTCCTGAAAAAAAGCATTGGTTGTTTGATTAATCGAGACGCAACAATGTTCAGGGTATCTAAGATTGGCAATGCGGCTGGGGATATAGTTGGGAGTCAGCAGTCAACCAGTTGGGGATTTCAACCATCGTTGGACTCGAGGCTTTTGCACCACAAAAAAAGGGATAGAATCCAAAAATTTTTTCGGCCAGCTGGAGCGACGAACTATGGGATTAGAAGAAATTGGAGTACACTCTGGTAATTTGTTACAGTTTGCGAACTGGAAAACGGCCATTTATAGTGGATTTACCAATGAAAAAAGGTGATTTTCCATAGCTATGTTAGTTTACCAGAGGGTATCTAGTATAGTGGGGATTATCAACCAATCCTGGAAACCCCCACTTCACCAACCAATACGGGGATTATAATGACTTGGTGCAGCACTTGCGGCACTGCTCGACTCGAAGTTTATGGATCTTTAAAGTGGCGACACCCAAGCAGCCTGAAAATGTCGGATTTAACCGTCCAGATGGTCATTCATAATTTCAAAAGGGAAAATATATGAAAATAGGGTAAAAACATCAAATTTGCAATTACCCTATTTTCAGACAAACCCAGATTGGCAAAGGTTTCATGTTGGCAAGATTGGAAGTGGCAAAAGATTACGGAAACTTTTGGAGTAGCGCCTCCCACCCGCTCTGATTTTGGAACTATACTTGTTTGTCCGTCATAGGGCACCCCAAACTTTGATTGTTCATTACCCTCTGGTAATTTAACAGTTTGCTATTGAACATGGCCATTTATAGTTGATTTACCCATGAAACATGGTGATTTTCCACAATTATGTAAACGTTTACCAGAGGGTATAGTTGACCAGATTTTCTCTTATGCACTTTACCCGATTTCCAGACACACCCATACACAACCATACACAGTGGCTCTGTCGAGAATCGCACTCTGTCACCTGCGCTATGAGTGGCACCTGTGATGGAAGACTCCAAAGAGAAGGTTTGGATGAAATAAACAACTTCTAGAAATAAACAATGGTTAATATTGGTTAATAATGGTCAATATTGGTTAATAATGGTTAATAATGATTGATAATGGTGATTAATGGATGACTAATGATGATTAATGTGGGTAAAACAATGCCATCATAAACCATCCCCCAAATCGCCATAGGTGTTTTTTTTTACCATTCCCAGGAAAATAGGTGCTTTATGACATTGCTTTACCCACATTTCGGATGAAATACCCTCTGGTAATTTAACATAGCTATTGAACATGACCATTTATAGTGGAATTTCCCATGAAAAAAGGTGATTTTTTCCATAGTTATGTAAACGTTTACCAGAGGGTAGACTCTATGTTGGATAATGTTGGATAATGGAAATAGGACATTTTAAGATGGAAATCTCCAGTGTGGACGATGATAGATTGAACGTACCATTGCCTCAATGGGAGATCTCCAGGATCCAACAGATTGGAGCTACGTAAACGTACCATATGTTTGGCCATATTTTGCTGGGAGAATTCCCTGAAATTTAGGCCTAAAAAATAGGCCGAATATATGGTAGGTACCCCAAATTTAGGTTCCTGAAATGGCCAGTGACTGCCAGCGTGCCAATGTTTCGTTTTTTTTTTCAAACTCACGAATGCTATGCATATGTGGGTGATAGCTCCCGGCGAACAACAGCCCGCTGAAGAATTTTCACAGCCTGCACTTCTCTGCGTGGTTGACTCTCTCGACGAAACTGGACGCCTTTGCAACGACCATGCGCGACTCTTTCCCACGCTTTTCATGCTGAGATGATCCCTGGAGTCGCTTTCCATGAGCGCGCTGGGGCATTGGCGTATCAAATCTTGGTGGCTCACCGCCACCCTGCTTAGAAAGGGGAGTATAGCCCATACGGAAACATGGTAAGCAATGTAAGCAGGATTAGCCCAGTTAAGTGGGGCTACAGCTGATGTGCCATTTTTTGGGGCGCACAGCCGCCAATGAGGGAACATTTTGTGATAGCCGCCTGTGGAATTTTTAGGTTCCTCTTCTGAGACAAGCACGCATTGGCTAGCAAATCTGGCAGGGTAGGCCCCCAAAGGGCACCCCCTGCAGGTGGAGAGCTGCTATTGGAACCGATTGCGTGGCCAGACGATCTTAGGGAAGGCGGGTGGTGAAGTGGAGACGGATGTAGGCATGGATGGCAGCGCGAAATCGGGAGCATGCACCCACATCTGGAATCATGTTTGGACAAGCCTTTTATCTCTGGGGAACACTGACAATGAATAGGAAGTAAAGATTCAGATCTGACGTTTGGGGTTGAACATAGGCCCAGACATACAATCACGACATAGTTTTCCCGCATACTTATCATACTTGGTGGCTCACCCCAGTTAGTAAGTGGGTAACACTGTCAGTTGCAACTGGGCTAACATGACTAACCGTACTTAAGCCACTTAGAAGTGGGGCTAAGAATCATGTCAGAAGCGGGGTGAACCACTAAACGCATCTAAATGCGATCACAAAATAAATGTTTACTGTGGCACTGTCAGTGTTTCTAAAACATACTTGCATGTTTCCACTGGAGATTATTGCCACTCAAGAAAGTTCAAGAAAGACTGATTCGATCCGAATACGAAACCCTTATGATTTCGAGAGCTCTAGAACTGGATTTTTCACGGATAAATCGTGCACACGGACTCCATGATCTGGAGGAACCTGTGAACATTCTCCATGTGGAAATGTAAAGTGCCCCTGTGTATCAACCAAAAAAATCATCACCCAGCCACCAACGACCTTGAATCTTGGTGTGCAGTCTTTCCTGCGCATTGCTTACCATCATTGAACTGCTGGGTGGTGGGCACCATTCCATGTGTGACAATGAGCAGGTGAGCAACTCCATTTCCGATTTCGACCAGGTATTATCGGACATCATGGCCCCAACATCGGATGAAAAACTTCAGAGTCCTGGAGGAGAAACCTCAGAATCCTGCAGAGGTCAGTGGAGGAACCGCGCAAAGACCGGATGTGCTGGTTTTGGCAGGAGTCGCTCTCTGCGTCGCGACTTTGGAAGGCTCTGGCCAAGGACCTTTCCGATGCTGCAGTGAAATTTGATTTTTGCTGCAGTTTTAGCAGGAAGCAACAGTTTCAGATCCACCTGCATGGAAAGTTGGCGCGTGAGGCTTTGGAGGCTGTCTCACATTTGGCTCACCAAAAACCCAGCCAGTTTGTATCAGCAGACCCACCAGAATGCAAGACCCCTGCGATTCGCGAAATGATAAGTAAACAATTTAACATTGTATTTGTATACGTTGTATATGTACATAGCCTTCTTGCAGCTGCTCTGCGGGGACGTGGCTAATCCACGAAGTGGGAATCTTACCCAGTATTCTCATTGATTCGAAATTCTATTCGCATTTTTGGTTGATCTTAGTTGAGCTTGACCCAGCATTGGAAAATATTGTATCAACTAATGGTATACAAAAAAAACTGACCTGATATGAATATACCTGCAATAATACCCAGACATATCATACCTGCAAATATTTTATATCTGGTATATGCCTGCGATGAATGAAACAACATATCCCAGGTTTTGGGCTCAACATGGACTGATTGATGATGTGTGTGTCATATATTTTTCATGGGGGCAATCAACCACCAATGGATCAACCAATCTTTGCAGGTGAACTTCTCATATTTTTTTTGCCTTATGTTTCTCTGAGATCTATGGGGTGATCCCAAATTTCGTTGAAGGGTCCATAAGGGTCCTAAATAGGTCAAACCCATTTTGGGGATTTAAACCCAACCAATATTCATTGGGTTCCTGTAAATTTCTCCACGCATCAATTCATTGCTTGGATTCTTGGTGAATATCGCGGATTTTTCAGGATTGACCAGTAGATATTCCTGAGAGAAGTCGGTGGTAAGGCAAACCATGGTTTCCTCCAACATTTTTCCCTGAAACCGACCCAATCTCATATTTTATCCATTTTTATTCCATCTATAATGGGTAAAATATGGGGAATTTGAACCAAACCCATCATTTACAATGTGATGATGCCCCGAAATATAAGCTGGTTTAGGAACCCCATTCACTATAGTTTACATCCCCAACAAACCCTAGTTAACCAAATTATAAGTCAATTTAGCTTTCATAAATCAGTTATAGATCACATGAAATCCCCTATTTTTGGTGGTTAGATCACCATTTTCCTATGTTTTTCCAAAACACATGTGGTTTTCCCTAGGGATTTGTCATTGGTTTACGGTCAGGTTGCCCCTTCCAGGCGATGAGCCGATGCCAGCGGTGCGTTTGAGCTGTGCGTTTTACAGATCCTCTGGGGCTGAGTTTGGCAAACCTTTGGGGATGAGATTATGGGATAACTTGATTCAATAGATTGATTTAATGGTGATTAATAGCGATTAATGGGGATTAATGTTATCCTATCTGGTTGGTGGTTTGGAACATGAATTTCATATTTTATCATATCTTGGGAATGTCATCATCCCAGCTGACTTTCATGTTTTTCAGAGGGGTGGCTCAACCACCAAGCAGAGTAATATGATTGGGATATGGGGGATGATATGATGGATCAATACCATTCAATACCATTTATAGTGGATTTTCCCATTAAACATGGTGATTTTCCTTAGTTAATATGGCTATGGATCAATACCTATAAACAACATTTTTAGGGGGATGAAGATCCTTAAATCCCAGCGATTTCCATGTGAACTGCAGGGGTTTAGCAGGTTTTGACCCATCCCCATATGATGGGTAAGCTACTGTAACCCTGTAACCAGTAATATGATTTGGATATGACTATAACCACCATCAATGGGATAATGATGATTGATCAATGGATTTATGAAATACTTGCATGTTCATGGGCTTAATTCTATTCTCCAGATATTGCTGTAAATATCCCTCATATGGCCCCCCAAAAGAGAATTGATCCAATACTAAACTTGGGTGTGTACGGGGGGTGTTTAGTTTTAGGGGGAAGGGATTCTTTGGCATTGACCAGAATACCACAATGGGTTAATAAACCAACCAATAACTTGAGAAATGATACTTGGTGATGACGTTTTTTGATGTGTATCCCAGTTTGTTAAGTTGCTTATAACATCTTATAACATCTTATAGTATCTTGTGCATATAGCCCATTGATGAAACTGTGGATATTCCATGTACAACTGGGGTGTAATTTGGCTATTAGCCACTTACGATGCTGCACCCCCAAGCACAACATGTTCATTATAGTAGCCCGCCCCCCACAAAAGGGAATACAACCAGAAATTGAATGTATGGTTATGTATGTACTGTATTCACACACACACATATATATATGCATATACACACTTATACTTATATTGGTTGCTTTTATGCCAAATAAAGTACAGTATATATTGCATAGGTTTCTAGTGAAGTGGGTCAAGAAAGTATATATATATATAATATATATATATAGAGATAGAGTAGTCCCCTAGAAAAAAGGGTTGATTTTTCACCCAGGAAACACTGAGGTTTACCTGGTGAAAATGAACGTTTACTTAGCAAACTCGGAAACCGGGGGTACTTTGATCCTTTAACCTTTAAGTAGAAACGATGGTATCCACTATATAACCAACCAAGAAATTGTCCGCAGGGTATCTAAGATCGACCATGTGCAGTGGATCAACAAGTATAGTAAATTGTAACATCCAAAAGGTCAAACAATAGGTTCAATTTAGCACTATTCTGGTATTTGCCAAAATTATTTTGCCTATCTTTTCGTGGTGTGCTATATATCACTAGAGTATGGGAAAGGTCCGGCGCGCTGCACTCAATGTGTAGAACGGGTCTGCCCGTGATCCCGAATGCCTGGAAGGGAGAAGGTGCAGGAACCCCAGAAATTTATGGGAAAGCACAATGGTTTTAATGTTACCCTCTGGCAAACAAACATAGCTATTGAAAATGGCCACAGAAATAATTGATTTACCCATGAAAAATGGTGATTTTCCATTGTTATGTTAGTTTACCAGAGGGTAATGTTTATATAATATATCTCATACCTCACTATCAAAGCATGAAGAAACAATGGTCTGGGTAAATTTCATCACGACCACACTGTTCTCCCGAACCCTGGAATCATGGTTAGGATTCGGGACATCATCCCCAAATAGCCGCAAGTTTCAGGTTAGTGAAATATTATGATATACCCAGAATGGTTTACTTTTATTTTTCTTAAATCTCCAATCGCAATCCGGTGAATTTTCCATGGCCACATCGACAGGTGGCTTTGCCGCGATCGGTGTCGCCACAAGGTGACTTTGCCGCGACGGTTGATGTTTTGGAGCCGTTGCAAAAAGGGTTGTTTTTTAGAAAGACCTCCCACGGAAAAACACTAGGAATTCAACATTCGTATTTTGTGGTGATTTTTTGGATTGAACATCTTGAACCCAACACGAGATTTTTCGAAACTGTCGAACAAATAAAATGGGCATGGCCACGAATACTTGGGTCCAAGAATCAGAATGAGGGAGTGGCCATAGGGGAAAGTGAGACAGGGAGCTGGAAGGGATATATATAAATATATATATATATAAATATATATATATATATAAATATATATATATATATATATAAATATATATATAATATTATATATATACACATAGATACTAAGTAGCTATTTCTTTTTTGTAGGGTACAAGATTGACTATATACGTGATTATGCGTGTATCTATGAGTTTCCATCTTCCAAACGGGGCTGGAATCTCCGAATCTCCGGAAGGTTAAGTTCCATGGTGATATCTCGATAACACCCATCAACGGGGGTTGCAAACACTAGTACCCTGCAAAAAAGAAATAGCTGCTTAGTGTGTGTATATATATATATATGTATATATATATATCTGTATACATACACATACATATTCCTATTTATACGAAAATACTTGAAAATACCAGGTGTCCCTGGTGAAAGGCAATCATATCCAAGTTTCTCATATTTTTCATCCATGAAAGTTTGGTGACATCATGGCTTAGAGCTTTACCCCGCAGATCATGAGATAAGTTGGAACCAACATCCATGATATTTGGCTACAATGTCAATAATTCACCAACTGGAAAGAATATGTTTTCGAGAATTATTTTGAACTTTCATTATTATTATTATCTATTTAGCTGGACATAATGACAACAAGCACGATATTTTGTAGTAACTAGTTAAGAACATAATAGATAGTTAAGAAATCATGATAGTTAAGCATATCATAGTTAGTACAATAAGTACATAATTATGATTATCTATGATAGTTAGGTTTTTCCATACTAAGTTCCTAACATAAAATGTATGCAATTTGATGTTGGAATTTTACCGAGATACCTATATTTTATTTCATATCATCCCCACTTTTTGCAGATCCAAATCATATCCGTTCAAAAACCCATGGGGAAATGGGAAATCATGGGGGAAATCAGGGGGAAATCATGACTGCTTGGTGGTTTCAAACATGAATGGATTATTTTCCATTTCATATATGGGATGTCATCCGAAACCCATTGACGAACTCCATCATTTTTCAAGATGGTTAAAATTAACCACCAACCAGCCATAGTTATATTGGTGTTTACCACATATTTTTCCTTGCTGAAATCTTCATTGCAGAGTGGGATTGGCTTCTTTGCTCATACCGAAGAGCGGACGCTTAAATTGACCAGATGGGCATGTTGATATGGCAGTCCCTTACACTATTTGGACGTAAAAAAACCATCGTTGATTCGCCTGAGGAATGGGAAAACATATGAATAAATGATAGTTTAGCCTCTGGCAATCCAACTTGGCTGGAAACTCACTGTGCAAGCGCAAGATACAGTATATACTTATGTTCACCACTTAGGCAGAATCCTATAAACTTGAAAATCAATTTATTTGTGAAAAAAATGTGAAAAAATGTAAAACAAAA
>Ga0126342_10014373_pt1 | contig 13983 bp, 14 predicted proteins | sample Cyp1metagenome_FD_92528 | JGI IMG/M metagenome (GOLD analysis project Ga0126342, IMG submission 92528) | Coral microbial communities from Lord Howe Island, Old Settlement Bay, Australia - Cyphastrea 1 metagenome | ecosystem: Host-associated > Invertebrates > Cnidaria > Coral ...
ATTACATACATTACATACATTACATACATTACATACATTACATACATTACATACATTACATACATTACATACATACATACATTACATACATACATACATACATACATACATACATACATACATCCATGCATACATACATACATCCATGCATACATACATACATACATACATACATTACATACATACATACATACATACATACATATATATATATATATTACATATATATATAGCACATGTGTGTCAGAGTGCGTGTGCAGCATACGTACGTATATATTGTATAAGGATGTATATAAATAGGATACGATGGGATGCGATAGGATAGGATAGGATAGAATTGGATAGGTCGGATAGGTAGATAGATAGTTAGTAAGATAAGACAAGACAAGACAAGACAAGACAGGGTAGGGTAGAGTAGGATAGGATGGATAGATAGATAGATAGTTCCTAGAATTGTGGTTTAGCAATTTTTAATATAGATTTACCCCTAGCGTTGCCACCATCCGCTACAAATGCCAAAAACATCCTGCAACCTTCAACTTGGTTTGCCCAAGCATGAGTCACGATTACCACAAATCCACTGGTTCATGGTGGTCTATCATCACGTTCCCTGTGAAACTACTCTTTGGTGTCTTTTGCATTTTGATCATTTTCTTACATCTTTTCAATCCAGCCCACCGCGAATCTGAACCAAGCTGCCCCCTTCTTGAAGCAAAAGCGATTGTTGGTCAACGCCACCACCATGAAGTCGCCCATCAGCAGACTCCGCTGCACGCGTGTTGCAGCTGTCCAGGAGCCGGCGGAGCCGGGCTCGTTCTTCTGGCGAATATCATCCCAAAGCTCAATGAGATGCCTGCGACGTAGAGCCACTAGGTGTAGATATGTACCTAGTTATTTATGAAAGTTGTGTCATGCAAATGTTAAGTATAAAGTATAATAAGATATAATAAGTATTATATGGGTCCCAGTTTCTCTCTCTCTCTCTCTCTCTGATTTTCTTCATTTTAGGTTTAGTCATTCGATGTCCGTGGCGCATGGTTGTGATCTGCGCCTGAAGAGAGCGGCATTTTCCGAGACTGGGAGCTCGACAACCTCGGATTTTTGCCAGGGATGTCCAACAGAACTGTGCTTTCAGATGACTCAGAATGGCTGCCAACTGGGATAGGTATATGACAATCACATACTCCTACAATTGAAGACCCCCCCTGCAATTTCCTCCCAAATAAATCGATCAACTACTAAACCAGGAGTTCGTCGTGGGGCAGTCGGTATTTGATACTAGGACAGGTTTATGTCTGTCTGCCTGCCTGCCTGCCTGCCTGGCTGGCTGGCTGGCTGGCTGTCTGGCTGGGCTGGCTGTCTGTCTGTCTGTCTGTATCTGTATGAGTAGGTGTAGGTGGTAGGTGTACGTGTACGTGTACGTGTATGTGTATGTGTGTGTGTGTGCATTATATATGTGCACAGTATAACTAGTATATAGTATAGCTGAAGTTGAATCTTGGCACGAAACCCACTTCCTACCCATCTACGGATCTCTCTGCTTATCTCGGAATGGTTGCACCCGAGCCACTGCCTGAATTTCAGGCAGCGGCCCCTAGTCATGAACCGAGCTGTATAGAAAACGATGCAAATTCTCACTCTTTTGGTGGGACTCCCCAAATTAATCAACCGGGGTTTATTAATCCGGGGCTGACAGTATGTCTCTTTACCTTCCGCAAAAACGGACAATCATGACAATCATAACAATCATGGCAATCATGACAATCATGACAATCAAGTCTATTTTGGTGCATCCTCCAACATGCTGAAGCACATGACTTTCCAGGATCGAAGAAAGGGAATCTCTCAATTTCGCTTTGGATATGTGTGGATTCCTCCAATGGTTTCCATGATTCTGACTGCTGAGTCAAAGCAACGTCTGGTTTCGAAGGTTGAGCCTTGAGATTTGCCACGTGTTCGGGTGATTTGTTGGCTCGCATATGCTGATGGTGCCACGTGGCCGGTATTAACACATGCCTGGCAACTCAGCGGTTTGCAGGGCAGTTCCATAGATATAAGATGTTATAAGTGAAGATATTTCACCGCAGTTATAGGGGTTCTATCATGTTATATCCCAACTTATTGGGGTTTGAATCCCATAGTTCTACCCATGAAACAAACACCCGTCCTGCACTAAGTCATGGCATATCCCCGCCTGAAGAAGCTCGTGCCTTCCGGAACGAATGAGGCCAGGCTGTCAAGAAGCTGAAGTGCGGGTTGACCACTCCAAGTGGGCAAAAGGGGTCTCTTCTTTCCAAACCTGGGTGATGTTCAAGTCAAGGTCGAAAAATGATGGAAATATATGTTAGAAAAAAGTTGATCTGATTTGATCAGGCTTCCTGGCAGTAGTTTTAGGGCACAAAATCCGTTGCTACATTGCTACCACAGAATCTTTGTACTGAAGAGCACTCTGAAGCAGCGATTTCGAGTGTACCTAGGCCGGTACTGTCACATTCCACTCTCAGCTTTTGGGAATTACATAGCTCTCCAAACCGCAAGATAGCCTACCCATGCCTACCCGCAAAGCATCGGGTTCGAATGGAATTTCCTTTGGGATCCTTTGGGTCTATACTGCTTACAGCTAGTCTGATCAGTCTGCCAAGTGCAAATCCGTCTCCTGGCGGTGTGAAAATCATCGAGGCAGGCAGGATGAGTATGTCTTGAAAAGGACAGATGGAACAGCGCACTTTGCTGCTGAATCGAACCATACACGCAATTTTTGCAGAGGCACACGGACTCGTCCACTACGGAAACAGAATCTCTTTCTCTTGTCCTCAGTTCCAAGCCAGGAGAGCTTGGATCAGTGGTCATCCCCCCTAACCTCTTCAGTTGTGCAATGAGAGATCTTGGACCACCTCATTGACCCTACCTTCGCCAAGAAGAAGAGAAAGTCAAGATGGATCATGCATGATCATGCTATAAATATTATATATATATATACATGCGCGCGCGTGTATGAGGTTATATAACCAAGATCGCGTCAAGCAATCTTCTAAGATCTTCCAAGCATTGCTAGCAGCTCCCAGTGCAGCTGGATGATATTACTGCTCAGCTCCAAGTTGCTGTTCCTTTCCCTTCGGCTTTGCAGCAAACAGCAGCGGCGCTGAAGAGTTGCCGGCCTGGGAAATTTGGGTTGCAGAAACGAACGACCCAATACAAGAACAATCATGGATGCAGTAATGGCCTTAGGTCATAAGTATTAATTGAAACTTCTTTGTAGGGTGTTCGGGCTAATCCATACTTTCCGCATGGCCTCGCGCCTCGCGCTGCTGTCTCACCCAGTCCATGAAGAGCTTCACGAAGTAACCAGCTTGTGCGTTGTTGGGAAATGCAAGGGTGTTGCAGGCTGAGCCGTAGGATTGCAGCCTCTTGATGATGATGTGCTTGGAAAACTTCTCCGCATTGGTCGAATCGAGGTCGTAAAACGTGGCTGGATCAATTGCATGCCCGAATTTAATGTCGCAGAACTGATTCAGTAGTTCCAAAAAAGCTGACGCAACTGCTTGGGGGTCAAGGTCTGGATTTTCCACACGGGAGAATTCCAGGTCAAAGTAAAGCCAGCAAGGCTTATTCTCCAGCAAGACTTCATACAAATGACGAGGTCCCAGAGATGCTCTTGATTGCCAGGATCTTTGAGGTGATGCTGTCACTGCGAAGCCAGCGTGGGTGTCAACGAAAAAACTTCTGCAACCAGTGGTGGTAAATTCCCTGGAAAAAAGGCCCAACTGCTGGGACTTGTAGCGGCCACTGGATACCAAAGCTTCTAGGCAGCAAATTGCCTCTGCCTGTCGGTTAAAGATCCTGGGTGCTGGTGGATGAAGGTTCTGCTTGGCCTTCAAACCCACCCGGTGCCTCAAGCAGGTCTCAATGGCTTGGATTGGCGCTTGTGGCCCAGGCACTTCCTCAAACCCTTCACTTGCAGTTGTATCCACATCTTCATCCGTGGAGCACACGTCAATGTTGTCGATGTCTGGAAGTTTCAAGGGACTACCTGGATCTGAGTCCACCTGTGTGCTGTCGCACTGCGTGGTGGCGTAGCCCAGGTCACCTAGGTCGGTATCGCTTTGGGAGTCCAGCAAGGCTGTAAGGATCTGGCTCATGTCATGCTCACCGCAGCTGCAGGAATTCTGCTGGCTGCGGTTCTACTTTAGCCCTGTGAGCCGAATTCCAGGAAAATGTATCAACTGCATTCAATTGCAAGCGGGCGGCAAAAACACGTAGCTTTAGATTTGCTCATGGGTTGTTCTGATTTGTATCTTACTGATGCTTTCCCAGATTTCCTCTATCTATCCCTTCTCACATTCAAGCCGAAGGCACAATCCAACAGACCAAAGAAAGGCAGCACATGCATGTCAGCTCATGCCGCCGAACTATCACTCCCGATTCCATCCTTTTCTTTAATGGTAGGGCTGGTAGGGGGACAGGCCTCAACCCAGCGGATTCTGGGCCCATCACGATCTCAATATCTGCTTTGTCCCACTCGGCACGCCAAGCCTTGCATCTGGGCAGATCATGCAGATCCATCATCTCTCATTGAGACATGCACTCAAGAAAGAAATGGAGGTGTCCTAAAATGGGACCCTGAAATATCCTGAAATCATCCATTTGAATCCAATTTTCCATTATAAACCATCCATATTGGGGTACCTCCATTTATGGAAACCCCAAATGAACATGTCTGAATCCACCGGAGAGGACATGATGGACATGCCAAAATTTATCATATTTTCTTCCCTCTGGGGTACGAGCTGAGCAATGCTCCTCCTCAATCTCCGGGAAAGTTAAAGGCTCATCTTCACCATCTGCGGTGGCGCGACGGATTTCCACGTGTGAGTTACCAAGTGCCTCCTCCTGTTGAAGCTCCCTTGATTGCATGCATCCAGGTTATCATATTTACTCAAAGGCCAAAATTGGCCAAAGCGAACAGCGCAGGCGCAAAAGAGCCTTTCTTGGGGGTACCAGTATTACCCGGGCCAGTCTTCGACTCATCGAGATCAGCAGCAATGCTTCTGGAACCTCCTTCCGTCTCATTCGTGGAATCGCTTCTGGAAAGGAACTTCTGGAAGCGGTTCGTCTGAGTACGACAGCCGTTGTGCTGCTGGCTTGATCCCAGAAGTCAATCTAGTTTGATGGACATTGAGTAGGCAAGATCCGAATATCCATGAATGTCCTGGATACAAGGGGCTACATACATCAATTTGCCCAGTTTCTTAACCCTCACGAAACTTCAGCGATCATTGCTTTGTGGTCCACTATTCTTCATCTCGGGCCCGTGCTGGGACTGAGACACCCAAGGACATTTTTAACCTTAGCAAGCACACTCCACGTTTGAGGCAAGCACACCAACGGGCATGCTGACTGGATCCTGGCATTAGGTAGACCATTCTCTGCCCCATCTTTTTTCACACAAATGACACAAAATGACCCTGGCAAAGTTCTGCTGGATTACCCCACTTGGGGTATGGTGTCCCCCTATTTCTCGTAGAATTGGGCATCACACCGTCCACTGTTGGCGATCACGGACACCACCTAAAGGCCACTTTGGCGCTACGGGTCAAGACATGCCGATGAGCTTCACAATGAAGCCATCCAACTCTAAGGGAACATGACCATCAGTCTTCACTCAAACATGCGCGTATGCAATTTGATACATATACACATACAGATATACATGATTCCAACTATGCTGAGTAAGAATGGACCAACAAAACTGTTCATTGTCACTGTGGAAAACGCCAAGCTTAAACCATCTTTCTGACGTTGAGCCTTCTCTACAGTGTAGCGGGTTCCCCTCCGGGGATTGTAGAAGATGATGTCCACCTGGGGGACTGGGCTACTCGGGTTTCATCAGGATCGTGAGGATTCGTGAGGTATACAAAAATAAAGAGCAGGCATATGTTTTGTTTATTTGCAATCATGTACATATATATATATATATATATACATTATTCATATCAGGTGATCATGTGCATGACATACACCATACATACACATGATATTGTCCGTAAATGCGCTTATTTATATGTATGTTTTGAGTGGAACATCTACAGCTACACCCATCTGGCCGTATGTTTCTCAAGGCTCAAAGAACCGCAAAAAAGCGCGTACCTCCGCGGCATTCTCGCGGGGCCGGCCCCAGTAGTGAGTGGCCTGGGACCACATATTCCTGATGGATGTCAACCCATCCCAAAAAAAAATATTCGTCAATTAGAGAATCAACATCCCAATAGGACTGTAGTCTCTGAAGAAAAATATTTGAGAAATTGAGACCCAGCAGAATCCCTTCTAAACTGATTCTAAACACTTCAGAGAAAGAAAGCCTTTTGGCCTCTTTGGGCACACACGACACCGATGTAAATGCAGCGTGCATCGCTAGGGCATTTGAGATGCAGACTTTTTGGGCAGATGAAGCACCTCGGAGAATTATATACATGCAAATCTGTTGTGGAGGGGAAAGGTGTTCAGTTTTTATTCGGATCCATCAATGACCAAAATGAGGTAATTTTTCCATCCAAAACCAACGAGGTGTCCTGGGTGTCCTGCTTGGGTTCCCCACTGTTTGTGTCTCCAACATTGCAGCTGAGTTCAACATCCCCTCTACCATCATCTTTACAAAGGCGATGCCATGCACGGACCAACAGAATCTGGCCATTCTCATCCTGATACGCTGCCTGTAACATAGCAGTTCCTTTGGAGATGTCTACAGTTGGCTTCCCATAAAACTTGAAGCCTGCCGGTAGGTTCTCACAAAGCAGACTTGATCGGATGCAAATGTCCGGCCAGTTCTGATGGCTGCATGACACCAGCGTCACAGACATTTCTGTGGCCGCAATCCCCTCGCGGCAGAGGCTGCAAAGACGATTGCCTCACGGCCAGCAAAAAAATGATACATGTCAACATCACATATAGGGTGCCAACACTAGGCAAATTGAATTTGACCATCCTAGGCAGAAATGACAATACACCAACTGGAAGTGCTCTGAAACTGCTCACATCTTTTGCATGAAGAAATTGTGCGGCAAATCCTTGACTTTCCACCCCTACCATTGAGCTGCTATATCAACCCCATCGTATCCTCATAAAAAAAACCCATCGTATCCTCATAAAATACCCCCATGCTTGTTGCTGGTTAATCCCTTTCTTACGGGGTAAATCCCCATGTTTGATACTTAACATTCCCATGTTTGATAATCAAAATCCCCATGTTTGATGGTGCAATCCGCAATGTTCACAAGTTAAATCCTGCTTTCTACATCTTTGCTGACTTAAAATGACTTAAATCCCATCCATTTTTGCGCAGTCCAGGTGCTGCTGACACGCACCGCCAGGCCATTCACATCTTGCGCTTCAATCAAGTGGTGCACCTTCGCAAGGCCAACATCCAACGAGTGGCAGTAGATCGCCACCTGTGACGGAACAGCCATTGATTCGTTGGTCAAAACGTTGGTCAAAACATGTCAAAACATGTCAATCATCGTTGGTCACTGAAACCGAAAATGATGTACATGTAATGAAACTTGAGATGGACATGGTTTTGGAAATCTCGAATGTTTGGAAATGATGGGAAGTATGCGCTATACTTTGCAGTTCGGAGCTTGCATAATTATCAGAGTCGGTGTATATATATATACATACATACACACATACATACATATAAAAGCGCTGATCCGCTTGCCATCCAGCCGAATACTCCCACATCGGGGCCATTCCCAAAACTTTAAAAAAAAAATCTGGTCCACTTGGAGCAACCTGTGCTTATGATTGCTTATGAATGTTCATAAAGTTTCCATTTCACCTTAAATGAAGTGAAACGAGATATACGAAATTGACAATCCCAAACACTGTCTTTTTTTGTGTGTGTGTATGTGTTCTTCTTTGAATCAGCCAGCCAAGTAGTAGAAGGTCATCCATATTTCCAGCCTCTGGCAGCGACACGAGCTCTTTCAAACTTCTCCCTCTAGAACGGAAACGGGGCTCCAATGGGGTCCAGTCTGGACACGCACAAAGTTCGTCTCCCAACTGTGCCATGCAGGGATACTCCTGCGCAAAGGGAGGAACTAGACAGCAGGGCCTTGATTCTGGACCCCGACGTAGGTCACAGCACGATTTGAAGAAACTTCTATGTCATATGTTAGGCTTTTCTCAAGATTGGCTGCTCTCCAATTTCGTTCTTAATCATTGTGAATCATCATTTTACCATGCTCTGCCTATTAAGCCAGCTTTGCAACCGAAGAACAGCTTCGACGTTCAATTGTTCCGGCGTTCTGATTCCGTTGCAGCTTTTTTGGGGCTTGGCAAGCAAAGGACGCACCACTCCCAAACGATCAGATTTTAAAGCCGTAAATTTGCAATTTAACATGGAGTAACATAGCTATGGGAAGTTGCCAATTTACAAATAATATAATATATATAATTACTGATATGATATTTATGATATACCCCTATTAATAATGATAATAATGCGGATGGTCCATAGCAAACTGTAAAAAATTACCGGTATGCCCCATGTTCGGCCATGTGTAGATCGGTGCCTGTCCTCGTTCTCTTTCCAAGGTTCCCATTTAGATGCAGGAGACCAGGGTGGATGCCCAAGGGCCTGCAGAGTTCCGCTGGCCACGCTGGTTATGGTCGCTCTCTCCTGAGGTCGGTTTAGAGTGTCCTGCAAACCTGTTCCATCCGTGTCCATTTAAGTGACATAGTGATACATGACGTGCACATGTAATCTTGGGATATCTTGAAGTGGGAAAGTCCAACTGGAGCTGAAGATCCCATTCATTGATTCGGAACTTGTCCTATCTGCACAGTTTCCCCTCATGTTCCCACCAAACTCATTTACAATGACAAAATCGTTAAAAATGACAAAGGTTGTCCTATGTTATCCTCAATTTAACATCATGATTTGGTCCAACCCATTGACCAAAAAAACCATTTGCTCCGCCAAGTCGCATAGGCGGAAGGACCGTCACTCGGCAAGCCTTTCATGTGCTGCAGCTCCCCGACAGCTGGCGCCAGCCACCTGAAAAAATCAGCTCACTGCTGAGCGGGCCCCGTGAGTTCCAACATGTTCCAACTGCCCCTAAGAAATACCATTCATTTGGGGACGTGTATCAACAAAAAATTGAGCCTCCGGCAATTTAACATATATATAGCTGACATGGCTATGGAAAAATGTGGGGATGTCCTCCCAAATGAGATGGACAATAAAAAAACTGAAACCACCAGGTTCGCTTTTTTTGAGTTGGAGATTGTAGTTGCCTGCTTCCACGAAGACAGAAAGAAACCCACCAACAGAACTGGGGTAAAGCATGGAGTTGGAAACTTGGATTACCCAAGCGATCGAAGATCTTGCTTTTCCCTTCAAGTCCCGTAATCAAATCCGAGCCAAAGCTCTGGATTTTCGGGTGCCCTATTTTTGAGTGATTCCTACTAGAAACGGTTGCAAAATACCAAGCTGTGGCGAATGACATGCAACAGCACCACAGCTTCTGCGTATAGACTTCGTGGAGCCAAGCGAGCTGACGGGGCGTCGGGCTTTGTGACAGCGCGACGTCAGCTCCCGGCAGATGCACCACCTGACTTTGGCCATTCTGGGCTACTGGGGAATGCCTTCATCTCCATTCCATTCTTTTGATTTCTTTTGGTCATTGGATTGCTTTATATACGTAGATTACATAGATGTTTATGGGAAAATCTGCTGGAAACCCTTGTTTTACCCCCAACCTCCTCTTCTCGGCGCCAGACTTTGTCGTGGCACGGTGCAAGCACGAGACCGGCATCCACAGCACCAAAAGCCTGGCACAAATTGGCAACTTTTGATCCTCAAGAAAATTGATGGCAAAGCCAAATCATATCACAGTGTTGCGTATATGAACCAATTCTTCATTTCTATCCCTGTTATGGATGGGCTTCTGTTTTATGCATCAATTCTAGGTAAATTGTAGTACTTCACTGACCTCAATTAAGGCATTTTTGGAAGAGTTACTCCTACTGACCATCGTTCCAGTGACCTTTCCCACGAATGGCTCAAAATTGGGCGGCTTTGGGTACCATGATCTAATGGTTTGGCTTAGGGTCAGGCGTGGGCGTTTAAAAATCATCAATGACACTGTACTCATCGAAATCCTTTAAACCCTCCCAGATTCCAGCGCCCCTGCTCTCACAATTGAACCATCCCCCATGGCCTTTGCACCCGCATCGGTGCAGGCAAAGCAAACAGCTTGCGAAGCAGGCAACCCCTCATCGGCAAAGAAACGCTCCAGCGGGCTGATGCCTCTCCCCTCCTCTCCAGTAATGGATAAGACCTTGTCAAAGACAGCGTCATACCACTCCCGGTTCAGAGAGGTTGGGCGATAGGCCCGGGGCCGTGAGTTCCGTCGGAAGGGACTGGAATCTCGCGCATCCTCCCCTTCTCTGGGTGGCTCAGTCCTCTCCTCCAAATCCTGCAGAAAAAGGTAGAACAAGAATGCTAACAGAACACATGCAACATGAGTATTGCTTAAGCATGGGGCACTCATGTAAGTATCAAATCCAATCCAAACCATCCTGTAACCATCCAGCTTCGGGACGAAAAAATTGACCAAGGTCCAAACCGCAGAAATGAAACTGCGTATCCTCCAAGTCTTCTACTTGGGCCAAAATGAGTTTGCAGCCCTGTTCGCGCAATGAGTGCAGCAAGCCTGGGGAAGGGCCACCAAGGGAATCTGCAGCCTCCAGTACTGCACAGTGGAAGGGCAAACTTGGTGGTGGCCCCTCAGATGGCGAGGGTGGGTTGTTCCGATATGCAGGTGGCTCATAGCTATGGATTGCACTCGGCTCCAGCATGAAAGCCACACCATGCGATGACCGCCGGCGCAACTACATTATGTCTGGCCGAAACCAAAAACAGGAATTGTGCAGACAGTTTCTTAGAAGAGAACTCCGCATCTTTGAAAGTCTTGTGGGCTAAAGAGAACACAACTTGGTCTGGTCACTTGTATGAACCTTTTGTGCGGGACCGGTATTAAAAGTTTACAGACTCGAAAGGTTGCGGTCAGTCTGGCTGTTTGGCCACCCCTTTGCCAGCACCTGAGCAAAACCTGCGGATGGCCAGACTCAACTGTCATTCATGAGAACCAGTGTGCCAACCGACCTCAAAGCAAGCAAAGTAACATGCTGCGTGGCAGACGTTGGATCAATACCGCTTTGAAACATGATGAATTAAAACTGGATCGAAAATGCTTGGAAATAAAAAAACACCAATTTCGAGCCACAACTGCCACAGCTGAAGTGCCTGCTTGACACCTTTTCTTTCCCTCGGTCCCTGCGTAAAGTTAGTTTTTGCACTTCCCACCCCTCTGCCTAAACTTCGCTGGCCCCCATCTGCTCATTTTGCGACATGGACACAAGATCCGCAGCAGCCACGGCCCCACCATGGCCTTCTGCATGATGAGTCTGCAGAAAGTCAGTCTGCAGCGCACGGCTGTAGCTGCATCTGCTTCGGCGGTGGTGGCATTTGTTGCTGTTGCACTTCTCCGACTGATTGTAGCGGTCGCCCATATGTCTGAACGTGGTTCTGTTGAAATTGGTTCGGTTGAAGCTGGTGCTGATTGATATGTGGCTGGAAATGCTGAGGCTGGTTGTTCCGCCAAAGCTGCTGCTGACAAATCGGCTGCTGCTGCTGTTGCTGCTGCTGTTGCTGCTGCTGCTGCTGGTGCAAAAATTGTTGCTGACACAGCTGTTGCTGCATCATGTCCAGCTGCTGCCGCGTTCGTTGCCCCTGCTCCGTGTTAGGAAGTTGCACGAGAAGTACTCGCGAAAAGGGGGAACACTGCAGCACCGCCCGCTGGAACCTGAACGGCCAGGATTCACTGGAAAAACGGACAGGAGCATCTCGAAGATATTCTTGTAGAAATGGGGCCCAAAAATAGAGACCCCAAAATTCGCATGAAACAAATGATACTGGCAAATATATGGGAAATTGATGGAACTTTGGATTTAAAGAGGATTTTAATCCCATCCATATTTATCATATTTCTGGCAAACGGCACCGAGGCCCACCCTGGCCTGCCCCCTTTGGCATTCGCGTCTGCCAGAAGAGCCTCCGGGCATCACCAGGATCCAATACCCAATAACCAGCGAATACCTCGGTATGATCACCTCAATTTAGATTGAAACTAGTAGCCGGATGACCGTTTATATATATATATATAATTACCCTGATTCGCACTTGCCAAATTTCAGTTCTCAGTAGCCTGGATCGCAGAGCAAGTTGAACTGTGGAGTTCTGACCGGCTAAAAAAAATTGGTCATGCCTGCGCATAGCCCTCATAATTCCTCTGGTGTGGCGGAAAAAAGCGCACCTTAGAGCAAGGCGGAACAAGGCCGCTATGCTGATTGCATGACACCCCGAAGCTCATTTCTTTGCAAAATGCCTTTCTGAGCAAGCTTGCCGTGCCATGTTCACAGTGGGAACTGATGAAATTTAGCACCACTGAGTGCCGGGCACATTCATTGCATGGAACCACAAGGGATGGCACTCCACTTGAAGACGCCTATAGTCTCAAATAAAACGTTGTAGTGCTTTAGATTGACGCAGTCATCCATGACCCTCTCAGCTTGGGGCATACTGAAGACAGGGTGTTGTGGCTTCATCGCCATACAACGACACCAGAGCACTGGCGTTATCAACAAGCGCTTGGTGCTCTGCCTCGCCCAGGAGTGGCTCTCTTTCAGACATTTTTTCAGACAAAGGAAATTGAAGGCAGAGTTTGTCTACAAGTTCCAGAACAAACTACTCGCCTGTTGCGTTTGACCCGCGGGTGCTCTTATATATTCATGTCTCCTTCTTGCCTAGTCCTACTGATTCATCTCAGATCGCTTGCAAAGTAGGGTGGTGTCCAAAAGTACCGTGTCCAAATTCAATTGTTTACCATTTCGTTCCAAAAAATTGCCATAAATGGGACATACCCCCTTTCCGGACAAAGCCATTTCCATTATTCATCAGTTGAATTCCCATTTTTGACCTTGAAAACCCCAATTTCGCACCAACCTCGTGGTTGCCTCCAAGTTACTACGAAATTCTCATCAAAGGGTGCAGCAATGGCTTCAAAACGGGCACCATCTGGGAAGCCTTTCGCCTGACATGTTGGAGTCATAGTGATTCCTGGCACTGGGATATCCTTTGGGATGTAGATCTGCCGCTGTGCCCGGCTGTGCCCGGCTGTGCGCCAGTTCTTGGAGGAAATTGTAATATCGCACAACGATCACAATGCAACTATCTGGGCAAATTATAGTAATTCACTAATCTGAATTAAGGCCCATTTGGGGATGATTTCCCTTATAAACCATGATTCCAGTGAGGTCGTAGTGAGGTCGTTATAATTTACCCAGAACTATAAAGTAGCAACCCCCAAGATGTTCTCGAACAGAATCCAATGCCTCCATCTCAAGCTCAGCGTGGCGATTCTGCTTGCCACTTCGGCGCCAGAAGGTGTCGACGACGGTGACGGGAACACCTGGTGTGAAAAAACCACTGGGTGCAGTTCTTATGGAACTTTACATACATATACATATACATATACATATACATATACATATACATATACATATACATATGCATATGCATATGCATATACATATACATATACATATACATATAGGGACTATAACCCCTAGTTTTTTTGACTGCGCCCTCCACACAGCCTAGTTGGGATTTATTGGCATATAACTTGATACAACCACACGCCTCACCTCGCGACAAGAGAGCGGCCGCCAGGAAGCCAGGCTCCCCGCCGATGTCCAAAACCTTGCCATGTCTAAGGCCACAAAAGAGTGGCTGGTCATTTCTTAAAATGCGTATAAATATATATATAATGTATATATATAATGTATATATATAATGTATATATATAATGTATATATATAATGTATATATATAATGTATATATATATAATGTATATATATAA
>Ga0126342_10014374_pt1 | contig 13981 bp, 11 predicted proteins | sample Cyp1metagenome_FD_92528 | JGI IMG/M metagenome (GOLD analysis project Ga0126342, IMG submission 92528) | Coral microbial communities from Lord Howe Island, Old Settlement Bay, Australia - Cyphastrea 1 metagenome | ecosystem: Host-associated > Invertebrates > Cnidaria > Coral ...
AAAGGATCTTTCCGTCAAACTCGCCGCCCAGAACTACAGTAAGAAAATGAAATAAGAATATCATTAACCATATAATAACCATATAATAACCATATAATAACCATATAATAACCATTATTAACAGTATATTAACCACCAACCAGATGCAGAATACAATAGAATACAGAATACCAAGCCATCTCTTGCAATGCATTCTCTCTAAAAGCTTCTGGTAACAGTCCCCACAACCGTTGCAATCTGTGGACCATGAGGGTCCAAAACCACGTATGCGGCAGTGGCTTCCGTCAAACTGAGCTTCAAATGACGCCATGGGAAAGGCTCGCTGCACCTGCAGGCTTGGTGAACGGATCGATTGGGCGCGCGTGGCGCAGAATAAATGAGACCCTGAAACCTGGTGAAGATCGGAGAATGCAGCAACATGCACCAACCTTGATGAGATGACGTGTATAATGTATATATATATATATAATATATAATATGTAAATAACTATGATTTGAGTTTGACCTTCCGCCAAAACATGTTTTCATTCGGATCTTCCTTGGGGCTGGCCATCTGGACCGATCGGTTGATGCTGGCCAGCGGCCGATCGATTGATGACCTGATGCCAAATCTTGATCTTGTCCCCTGCAACACCTGGAACATCTGAGGAGATGGTTCTTCTTGTCATTGCTGTTAGTCTTTTCCAAGCGCTTCCCCCAGTAATCACTAGATACTGCTCATATTTGGAATGCAAAAATGAATAGATCCAATACAAAAAAAAATAAACCCAGGTTTCAACGGTGTTGTTGAATATTTGGCGGAAGCAATCATATCGTGAGCGAGGAAGTGCTGCATAAAAAAAGGTGCAATTAGACTCCCTTCTGATGGAACATTTTGCCGTTTGGGGCCTAAAAATCCACTGACACTCCTCTTCTTTCCGTGGTTGATACCTGAAAGCCACCAGCAAAGGCGAGTCACTGGCTGAGGCATCGAATGCCGAGAGCTTTTGGAGTTCTTCGGCTACAAGCAGGGCCAAAGATGGTCCAGAACCTGCCATGGCTACATTGTGGGATGACCGATCCGGCACGGAAAAAAATCAATGTGGGAAACCCTGGCTGCCATACACCTACTATTGGGGGATGGTTTATAGCACCCGTAAAATGGTGACTTTGGGGACAGTTTATGATAGGGTTTACCACATGCACATAGAATGTTGAATGAGTTCCGATGGATTCTGGCTGTGTTTTGATGAATCTTGAAAAATCTTGCTGGTTTCTTGCTATTCCCATCTATCTTCTCCCCCCATTTTTTTGAGATACCCTCAATCAAACATGGCAATGGAAACAATCACCCCATTGATAGATATTTATAGATGATGTTCCCATTGAAACATATGAAAACGACCATTTCTAGTGGATTTTCCATGATTTTCCTGCCAGCCACGTTTGAGAAGCGGAGGGCATCTCCCCTCTGGCCCTACCTCCGTCTGTCTCACCGTCCAACAGCAGTTGGAGTGGTCGGTGCAGCTCCCAGGCCCTCTGGGCTTCGTAGAGGCACCACAGACGACGAAACGGTTCCACCTTTTGGTCCTTTGGAGCACAAGGCTGGAACATCTCGTGGCCTATGGCATAAGGAGGTTTATTTTTTAAACATTTTTTTAAGCTTGGAAAATGATTGAAGTAAATTGGGGATTTTCCGTTGCTATGTTTGGTGACCAGAAGGTAAGGATTTATGGATCCATTGGTGGCATCTAAAGTGACTTGCGGCCTGAATGGCAAGCAAATGTAGCTAAACTGTGAAAAAACTGTTGAGCCCATGGGTTTTGTAGGTTCAATCTGGTTTCTCTTTCTTTGATGTGGAATTTCGTATCTGTAAGCGGACATTTTGGACTTGATTGGAAGCTGGGTCTAAAACCACATTTCCCTGGTCCCTGATTCTCACAGTAAAATAGCTACAGTAATAGTTTGCGGATATGGGTATGTCTGAAAAGGATTGCATCCCCAAAATTGAAAGGTTTATCAGTCTTCCCGAATTAAAATTGCCTTTTGGGTGCATCCCTGATTCTCAAACGCACCCAAATATAACTGGCATCCCAAGAGTATAGAACTATATCCCAATGATATCATGTTTTTGTTTATTTTTTCCCCATTACATCCCTCATCCTGAAATCACAAACCAAATATGATTGAAAAACAAAAGGTATATTCCCATGTTAGATGATTAGATACTATTACCCTCTGGTAAACTGTCACATAACTATGGAAAATCACCATTTTTCATGGCTAAATCCACTATTTCTATGGCAATTTTCAATAGCTATGTCAGTCATTACCAGAGGGTAAATCCCATTAATATCCCATTGAATCACCATAAAATCCCATTAAATCACTATAAAATAGCTATTGAAAAATCCCATCTTCAACCCATCTTCAACCCATCCAGGACCATGGTGAACCAGCGTCCAAGATCATCAGCACGCCCTGCGAAGCCTTGGCCAGGCCATAGGCAAATGGCATGGCGCGCACCGAAGACGTGCCTAGGAAAAGGTGTTGACCATCGCGCAGCGACCCCCCGGAGGGCATGATCTGCACGTGATTCAATAGTATAATAATGTACCCTCTGGTTATGTCAAAATAGCTATTGAAAATGGTGATTTATAGTGACATTTCCCATTAAACATGGTGATTATCCATAGTTATGGGACAGTTTACCAGAGGGTATAGTATCCCATAATACTATATACATGATATATGTGAGTAACTGTTGTACACTGAATTACTATTAATGATCTTTACAATAGAGGTTAGTGACGGTTAGTGTATATATTACAATATGACAGAATGATATTGTACACATGATAGTACCGTTATATCAAATATATCCAAGTATAGTACTGAAAACTCAAGAAAAGATAATCTATATAAGGTTTAAAAGGCGATGCTTTTCACCTTTCTTTTATCTTGTTGCCCCTTTATGTTTGGATATGCCAAGCTTCCAAGCTCCTCTTGCAGCCGGTGCTGATTCAGTGCAAAAAGGCAAATCCTTGGGATTTGCAAACGCCAGCTTTCGATTCGTGCAAGAAAACATGGCTAAAAATGGGTCAAATCATCATGCTAAAAATTGGTGCATAATTGGTATAATAATACTCTGATCCCAATATGGCGTCGATCTAGTTCATGTCTTGGAATTTCCTGTTCCATTTAGGAGAGGGTCGTGCAGTACTGTACCAGTTTCACAGGCAGATCAGTGTCATCTTGCATCCTCATGAACATCCCCTGTTATGGTCGGATCATGTCTTATTTCCCGCCCTGGAAACACAAGAATCATTGGGGGTATTTTTGGGTATGTTATGATATGTTGACTTTTGGCTTTTAGCTCTTGAGTTGTGCGACACACGGTGAACGTGGGATTGTTGCAGGCTATCTGATCCGGCCCGCGGCCTCACTGGGCCAGAAAATCTGTAGAAACAGAATCAAAGACAGCTAAGGTACCAAAAAGCAGTGGAGTGGCTGCCATCAGCGCCCTTTAAGAAGTTGGAGAGTGTCGCTACGCTGCTGACAAAGGGATGTCCCCAACTATGACTGACGAAGTAGTCCTTGATGCTGGCGCGGAGATTGGAGAAGGAGTTTTTTTTTTGTAAGACTGACATTTCAGACCAAACCACACCATTTCAAGGTACTGGTACTGTTGTTCTATAATATTCATTGATGTTCTGTTATATGATAGAATATATCTACATGTTTTTATATATCTACATCATATATGTTAATATACCACACCATTTCTACATATGTAGATATATTAGCATGTATGTATATGTATGCACTCCTGATGGCGATGGATGGCCCCTATCTTGTTGACTACATACAGCAGGGTTTCAGAAAGGACCGTAAAAACCATGGCATCGTCTGGCATCGTCAAGAACTGGAAGATTCCATGGTTAAACCTGTGGTGCTCCCTAGATTTTAAAGAGTGCGTTTAATTCGTGAATTTTAGTCGGGCGAAGGCTCGCCCAGACTTAGAATTTCTACTTGTTTCCATCCGATTGTATCAGAGCATTCCTTATTGCAAAAGCAAATGGTAAGCAATTCTTTAACGAACGCTGCTGAAAACACAAGCTGAAAAATCGAAGTAGTTTCAAAACATCCCATCGATTCCATCAATCCCTTCAAACATGATGCTTTTGTCAACCTTGTCCCCGGCATTGCCCCAAGAATCCCACCAATCATCCCATTAATCTCATCAATCCCATCAAGTACACATATTACAACATATGGGTAAAGTCATACAATCATGTTGCTCAGTCGTTTAACATGTGTAAGTCATCATTGAACTAATTGTACCATTCAACAGATTCTAAGTCACTAATCCAGTGAAGTGATGCCTTCTTTCTTCATGAATCATCAAATGTGACATGTCATTCTCCAAAACTACCATCCAAACATACGGATATTCCTCAAAATTACGGAACAATGAATGGCTTATATACATATTAAACATGTTCAAACCCTCTGGTTTTTGCTGGGTCTTAATCTATGGGCTCAACCTCATAACCATGATTTATTGCTTGAGATAATGTTTTTTTAAATATTCATACATCTTAAGCACCACTTGGGCTGCTTAAACCTCCATGCCTATTGAAATCCCATCACTGTAATATATCGAAACACCCCTGAGAAACCAGGCTTTTTTTCGGCGCATTTACACATCTCTGGGGGCCAGTTACGTAGCTTGTGTTTAGTGTGAACGGGGGATGGGATGGTACTTCATCCATGATGTTTACCACTATTTATTCACAATTGACCATAGATTGACATAAATTAACCATTGATTAACATTGATTAGTTAATAATGGTCAATTCATCATGATTAACCAATTAACCAATGGTTAACTTATTAAAGTTAACCATTATAATCATGTTTAACCAATCATTTTCCAAGTCTCACACTGAAGCCCCGCTGGGTTCACGAGCTCAGCGAAGCAGCAGCTCCGCTTCGGCCGCGGCAGAGCTAGGCGCGAGGTGATCGTGGCAAGGTCCGACGCGGACGGGGCCTGCGACGATGGCAGTCCCCCAAAGACTCGAAAAGTGCTGTACCTTCCAGGGATGGTCGAATTTTCCAAGATTTTCCAAGAGTTTCCAAGTGTTCTATCTGTTTTTGTTTTTATTTTGACAAAGTAAGAACCCATCTATCTTTTTGGGATATGTGATGTAGCCTGTGTCAAAGTAAGCCCCCAAAATAGAGAAATGGAAACACATGGTATCCCAAACTAACTAGTTTAGTGGAGTTTTACTGTTCTACCGTTTTGGGGAATGTGATCGAGAACATGTTAAAAAATCAGCCATATCCCAGTGACAAACCACTGGAACCGGCCATTCTACTTGGATGATCTGGAGTCAGCTGGTGAGCAACTGGCCTGATCACTCGGATATATCATTTCATATCGGAATCGGACCAAGTTACTAAATGTCACAGTAACTTTGAACTTGCATATCTATATATATATATATCCAAATAAAATCCTATAGATTGGGAAAACTGGAAATAACACCAGGTACCATCACTTTGTGAACTGCAAACGACCTCGTAAACTCCCATTTCAAGTCGTTCGGTGTCGTTGTCAGCAAGCTCCAAGCAACTCTCCGGCAGGCGCACCTGCAGGAGTTTCCATTATGGGTCCTCGACATTGTTGAACCTTGGGGTTAGTTTTGACTGGGTTAAACATTCGGGTTGGAAGATGCATCCTTTTATATATATATATATATCAAATTAAATACAGTGTGTATATATATATATATCACATTTACATACACTTATTACATCAAATATCTTGCAATATACATGGGCCTTGAACGGCCATGAACATACTGGGAAACAGCCTTTCGGTCTTTCGTTTTCGATGGGGAAAACACATGTTTTTTATGCTGGAAAACATTACCCGGTCTCTCTGAGGAATATGATGTTGCCATGGACAGGTCCTTATGCGTTTGGTGAGGTTCTGTGACATTTCTAGATATCTCGTGATATATCGTGATATACGTCATTAGTCATTACGTAATATGACAAAATTATCTACAGATATCTACACTCTAATCTATATATATATACACATATATATAATATCTATACAGTCTAATCACATCTATATATATATAAGATAAGTATGATATATCTCCATGCAATCATATCCACTGTAACCATATCTAACTATATGCTATAGCTCCAAAGGCAAGTGAACAGGATCTTGGCTCGCCCCGGTGCCAAGGCACATCTTCAGGACCCGCAGTGGCCGGGCGAACCAAGAAGCGATTGAGGCTGTACAAATCTTCCTTGAGGCGTCCTTGGGTTCAGCCGGGAAGGTTACCCTGGTAGTCCTGGACAAAGCATGAGCCCTCACAAATTGGTCATGGTCAGTAATATAATACACACAGATATATCTATATATATATATATAAATCTACATACATATATAGGCTAGGACACTCTTGGGCATTCTTTTTGGGTATCAGATACCAACTCTCATCCACTCGTCGCTTGGACCAGAACTTTGCACCAAGTACACTTGGTTTCTGGACCCCTTAAAGGTGAAACCATTTTGGCAGACTCTTCATGGTCCCAATGTCAAGGACGTCCAGGAAACGCGGGTGTTTCAGAAAATTGGGGATTCAGGTACCGGTGACACCCCAAAACCATAAAGTTTTCCCAACATGATCAATGAAAACTGTGGGTCCCTCATTTTATAAAACAGAGCCCAACAAAAATGACATGAACCTTTTCGCAGGCTCAACCGCAACCAACCGCACAACCAAGAGTCTGGTTCCAGACTCTGATTCCATCGCGCTTTGGCACTGGGCCAGCAGCCATCCATCCTATTTGTCCCGTTTGCGGGGATCAAAAAAAGACCATACGCTAAAAAATGGTGGAAATTGTTGGGTTTATCATGGGTTATTGTAATATATTGTAATGCAACATAATTATACCATACCAATTTTGAGAATGGTATGGACAAGGCAAGGCATCATCATCACTTAGGATGGTTCAACCCCCGCCAATCTGACTCCAATTACAAGGCTCCTACCTGTCCCACAGAAAACGCATCATGCCAAACCAACTAACGATTTGATGGTATACGAGGTAGCACAAATACCCATTTGTCTTCGCAACCTTCATGATGGTTGTGCCTGTGTGGTTTCTCCAACTTGGAGGGTTCAGAACCTGAGAAGATTTCCCATGACCTGCCAAAAACAAACCAATGGCTGTGAGTTGGCGGGATGCCAAAGTTGGAGAAACCCCGCGTTTGATCCTCCCTCCTCATGTCTTGTGAGTCACACATCTGGAATCTGTTTCAAAATGCAAGTTTTTGGGGTTTAAGAACTTCAGTGCCCCCAATTTTCTGCCTGAACCTCATTCAAACATCACATAAAAATACATAACCCACTAGAACCCGGGACCTTTTTTCACTGTTTTGCTGCTTCACGATGCCTTGCACCCCCATTTCTTGAACCATCGCCGCCTGGCCGCAACCACAAACCTCGCAAATCGCTTGCAGCTGCTCGAACCTGCAAGGCTGCTATGATCGCTCACCGAGACCCAAAACATTGGGAAGGTCTCCATGTTTACAGAGGATTTATGAACCATTCTAAATTCTTGAGTTATGAATAGGATGGCTACACGGCTACAAAATGCTAATGTCAACAAACTCCCCTTATTCCTGGCGTTTTCTTTATCCCTGGGACCGCGGTGTTCATGGGGCCCTCGGGCCCCATTGATTCCAACCAACTCAGTCATCACGCTGCATGTAGATTATACAGGATGGGGCCCTCCAGTTATAAGTTGGTTTATAACCCCATCCAAGTATGGTTATAAGTATCATACACTATGGTTATTATAGTTCTAAACCAACTTAGCTAACTATGGGGCCCCATCCTGTATATATATATATATATATAAGAAACCACACATGCCAGCCACCATACATTTCGCTTTCAAAGACATAAGTAACCACGACTCAACATGATCCAACTTGATGTCGCACTAATTATGTTGGAATCTGAATGGAAATCCTGGCAAACCCTTTGATGCAGCACAACCAAGTGCTTTCCCCAGGTATCTCACCTCATTCCCCGCAGTGCAAAAGGGACGATGCGTGGAGGATCTGGTGATGACACCATGGCCTCAACCAGGTCATGGGTCACATCCTGTGGCCTGCCCACTACCGTCAGACTGACTCACCGGGCTGGGAAAACCGCTGTGTTTCAGCAATTTTCCGGCCATGTTGGATAATCGTTGGTGCCCCTCCAGATGTTGGACTCTAATTGGGGAGGCTCTGAAATTTTGATTCCCCCAGCCATATGTTTTTCCAGCCTCCTTCACCAATTCGCAAAAGGCTGGGAAATCCACGGTCTTGGCAGCATCTTTGGCCAGACCGACGCCTCGGGGTAGGCTATACCGGCACTTCAATAGGGGACATTATTATCAACCGTAGGCTTTTTGGGGCACCCCATGTTCAAACAAACAATACCATTCGGTGTTTAAAACCATACCCAAACCAATGGGTTTATGGCATCAGGTGTGCCGCATTACATATCATTACATCTTTGAATTGGGGATTGGTTGTGCAGTTGGGTATTGGCAGGCCCATGGTCATAGCAAATGATCACATGGGCGGCCCACTGCGGCATCGATTTCTGTGAAAATCAAAGCACATCTGTCACATCAGCATTCAACATGCTGTTAACAGATCATGTTCAATATTCATATTGATTCACCTTCATATTTTGTTGAAACATCACATATTCAAAGTATACAGCTGTTGACTGGATTGGAAAGTCCAGCTGGAAAAAGTTATAGTGGATGCCAGCTGGCTACTGGGGCACCTCCATGGGTAGTTGCAGATGTACCCTGGTTGGTGGTATACCTACCCCTCTGAAAAATATGACAATGAGTTCGTCAGTTGGGATGATGACATGGGAAAATAAACAATTCCAAACCACGAATCAGAAATAAATGAACGATGATGTAAAGAACAATATATCTGTACAAATATATGACACACACACATATCAGATATATTAAAAAATATATATATATATATGATATATACGTATTTCTCTCTCTCTCTCTCTACATCGCCATTATACATATACACAACTCGTTATTACATATAACAACTGTACAATCCATACGTTTCGAACCTGGGGATATGATCTATTTGCCTTTAGAATCTGGCTCCAACCCGGTCTGGCCTGCCAAGGCAATCTTCAAATCCTGGGGGTTTCTGGCTTGGACTCAACTGTTCAATGACCCTCAAAATTGGAAGGCTCCCCAGCACATCATCTGGGTTTCAAACCGCAATGAATCAGATGGACGTGCCAAAGCTGATTTGGAAGCTATGATTTCTGGCAGTGGCACAAATTTTGTACAGAACATTGCTCTTTTGTCACTGCGCTGTCATTGTAGGTACTATGGCCTACAGCTATGCCATATTCTGAACAAGATTCTTCAGGGAAACAGAACCAAGCTATGGACAATGGCCTAAAATTGGCATAAGTCATAATGATATCATATATGCCTGGGAGATGCAATTGGTTACACATGATTATATATTCATTTGCAAAAAACATTTCTACAAACAATGGATCAAAATATCAAACAAAAGTCGACTTCTATTGTTTCTCATATCGCAATCCAATTATATCATAATTCATTGGATGTCAACTGGTTGTCAAGATGGATATTGGATATCAACATATCATATATATATATATATCAACATACCCTCTGGTAATTTACCGTAGCTATTGAAAATTGCCATTTATAGTGTTTTCCCATAAAAAATGGTGATTTTCAATAGCTATGTTAGTTTACCAGAGGGTATCATATATCAACAATATATTGTTCTATTGGATGTCAAGCCCAATTCATTTTCCTCACCCAGTCTCCATCGCTGTCCTCCCCAGTAAGGGACCCGCAGGACTCCAAATCACAGGCATCGAAAATCCGCTGCAACTCCCTGGGGGCACAGCATGGCACAGCCCCAGGCCCCGAACTCAGAGCATTCGGAAACTGGATTGGCGTATGATACCCTCTGGTAAACTAACCTAACTATGGAAAATCCACCATTTTTAATGGGTCAATCCACTATTTCAATGGCCATTTTCAATAGCTATTTTGACATAACCAGACGGTACTTCGCCATACTTAGCCACACTGGGCCATAGCATGCTAAAGCCTTTTCCAGCCTTGTCCCCCTACATTGATATCACAATGTTTTTGCTGCTTCAGAGCTTGGACAGCTGCTGTTCTTGTGACATCCCCCTTGCGAACCAGAGATCATCCTGTCCGTCCGATTCCTCATTACGTGTGCCAATCTGCCAACGGCCAATTCACCGTTTATAGATGATTTTCTCACTTCTCACAACCCTCTGGTAATTTAACATAGCCATGGAGAATCACCATGTTTAGTAGCGAAGTCATGGAACTCAATGGGCAATTGTCCATAGCTATGTTAGATTACCAAAGGGTAAACATGGGGTTCCCCATCACCAGATCCTCCCAAGACGCGAGAGTTTCAATCAAGGTGCTTGACATCGCTGCTCGCGCCGGATCCCATGTTCTTTTCACTGGTCCCAAAGGCTCTGGTGGCTCAAAGCATTCCAAAGCTCAAAACTCGCCATTGATGCATAGTGGTGATATGTTCATGGGCAAATTCATCTTTCAAGGCCATCCTTTTTTGTTGGTTTCAGGCTTGAGCGACTGAAGCCCATCCCCACTGGTGTATCATGATACCTGTGAATAGAACTGTCACATCAAGTGCACACCTGTTTATATATGAATGAATTGCTATACATCTCAATCATCTCAAACAAATACACACACACATATATATATATATATATTATTCTATTGCTATATCAAGGCTATATCACAAATGATCCCAATGATCCCAAATGCTACAGCATTAATGTGTAATACAAACATGTCCCCAGGTATTGTCGAAGCTGTCAGAATTGGCGAGGCCGGCAGTTCAGAAAAGTTCAAGCAGTGGAAATCTGCTAAACCAGGGTTACCCTCTGGTTATGTCAAAATAGCTATTGAAAATCACCATTTATAGTGGATTTTCCCATTAAAAATGGTGATTTTCCATAGCTATGTTAAATTACCAGAGGTTAACCCACCCAAAAAAATACTGTCGTCTGCATAAAACCATATAAAACCGACATGGAATGCGCCGTAAATCATCTAAATTTGTAAACCATGAAGTGCACTGTGCATCCCAATCTATCAAACGTAATGTGTGACCCGACAGTTTGAACGAACTATCTGGAACCTGGCTGGTTGGCTGTGTAAACCACCAGAACTCCTTCACATAGTCTTATATTATATATACAAATTATTTAAAAAAAAAACTTCAGTACCCTGTATGGACAACCGCGGCTCGAATTACAACAAACCAACCAAGCAGCCTCGTTTCACTTACCCAGTTGACACCTCGTCCATCTCACCGCTTTTGCGTTGCGAGAGGATGTGGAGCCCCACTGCATCCTGCAGCTCCTGGGGGAACCCATACGAACAACCACAGACTTTTGCATAGTTTTGGTAGGGTCCTTGCAGTCGAAAAACAAACAATTTCCGGGGTGTTTTGAATTTTCTGGATGGTTTGCAAAGCCCATTAACTATTATGAACTGCCCATTAACTATAGATATCTCATGGTAAATACCATGGTAAAGACCATCATAATTACCCTCTGGTAATTTCACATAGCTATTGAACATGGCCATATATAGTGAGTTTTCCCACTAAAAATGGTGATTTTCCATAGCTATGTTAAATTACCAGAGGGTAAGGCTCAACCTCCCAAAGTCTCAAATTCATCGGGCCATGATCGGTACCCTCTGGTAATTTAACATAGCTATTGAAAATGGCCCATTTATAGTGGATTTACCCATTAAAAATGGTGATTTTCCATAGTTATGTTAAATTACCAGAGGGTATACCGGCATAGGAAAACCCCCTCCAACACCGGCGGACCTCAGCGAGTCTGGACTGTAGCTTTTCGAACTCAAACTCATCCGAGGCGCCATACCTGGCATAAGGCGGAACTTAAGTGGCAAGATCTGCTTTTCTAGGAGTTTCACTTATAGCAACCCCCAAAAAAGATAGAACATATTACAGTATTGGAAAATACGGGGAAAACATCATCTATAGCATTCTGGAACCTTTCATTTCTATCTTTTGGGATGCTCTTATGCCTAGGGCCTAGATTGACTGCTAGGATTTTTTTTTGTTGGCTGTACAGGTGGACGTGCATCATGTCATCATCATGCGCATCTATCTTTTTGGAGAGCAAGTGTTTTTCAACATCGAAGGAACGATGGACGACCAAATATCCCGGATATCCCCTCCAAACGGAGGCAACGGAGGCATGGGACAATCAACCACACATGGTGGCTGATTCTCCCTTGCGTTTGATGACCATATCGGATATCTCCAATATTTATCCGAGAGATACTGATGGATACTGGGAGTATTCCATGGTATCCCAATAATGCAATGTAACATGATGACATAATGATGACATAAGGATGACATAATGTAACTATTTCCAAGTTGGATCTTCCAACATCCACAGCATCCACAGCTTCCCTCCAAGCGGCACCTTCCGGGATTCCGAACGTGGTACACCAACCTGGGTGCGTCAGAAAAAAACGCGGCGTCCGGTGCCCGGTGGAAAAGTCTGGGGTTCCCGGGCAGTTGATCTCCAGGGCGCGAAAGCACATGGATGGTACACCGGAGGGCAAGGGTACTGAGCCTCAAGCCATGAGGTGTGATGTGATGGGGGAAACATGAGGGTGCCCTGTTCATTCAAGTCTCGAAGAACTGCAGAGATGAAGAAAATAGATCTGGTTCGGAGATCTTTGACAACTACCATCTGGCTATTTAACATAGCCATGGAGAATCACCATTTTTAATAGGTAAACCATCTACAAATGGGCCATTTTCCATGGCTATGTTAAATAACCAGAGGTTGATTTTATTCGCTATACGTTTATACTCAAATAAACGTTCATCTATGCTGCAATGCTAGGCCTCTCATTTAAGCGGATCCTGCAAATTCAGGATACTTTGGGTCAGGTATGCACAAACCTGCGACAATGATAGGTAGAAATCAAATATGTGCACATATATTTACATAAATAAATGCAGACACACACACATATCACATATATATATATCTATATATTATATATTATATATTATATATATTATATTTACATGTGATAATTATATTATGTATTACCATACATACATTGGCTCCCTGTTCCAATGATTCTCCACATGCATCACATGCCCCATCCCTGCCCACCACATCCAAGGCATGCACTCACTCCCATCCCATGCCACCAACAAGCGCATGCGACGTGCCTTGGTCTTGGGATGTCTTGGGGTCGATGTGATGATCCCCAATTCGGCATAGATCATGGAAATGTATAGAAACCGAATCTAGGCAGGTCCATGCTCAACCCCAAACTTGCGATTTGAATCTTTAGCCCCTATTCAATTGAAATTATTCATGAAAGATTTGAGAGCAAAACATGGATCCAGTATGGGTGCCTGGCAAAGCTATCGTATCATTCAGGATCAGAAGCTATAGCATGCAATCAACACAAACATCTGAGGTACTGTGTGCTGAGAAATTAATTCCAAATGATGGATGACACGAAAGCAACACTACAAATCTAGTAAACCCAAAGACAAAAACAATGCCCCACTTACCCGATTTTGCCTTTGGGGTGATATTGCAGTAACGATAAGAATGTTCCTGGCAAGAAAAATATATGAAACAAATACAGTTAACTGTGTCCATACAACCCAGATTAACCATTAGCCAACGATGCTTATATAATGTTTCTAGCTGTAAAACCCATATAAATATATATATATATGTTTTAATGGTATAATTAGTGGGTTTATGGCCAAAAGGGATTTGGCACTCTACC
>Ga0126342_10014375_pt1 | contig 13981 bp, 9 predicted proteins | sample Cyp1metagenome_FD_92528 | JGI IMG/M metagenome (GOLD analysis project Ga0126342, IMG submission 92528) | Coral microbial communities from Lord Howe Island, Old Settlement Bay, Australia - Cyphastrea 1 metagenome | ecosystem: Host-associated > Invertebrates > Cnidaria > Coral ...
ACCAGGGTGTCCTTGCAGTTTCCTTGGAAAGCAGCGGAGAGCCCAGCCATATCCTGTGCCAGTCGGGTCGAGACTGTTGCACTTGTAGCTGGCATCGTGAGGAAAACAGATTGGTGAGCGTTTAGTGGAGCTTGGAATTGCAAACCATTTGAGACAGGGATTTATTCAGTTTGCATCTGGTTTTGACAAACAAGCTGCTATTCACTTCATCAACTGGGGTTGCTGCCATTTACAATATATATACATATACATGTCTTCTGACTGGGGTGAGACTAAGTGACTACCGTCCTATTCAATCCACTTAAGATATGAGCCTCTTTGGAGAATGGAACGCGACCTTTTTTTAAGTGGAAATGCATCCATAAAGCCATAAAGACCTGTAGAATATTGTAGAATCATATCAATACCCGTGGGCCCTTCAGTAATTAGAAAATGGCTAGCTAGGAAAATCTTGGAACTTCATGGAGGATGTTCTATTGCCATGACTATCATCTCATACATTGTTGATTATCCTACTATACAGACTATATCCCCATTATATCGTATTATATCATATTATATCCATCAAAGACACCGATGAATGTGAGTACAGCAATGGAAAACCAGCCCATTAATTTTACCATTTCTATGGGTGATATATATATATATAAAAACATATAAACATAGAACCATCCATCCATATGGGTGGTTCATGACATTGCACTAACATGATATGGGACCCTGCACTGCCACGTCATGGGGGGCCTCCTGGGAACCTCACAGGTGAGCCCAGATGAGGCGCAGAAGTTGGTGCCCGGTCTACGGTTCTTTCCGGACTTCCTCAGCGAAGAAGAAGGCCGTGGCCATCCATGGCCCGACTGCTTGGTCCTCCAATGTAGCTATGGAAGACTTGGGATGAAAATGGACGGTTGATGTACCCAACCTGGTTATGACTAACATTGCCATGGGAAATGGTCCATAGAAATAGATGGTTTACCTCTTAAAAATGGTGATTTTCCATGGCATAAATAACCATATATCATATGGTAGTCAATTTATGATGCATATTGAAAAACATGATGGTTTTCCGTAGCTATATGTTAGATTACCGGGTGGGTATAACCCCAATTAAGTCAGTAGGGTAGGTGGGGTTAGTCCAGTTAACTCACTATAACACACTTACACTTCCTGGGGTGAAGTGGGTGAAGCACCAAGTGGTCTCAGTCAAAAGAACAGTGACCCAAACCCTTCTTCATTGATCTTGATTGGTCGTTCTAGCAGACTCTACTCCCTAAATCTATGAGGACCATGATTCTATGATGACCCATTCTGCAATCTCTATCACTATCACCCAGGCAGTACAAAGGGAGGATAGAGATGAATAGAGTATCTTAAGCACTGCTGAAGTAATTCCCCACCTGCCAGGCGACAATCTCTGCCAGCACGTCGTGTCTGTCAGCAGGGCCAGAAGCAAGTCTGGGCACGCATGGACCCGAACACTCGCGAGCTCCGGATGCAGCTGGGCACGCACCGACCTGAACACATGCGGAAAGAATGCCATGCAGAATAGATGCCACATAGAATGTTGAATGTTGGAAAGAATGCCAGGTAGAATGTCAGAATATATGTCAGATAAAATGCTGACAGAATGTCATAATATATATATATATACGTATAATTATATACATATCAGATAGGATGCCAGAAAGAATGTCAGAATATATGTCAGATAGAATGTCACTTGGTGGGGTTCACTCGAAGAAAGTAATTTATCTTATATCATTTGCAAATCCAAGGCTCACCTAGTTGCTTTGGAGGATCATCCCACCTAGCAAGTGGTTAACAATACTAATGATTCCCTGGATAGTAAGTCCTAGTGGCTTATCCCATTTACGCATGGCCGAAAATATAACCCTTGGTGATCTGCAGGAGAGGCTTTAGCATCCTACCTGGATCACAGCCCGCCGGCGTGGCGGAAGGAACAGTTCGGAGTGCCCACTTTGTACAACGTGGCTGGGCAAAGCAGTTGGTGGATGTCAACATGGGGGGTACCCTCCGGTGTCAACATGTGAAATCCTTGCAAATGCTGGGAACCCCCCAATTTATGGAGGTCTGAATTTGGAAAAACCCATCCAACTGAATGGTGGAATTTTAGTGGATTGCAGGTTAAAAACATGGAATTTTCCACGATAAGTCAGTGCTGTGGGTATGGGTAAAAAAAAAACAAGACGCTCCTAAACAAAACAGCTGTGGCAAGCACGGAATTGTGTGGGAGGGAAAGGCCTGTGGCTCAGTATGAAATCACTTTGTTTGGTTTCAAGTCGTAAGCCAACAGTGGACATTATCTACATTTTGGCCCTCCAAAACAATATTCATATACATATAATTTAATTATGTATATATATATACAATGAATCTATAATCTATCATTTATAAATACACATACACACACATAGATAGGTAGATAGATAGATAGACATACAGACAGATAGATAGATAGATAGAGTCTCGTGACTTGTATCCTTTAGCTATGAGGTTGAACATGAACCCTTGACGCGACACAGCAACAGGTGAAACACTTCGGGGTGCTGGGATCATTGAGGCCTCGAATGGTGCGTTGCTCGGTGGATGTTGGGAATATAATGTGGTTAGAACAATAATAAACCATCCCCAAAATCATCATAAATGGGTGGTTTAAACCATCAAAAATTTGGTGGTTTGTTATTGTTTTACCCACATTACTGCATTACAGAGTTTTTTCATGTCATGATCATCCATCAATATCCATCATCCAAGAGATGGTGGCAACATGTTGGAAACTTGGAAACTTCCAATTAGTTGATGAATTGCCCACAGGATGGTGCCCCCCAAGTGATGTGAATGTTGGTTTATAATCCCATTAACTAGTTCGATATATCTACCATAATAAGTCCTAACGTGAAATTAGAGTTATGTTCACCAACTTTAATAACTCCAATAACTATGGTTTATGGTACTTATAGCTATTATTACTGGGGTTTATAAACCAACTTATAACTGGGGGGCACCACCTTGTGGCATTCGCCCTTGAGGCTTGCCAGATCCATCCAAGGGGGAAGTCGACCTGCCTGAGGATGGAATTTTGGGGGAGGCGTGGCCCGCTCAGTTCGACCGCTGAAACTCATGGATCAATCATGGATCTCAGATCCATCAAAACCCTGCGATGTTTCTATCTGTATCTCCAAGAAATCCACAAAAAAAACGATCAAAAACGATCAAAAACTATCAAAAACGATCAAAAATTATCAAAAACTCGTTTTTCAAACCCGAGAACGGCCAAGTTGTCAACTTTGCCCCTGAGAATCGGCCAAGTTGTGCAACAGATCAACAGGCCGTTTCCCAGTGGCGTCAATTGATCACCCGGGCATCAGGTGGCGACGAGGTTGGGAAAGAAAGGAAAGCCCTGGAGCAGCTGCCTAAAGTCCTTCAAACCCAATGAGGCACAGATGAGTTAATAAGGGGAATCATACCCAAATGGCCGAACTTAAAAAAAGTGTATGAATCACTGTGATTGATCAAGATATATCGAGATTATCGAGTTGGTAAGCATCTTGCAGATTCCGATTCTTTGAAACGTTTGAAACTCTGCCCGCCCTTCAAATCTCGTAAGTGTTTTCAAAAGGATTGAACCAGGGGGGGTACTTTCCTATTCATCAAGCAGTGCGAAAACTCTGAGTTGGGCCATGGGGTGTTGAGGGAGTGATGGAAAAACCACCTGCAAAGGTGTGCCACTTGGGCATGGCTCAAAGAATCTGGCCTCACTAGTCACAGATTCTCATCAGTTGAATTAAGTGTCAACCATTGGATTTGTTTGGCTATGTTTGGGTATAATGTTGTCCCTACAAGGTGGTGCCCCCAAGATAGCTAAGTTGATTTATAACTCTAATAACTAGGACTTATGGTAGATATATCTATAGTTGATGGGATTATAAACCAACTTACAACTTGGGGGGCACCACCTTGTACACAATCTTGACCCGTGGTGTTCTTTCGCACTATTTTGATCTTGTCCAATTCTCGCTGCAAGAAATGTTGACCCGGTTTTTTATGGGAGCCCCTTCTGTTCATGCCATGGCAGCACAGGCCAATGTCAACGACTACCGAAGATCGGAATCTTCCCAGCTGCTGATGCATTGGGACGACCGTGGTTTGTACGAGGACCATGGGATGACCGTAAAGTGGTTGGTTCAATGAGAAGTTCTCGGATGCGCATCCCAGGCATCATATATAAGTGGTTTGTAACCCATGTCTACATCATTCTATATCATTCTATATCTATATATATATTATATTATATTGGAATATTCCATGATTCATAGAATGATGTAGACATGGGTTATTCCATATATATGTCATATGTCCCATATTATCCGGTGAAATGTCCCATAACTGGGGATATTCCATACATTTCACCGGAGAATATGGGACTGCGATCTCTGAGTATTGAGGAGGCTGTGTGTTCCGTCAGCGTTTTGGGCGAGTGCATCATGACCTTCCAACCCACTGGCCGTTCCAACTTCAGATCTTCTGAAGGCGAAAAGTGGTCACTGGATGCGGATGGATGAGTTATTTGAGTTGGGACTATCCAAAACAAATGAGACAATTATTTGAATGACTTTGAGAATTCAACATGTTTGTGGTTTATTTCAGGTCAATTGGATAATGCTAGGTATGTTCCTGTTCGTTCAGTGGTCTAGTTATAACCATGCCATCAGGCCATGGTCATGTTTTTGCTTACAAAGACCATTCGAAGCTGATACTTGAGTTCAGTTTTTTGTTCAAAGATGGGGTGTATGTATATAATTGTATATATATATGTGCCCTCCAAGAGCTTGCCATTGAAACAAGACGCATGATATAAAATCATTATAATCCTTTGATTCATTGATGGTAACCGTAACCAGCTTTCAAGCTGATATCCCCCGGTGGTTGTTCCTTACATCAAATTTGTGTCTTGCTTAGATACCAAAACTACATAAAATATCTCCATGTGTGTGTGTTTCTTTCAATCTTGGTATTCTATGAATTCAATACGGGGTGAAAGCAAACTGAAATATAAAACTATTCATATCACCATAAAGTAGAAAACGTACTTAAATGTTAACAGTTAAATTCATATATCACCATGTGTCACCATCTATAAAACCTCGAAATCATCCATTAGCTAGGTATACCATGGTATATCAAAAGCTGGGATGATGGATTTTATAGCTGGGAATATCTATATGATTTCCGAATCTATCCTCGAAACCTCTAAAACCTCCATTATCGCAGCCAGGCGACGCTGAAGCGGAAGGTGGTCGAGCGGTACGCCTGGTGGTGCCTGCGCGGTCGCTGCTGCTGCTGAAGGGCGCGGCCAGACGCTGGGATCATAGCCAGCATAGCAACAAGAAATGTGAAAGTCCAGGTCATGAATGAAGAAGTAAATAGAAAGAGAAAAGCATATGCATTGGGGAGAAAGGTGTGTGTATATATATATATATTATAGCGGTTCAGGGCGTGCATGAGTGCAATGCTTGTACAATTCGCCCGCGCCATAGAGACAAACCATCTCCCCATTCTCACAGCCTGGTCACCAGTATCAGGATATGAGTGGCAGCATGGCATTCCTGGCGCAGTTCCTTGGCATTGAGTGGATGTGGTCCCACTTGCAGACTTGGGCATGTAGGCAATATTAATATACCCGCATGGGTTGATACCTCATGCTGTAAGTGCAATTCTCATTGTCATGTGTATAAATGTGTATATATATATGATTCATTATGACTGTATACATTAATATGTTATGTACATATATATATATCTCTCTCTCTCTCTCTCTCCCTCTCTCTCTCTCTCTCAAATAGTGAACTAGTGCTCTTGGACAATGCCGGTAGGTGGTGGAGACCTATAGCCGCTCATAAACCCATGGCACTTTGGAACGGGGTACATGTTTGGCTGGAGAAGGCAGGTATTCCCACAGCTGGCTGTGTTGCGACTGTTGGCGGAACTGTTGGCGCCATCCCAACCCATCTCAGGGTCTTCAGAGATCGATCGATTTGGTGTGTTCAATTTCTTCCAATTTGGTGTGAAAAGAATATCACCGTTTGGTGACTAACTAGCGATTAGCAGTTACCCTCCTGTGATTGACCCTAACAAAGGCAATGGGACGTTTCATTGCCAGGTTTGTTTACTATATAAGTAGTTTAATTGATTGGATTACATATTTTAAGCCCCAAAAGGGATTTAAAAGTTGACGTTAAGGTGACGTTTACAGCCAAAACATGAGGTGCGCTAGAAACATATAAAAGCAACAACTTCAATCCTAATTTGCCTGAAAAACATTCGGTTTCCCAAGGAAAACCATCCACCTTGCCATTTGTTTCCATGTCGATTAGGACGATCTCCTCACGGAACGTCGTGTGGCCATCATCTTTCGTCGGGTCCGTGGGGTCCCTGTGCCCAGTAGCTCGGCTTTAAGGACAGTTGATGATGCAAGGGATCACGGAAATTAGTCAGTTTTAGTATGTTTTAGTCACATATGTCTTGACTCTTGACATGTCATTTTTTAAGCTGTCCATTTTTGGCTGATCGACATTTGTGGGACGAACGCGATTGTTTATTCGTGCAATTGTGGCATTAACGCAAGTCTATCAGTCTATCTATTTCACTTATAGTCTATGAGAGTCCGGGTTCTCCATGTTGCTACAAACTGCACACCAACATTACCAAATCAGTTTTCAGCCACCATGAACTCACTTCGGTGTATAAAGATCCCATTAAATGGGTGAAGGGACAATGTGCAGATAACCCCTTTTTTCCCGCCAGAAACCAGACTTTCCCCGCAAATTTTACATAACCTTGAGCAACACCAATAAGAGGCAGAAGAGACAGAAGAGACACAAGAGGTGTACCCTTAATGAGCCGTTAGCCTTTGCAGGCGCTGGTTTGAGCGAGGGCAAACCAAGTAGACCTGCCATTCCGCAGCGTGCCATGGACACTTGACGGCATGGAGTCTGACTTGGTACAAGGTGGTGCCCCCCAAGTTATAAGTTGGTTTATAATCCCATCAACTATAGATATAATATCTACCATAAGTCCTAGTTATTAGAGTTATAAACCAACTTAGCTATCTTGGGGGCACCACCTTGTAGGGACAACAGGGTGCAACTAGAAGACGAATTCATGAGGGTGCCAACTATAATGCAACAATCATTGAGATCATGTGAGATTCTGCGTAATTAAGATTGGTATCTCACCAACAAGTGGGACTTTGACCAACAACAACTAGGAAATTTCATGAAAATTCATCAATCAGGAGGTAAAAGTCCATGAGAACTTTCCAACATGTCCATACATTTCCCATATTTTCCAATACCTCCAGGTCTTCCAAGGTCAGAGCAGCCCAGGTGATCAGCACCAACTGGCCGGACCCCGACGTCTCTGCTGCGGGCCGCGTGACTTCTCTGCGCCTGCAGATGCTGCGCGGATGGCTGGGTGATGAGGTACTGGGGCTACCTTGTTTTCATGAGGATTCAACGCTATGCCAGCCATTTCAATAGGGAAAATCGATGGGAGTCAAAACGCCAGTAGCCTGGTGAAACCTAAATTAGTTGGTAAATACTAGGTTTTGACCCATCACCATATAGGACAATGAAAGAAGATCATGATAAACCATGGGATACCATTGGGCATTTGTTCAGACAAAGGCAAGGTATGCCAAGGTTATTATCCCTGGATCGAAGTGAGAGAAATAGGGTCAATCCACCTATCACTAGGGTTATGGTTTTCTCAAAACTGCTTACTAAGTGTGATTCAACCCCGAAATAAGGCTTTTGAATTTAGGGCTTATGAAAAACCATATTGCCAATCTACGATTGGGGTGGTCCCTTGGGGTGTTTGAATCCCCATGATAGTTTTGGGGCCTACGGTAACGGATAAGCGTGGAACTGGGATACTTCCTTGCGATATAATTCTTGGTGATATGATAAGGGGATATCATCAGGAGATTGTCTTGAGATAAACCTTGGTGAATGGTGTCTGCCAAAGGTCGGTTTTCATTTATGTGTTCATTCTTTCCCATAGGAGATATCACTGATATTCACTGAACATTTCCAGCACTTGAACTTTGGTATTTAGGATTCACCGTGAGTTTTCAGACAAAATTCAATGTTCTGCATTATGGTTCTATCAGGTAAAGGGTGTAGCCATACCCTACGGACTCCGATGCTTATTAATTCCTCCGAGCTAAACACATGGCAATATCCACCCAGAATCCCTGGTTTAGTACTTCCCCTGTTCATGTTTTGTTTCTTTGGGGAGCTATCATGAGGTATCTGATATTGGAATATATATATATATATATATATATAATTCCCCTTGGAATTTCCACAAGAATGGGACAACCCGGGTTGTCGCAAAAATCTTTTTTGTTGCCCAGGGTAGGCATTCTTTAGATGTGCCATTTCAGTAGTGCAAGGTGGACCACCGTTTTTGTCTAAAAAATGCTGGAGTCCATGTTAGCAGGGGAATTCCAACAGTGATTATATATAATATATGAATATATTGGGGAGTTTTGCTGATACCTATGATCCTCCATCATCCTCCAATCTGCAGGCTGCTCTGACCTTCGCCTCCCCCGCGCGACCTGGAAATTCACAGGGAAAGCTGCAGGGGGACCCAGGATTTGTGGCAAATTCGGGCGGGCAAAAAAAATGGAATGCCGCAAGGGAGGAATTTGGAATCCTATGTGTCCCATCAGATATTCAGTAGAATTGACCCACCTATGAGGGAAGAGTGAGCAGAGTAAAAGGTTGTAGCAAGGAAGCGGCTGTGGAGGACAGGTCACAAGATGTAGTAACGGGGCCCCTTGGTTACAGAGCCACGAGGTGGCGTGTATTTGTGAAAGAAACGGGGTCGAAACAAACATGCCGCCCCCACTACTTGGAGGCTTCAAAGGTCTGTTTTAATTTCATCACTATTGGAAACCATGATCCCCCCAAAGGGCCGAGGATTTGTTGATTGTAATTCCAGACCGGCACCTGTCGTTGACCCCGACAATGCTAAGCAATGAGAATTGCAGAGCCAATTTTGATGCTGGCACTCTGCTGTTGAGGTCAGAAACCCACGATCTGACGTGTATTCGCAACTCGGCTCCGGCCACGGAGGTATGTGAACCCCTGCATTTGTGTCTGCAGGAGCGATCTGCTCATGGTACCGGGCATGGCCTGCCCCTAGTGAGAGGGGCACTTGCATACCCAATTTGCACAATCATGTGCAAGCCATATGATGCCAGACGTATTTCAGGCTGAGTCATTGCAATAGTAGCTTATAATGTTGTGTCAGTTAGACCCATTGGGTTAGTTAATGTTAGGATCTCATATCCCCAACAGAAAAGCAGATCAACATGGATTCCTGAAAAAAACTGGGAACCAAACAAAATGGTGGATTTTCCATGGGAAATCCACTGGTTTTTGGATGTTTTTGGGCACCGGTTACTGGTGAAACTTGTGAAACCTGGCTGCAGCATGGCAGGCATCAAGACCAACGACCACTCCTCGGTGCTGTCGGCCTTGGACGCTTGGAAGTCTTGCCCTCCTTAGAGCCAAAGTTGATTTATGACTTGGTTCACTATGGTTAACCAGGATCTTTGAAGTATTTACTGTAACTATTGTAACACCGAACTTTTGTTTTTTGAACAGAAACAACTTCAACCAACTTACAACTGGGGGGACCCAGCTTGAATAAATCAGCATTAACATGTATAGTTTTAAGGAATTAGTTCACTTAGTCAAACTATAGGTAATTCATGGAAGGATGCAAGAAAAAAGTAAGCATTCTCCTAAACAAAAAAAGTCATGGAAACTACTACACATATAATAGTTGTAAGGAAATACCCAAACTATGTTCAAACCAATAAACAAAGTGCAATTTCCTTCCATGAAGACGTGTAGTTGTAAGCAGGCAATCGTCTAAACATAGAATTCATACAGTAGCAACCCCTGGATAGACAAGTTAGAAGCCTAAAAAATATGCGGCAAATGTCATCTATGCCCTGGAAATCATTTGGATCTCTTTGGGAGCTGCTATGAAAGGAAAGGCAAATTGAATAAGATTGGGAACTTGGCAGATCCTGGTGCTCAGCTGAGCACCAAAAAGAATCCCAGGAGGCAGCCGGGAATCCCGAGCTGGTGATTTTCGATGGCTTCAACGCTGAAGAGAGGCGGAAAAACCCGTCCCCCATCCTGGGACGGGCATGGGGGCGGCGAGCAGCGAACGAAACACTGGGGCTCAAAGCAAACAGATTCGATGATGGAGATCATAAATCAGTGTTTAAATCATTTTAAATCAGTAAAAAATATAATTAGGATTGACGCATGATTTAATTTAGTGATTCTTTACTGGATCATATTGTGGTCAACACCAGGTCTCGGAGTCTTAGCGTTCTTTCTGACTGCCAAACTGATTGGCTCAGAATGTACTACACAGTCTATGCAGGAAACCAGTGGGCATAGGACCCAAGGCCAAATGAATCATCAATGATGCATTCCATACATTCCTTCCAAATCCATGTCAGTTTGAAGATTTGATGTCAATCTGTGTTTGTTTGAACTAGGGTACCTTAAAATTGATGGTTGATCATTGCTTTCCCTCCGCAGGTGAGGGCAATTGGATTGAGGACTCAATCCCCTTAAATTATCCGACAAAACCCAAAGTATCATAGTGTTGGTTATGTATCCCGTATCCCATCATAACTCCATATGGTTCCATATGGTCCATATCCCATTATCTCCCTATCACATGGTGAGTTTCCTCCATTGTTAGTTTTCACTCCAGCCGACTCCAGCCTGTCCGTTGCTGTCTGACGGTGTTTTCATCGTCGTGTTAACCGGAGGTTCGGCCACTATGTGCGTGAAGCACTGCCAAACAGCATGCGGGTCTTGGACATGCAAGACTTCCACGCCTTGCGCTTAGGCTTCTAGCGGAGCGCTTAAGGGTGTTCTTCTTTTTTGGTCGGAAGATGGAGATCATTGGATATCGTCACATCGTCAGCCAAGATGCAGAAAAAATATGAAAAAATAGCAGAATAATTATAGCAGAATCAGAATCCTATATATTAAAGTACTGGTAATCTATATATTCACTTTTCTATACATAAGACACGTTTTGCTATAGTACGAAGCTGTTTTTTCTTGTTTAGCTCTGACTAAAGGGTCTAAAGTTTAGACATTGCAGGTCCGGAATCCATCATGGGATTCAATGGATTCTGCGACGATGAGTCTATCACAGCACCTTTTTGAAACATGGTACCCTCTGGTAATTTAACATAGCTATGGAAAATCACCATTTTTAATGGGAAAATCCACTATAAATGGCCATTTTCAATAGCTATGTTAGTTTACCAGAGGGTACAATATATCCAAATGACGATTTTTTAGGGAAAATTTATGATATTCCACTTGGAATTGGGTACACCATGTTCAGACAAACCTATGGACCTATACCATGATTTTAAGCGACTTTTTGCACATGTTCTGCAGGGTCCTTGAAGGTCTTTTTGTAGCTGCAGAGGCGCATGGCCCGTCTCTCCACGGCAGCAGGTCGTGAACGTCTTATTGCTGCTGGCGCCGCTGACGTGGTATCTCGGTTCCGGGTGGATTGGGAGCCAACTTGGAGCCCTGGGAAACAATAGGGGGTAATGATGGCTATGGGAATCATGAAGGATATTTCATGAAGGATATTTCATAGCATCCCATTCCCCTCATATTAACATATATTAACTACCCAAACAACAGGGTCCCCAAAGTGAACGAGTCCGAAACATGAAAACCAGGCTGGGATGAAGCCTCTGCAGCCTCCATCTGAGTCCCAGCCACCTTTCAGACAGGGAAGTCACCTTTCTGAGACGATGAAAATTGTCGTTGATGGTCCGTAACTGAATTCCTGGTACCCTCTGGTAAACTAACGTAACTATGGATAATCACCATTTTTAATGGGTAAATCCACTATACATGGCCATTTTCAATAGCTATGTTAGTTTACCAGAGAGTAACATCTTGTAACATTTTAAGGTCTTGTAACTGGGATTTGGATGTAAGCCACTTGCGATGATTCTGCGATGATCACATATGCCATTTACCCATAAAATCAACTTTAGGCATTATGTCAAACCTATTTCCCTTGTCTAAGTCTAGATGTTGAGTATCCCCCTTCGAATTTCTAATCGAGAATCATGGTGACCCACATGTCTTCCGCATTTTTTTTGGGGGGGAAAACATGAAAAACCATGGAAAAACCATGAAACCTCACGCTCTTCCTATGCGGCCCAAGGCCACCTTCCTCCCATCAGCGGAGGACGAAGACCTGCAACGGGAGCTGGCGGCGCTGCAGCGCTGCGACGCGATTTTGGCGATCTCGCGGCACGAGGAACGGCTGCTGGTGGAGACCTATGGACTTCCGCGGTGGAAGGCGGCCTTGGGGGAAGGCATGAGGATGTTGACTGATTGGTGGTTTGGAAGATTTTTATACATTTTTTATTTTTCCATATATTGGGAATAATCATGAATAATCATCTCAACTGACTCATATTTTTCAGAAGGGGTAGGTCAACCACCAACCAGTTGATATTCATGGCTGTATTAATGGATAACGATATGTATAATTCAATTATTAAATTAAAAACAAAGTGAACATGCGGAGCTAAATGAAGAACATCTGCCGCCATTGGCAGTCAAACATGGCTAGCCGGGAAATCCCCAAACTAAATATATATATATATGGGAAAATCATTGAAGTAAATGGGGGGATTTTCAATTGCCATGTTTCATTGCCGGAGGTTAATGGCTTCATAATGGGTGATTAGTTAAATAGATGGCTAGAAATCAGTAGGCACTCAATTAATTACATCACTGCATATTATTGGGCATATTATATAATGGGTAACAAGATGGCTTTAATGGGTGTATAAAATCAATGGGTAATTGGGTAGTTGTATGAATGGGTAATAAGTAATAAATATCAATGATTGTAAACTGCATTAAACATGTGCAATCAGCGGATTTTGGGGTAGTGACCCTATTTCCAGACAAACCCAAATGATGGTTGGAATGTGATGTCTTATCAAAACAAGATGAATTTATAAACCTATTTCAGGAATATTAGATGTCAGATGTCTAGAATTATATTTTTGTTCGTTAGGTATACACTCACATTTTCAATCGGATCTCTATACGGATCTATATGATGGTATATGTATGTGTGTATATATTCATCAATTCATATCATCAATATATCATTCAATATCATCAATATATCATCAATAATCATCAATTATAGACTATATTATCATATTAAATATGTTATATATATATAACATACGCCCCCTACGCAGGTGCCTCGAAGCTCTCCAACTCCTGAGGTCTGTGCGGCGCCCTTCGGCTTTCGTGGAAACGCTGACGGCGGTGTTTCCCCGGGCTTTGGGGCCCGGCAAGGTGCCATGTTCATTGGGAGACGCGGCCTTATTTGGATCAGGCATTGGCAGGGAATAGCCTCTGGTAAACTAACAAAAAACCATGGAAAATCATGGAAAAACATCATTTTTGATGGGTATATCAACTATTTCGACTGGGCCACTTTCAATAGCAAACTGTTGAATTATCAGAGGGTATGTGAGGAAATTCTATGATTCTTTTTTTTCTCCACGGGAGTGAAGATAGGGTATCAGAGTGTATCAGTGTATCAACATGTAATTATCAACCTGATTTCAATGGTTAATGTTGTCTAGCCAATAGTGATATCTTGTCAATAGTAGAAACATTTTTCCGCAACTCCAATTTTTCTCCAATACTAAAAGTCAATTACGTAGCTCCATTTACTTTTAGTATTGCCAAAAGAGTCATGTTCAGACCTTGTCCAGAGGGCATGGCCAATAGTGGACCCAACATGGCAATAGTGGAAACTTTTTTCCCAACTCCATTTTTTTCTC
>Ga0126342_10014376_pt1 | contig 13980 bp, 13 predicted proteins | sample Cyp1metagenome_FD_92528 | JGI IMG/M metagenome (GOLD analysis project Ga0126342, IMG submission 92528) | Coral microbial communities from Lord Howe Island, Old Settlement Bay, Australia - Cyphastrea 1 metagenome | ecosystem: Host-associated > Invertebrates > Cnidaria > Coral ...
ACAGACACACAGACACACAGACACACAGACACACAGACACACAGACACACAGACACACAGACACACAGACACACAGACACACAGACACACAGACACACAGACACATAGATCGATAGATCGATAGATCAATAGATCGATAGATCGATAGATAGAAAGATTGAGAGACAGATAGATAAACACACAGATAGATAGCCAGATAGAAAGACCGATAGATAGATAGACAGAAAGATAGACAGATAGAGAAGACAGCTGGGTAGATAGACAGATGGATGGATGGATAGCTTGTCAGACCGATAGACAGATAAACCGACAGACGGACAGACAGATAGACAGATAGACAGGTAGACAGACAGACAGATAGACAGATAGATCGATAGATTGATAGATCGATAGATTGATAGATTGATAGATCGATTAGTTAGTTAGTTGGTTGGTTGGTTGGTTGGTTGGTTGGTTGGTTAGTGAGTTAGTTCGTTCGTTCGTTAGTTAGTTAAGTTTAGTTGGTTAAGTTTAGTTAGTTAAGTTTAGTTAGTTAAGTTTATTTAGTTAGTTAGTTAGTTAGTTAGATAGATAGATAGATAGAAGAGAAGGTGAACAGATGGATTGACAGTTAGATAGTTAGTTAGACAGACAGATAATGAAATAGAGAGATTGATAGACAGCAGCGATGGCAGTCAAATAAACGAATAGATAGACAAGAAAGATGGATGAATACGTGACTTCACCAAGAAGATCAACAGAACGTGGCAGGCAAACACCGACACTCCAACCGCCTGGGACGGGTAATGTGATATAATACGATTTCACGGGAAATTATATAATGGGATACCAATGGGATTCAATGCGATATTACTGGGATATTGATGTGATATTAATATATATTAATGATCAATGTGATACAATGGGGTATGTTGGGATTTCTGGGGATATCTATTGGATGTCAATGGGATTTATTGGCATATTCGTTTTCATATGAGTGAGATTAAATTGCATATTTGATGTGAATGTGACTTAATGGGACCTTAATAGGTTCCTAATGGGGTTCAATGGGATTGATTGGACTTAATGGGATCTAATGGGATTTAGTTGGATTTAATGGGATTCAATTGGATTGATTAAGATCTTAATGGGGTTTAATGGGGTTTTAATTGGATTTTATTGGATTTTAATGGAATTTAATTGGCTTTAATGGGGCTTAATGGGACTCAATGGGATTTAATGGGTTTTGATGGGCTTCCATGGGGCCCAATAAGATTTTACAGGATCTCAATAAGGTTTATATAATGGGATTTAATGGGATTCAATGGGATGTAGTGGGGTTTAGTGGGATTTAACGGAATTTTAATGGGTTAAAATGGGACAATAATCATGGGAATATAGCAATGGGTGGATAATAATGGAATATGAATGGGGTTACAATGGGATCATTGGGGTGTTATCCTCCCATGCCATCAAACATGGTTTGCTTGAAAATCCCCTTTAAAGATGGACGTTTTAATAATGGGAAAATCAACGAGAAACGGATGATTTTCCAGCAAACCACGGTTGATTACCAGAGGTTTGTCTTATTGGTAATTGGGGTACCAATTAATGGTAATTAATGGTAATTAATTGTAACTAGTGATAATTAATGTGTAATCCATTGATTGACATTGGTTCCAAATGAGATTGGTTGTGATTGGTAATCTCATCCCCTAATATCAAATACCATCCATATGGACCTTCACATGAATAGATCCAATGCTAAGTCAGACCTTTTGGGTGGTATTTGATATTAGGTGGGAACATTGATAAAGATTGTATGACCACACATTTTTTTGGGGGGCATAGCATTTTGAGCCGTACGGACACAGTGATTTTGAACATGAACATTAGTCACGGAAAATAGGTTTCTGACTGGAGCACTGGCCATTCTCAGAGGGTCTGCACCAAAGGTTTTGGATATTGGCGGGATACATACTTTGGATTATCCTCTGGTAATCAAACATAGAAATGGACAATCCACCATTTGTAGCTGATTTTCCCAATCAACCTCCATTTTTATCGGGGGCTTTCAAACCAACCATTTTTGATACCATGGATGTAGCCGCCTTATGGTAGGGGGAGAACCTAAAGGTCAGTTTTTACAAAAAAAAACACAAACTCTGAAACCGAAAAACACCATGGTTTTCCCCAAAACATTTTTTTTCCTCTGATGGCGGATGCTTCGATCCTCATGTGCCATTTTAGAGATACCCACGGTACGGCTGGACCTGAGGTCGCCTTTGTCAATGATGTGGGGCTGTCAACGCTGGGAGCCCTATCCCCCTCCCAACAATCGAGTAGTGGCTGCAAGACACCCCAGTGGGTTGATGATTTTTTCTTTCGGGGATTCTGCTTGCTACCTTTATATATTGGGGACTATCCATGAACTGGGCATCCGGTTCCGGAAACGTGTGGAAGGACAGAGGGTTTAGCAGCCACAATTGGATGGTTTAATCCTAAAAAGTGACCAACCTTTCTGACTGTGATGGTACTTTGTCCTTGATTTGGCTCTGTCCATTTGGGTTAAGTCATATGAGGTTGAATGTGCCACTGGTGCCCATGTGGTTGATCATGATTTTCCCGAGTGAAAATGGCACTTTTGAGGAAAAAAACTGATTCTTGGACAGACATCGCCTTTGGTGTTCGTGTTCTTCAACATCACCTTTGATGCCACATTGTGCTTCTTTGTTCTGGTCCATCCCTGTAGTACAATCTTGATGCCCATTGGCAATGTCGCCTTATCGGCTTTATCCTCCAGTGATCATATATGGCAAGGGAATTTGTAGATCGTTTTCATACCACAAAAATAACATGAGAATCCACTGATTCGTGATTTCTTCCCTAAGAAAAAATCTATCCCATGAAATACACATTTGGTCAGAGAAGCCCAGATGAATCCACTGGGTAGATCCCCGTCCGAGGGACAGCACTGGGAGGGACTCCAAAATTGGACTTCTGCCACGCAGTGATCGAGGCCCGGTCGCGGGCGAAAGGTGAGTCGGGTAGTCCATGGAAATTCGAGGAACGCTGCTTTTAGTTGGTGGAAATTCTGGGCCCTGGCTGATGGGACCCGCACTTCCATAAGCTTAAAAGGACGGAACGATGGGGTTTTGAACATGACAGCACCATAGGAATCAGGGTCCCAAAAAATTCTACCAGCTTGGCACCTTAACAAGAGATCTGAGGTTCCAGGTTTTACTCCTTGAGTTCCCTGTTTCTTGAGGATTAGTTCGACAATTATACCCCAAGAAAATTCGGGACTGTCATCCATGAAATGGAATCCCGTTCGCAACCAAAATTTTGCGGAATGGCAGAGGGTTTAGCAGCCACTGCTTAATTGAGATTTCATCTCACGGATGGAACTACCTTTCTATTTCTACAAGAAAGTGGGCCGTCCCTTCAGGAAGTCCGATGCCTGATTCGCCTGGTGTGTAGCTCAGTTGGGACTGACCCAATGGCGGCTGAAGGCAAGTTGTGTGACTTTCCAACCAAAAAAAAAAGATATCGTAACCAACAAGCATAAGATTTTGGATGATTTTGGAATATTTTGGAACCGACAAAAAACGGAATTTTCTACGAACAAAAAACAGGGATATTGAATCAACAAGAGTGGGGATGTACTCTGCAATCATTTGGTTTGTAAATGTCCCATTTAGAAACGTTGTATTTGCGTTGCTTTCAGACACATTGGTATTTGCGATGTTCAGAAAAAACACCAGCCCTATCCCTTATCTGTAACATTCTGTCACATTTTGCACTTTGGTATTGCTACCACAAAAGACGCTCGCGAATCGACTGCAGTGGTAGTTGGTAGTGGTAGTGTGGATCCAGTTTAAAACAGACACAGACACATGACATTTGAAAGTTTGTCGCTTCCCCTTGCTGTCTTTCGGGGTTTGCGGGTATACGTCGTATATACACATGGAGATATTCAAACTGTAAAACATACTATAAACAGAATATAAACATCGAATGCGGGGCAACTTCGAACTTGAACATTTCATGAGGTCAACACCACATTTACCATCTGGTTATGACTAACAGTTCGCCATGGAAAATCACCACCCATTTTTAAGTTCGGTAAACCCAGGTAAACCCAGGTAAGTTCACCATCTATTTCGATTAGGCTATAAATGGGCCATCTATACCATGGCTATCATCCCATGTCTGGGGGTCCCAATGGGCCAATGGGGTAAAAATCGCTTCGCCGAGGTAACAACTACTGGGTCGCGGACTTACCAAGTTTGGGGACTGGATCGAGGGGGATGGTCCGTGATATCCAACTTTTCCTTTTGGATGCTTATGTATATATATATGTATATATATATGTATAATATAATATATAATATAATATATCAATCTATTGCCTCCTTGGTTAGATGAACATGTCACAATTCTGGGTTTTGGTTGAAACAATTTTACTATTTTTTTAGGGGGCTGCCATGACAAATTCAGGAAGTGTAATATCCAGGTGAGTCTTTCGCTTGTGCCGGCGATTTTTTGCTCGCTTGTGCCGATGCTAGGCGTAGCAGCATGCAGCAGCGGCGAATGGTGCACCACATGCTAGATATGTTCCAAGGGTCACGCTTACTTATCCATATCACAACATCATGTTCACAAAAATAAGTGAAGTAGCTAGGAAGTGGAATAGTGGATCAAAGTAAGAGTTAAGACAAGCGTGAGACTCCGCCTGTGAAATTTAGGGCATGCGTGAATTTTTGCGAGAAGGTCATGCCAAGCGGGCGCATCATCATGTAAACCACATCATGTAAAGTAGTTGGGAAATGACACAGTGGATCAAAGCAAGAGTTAAGAGAAGCGTGAGACTTTGCGGAAAGATTGGAAGTGCAGGCAGAGCATTGAAGGGTCATGCTTTGCTGTCATCTTCATGTCAACCATATTGACATCATGTCAAGTAGTTGTATGTATGAAAGATTGGACGTGCGCGAATAATTATGTAGTGACGAACACTCTTATCTAGGTGTCGCATGTTTGCATGCCCACCACATCATGCTCAGAATTTGGGACGTGAAACAGCACATCACGGTACATGTCAATGCAAGCGTGTGATTTTGCACGTGAAACCATTGAAGGGACGTGCAGACGATTCGTTGCTTGGCTGTCACATCATCCTGTCAGCCATGTGGTCGCAAGTGGTGGGGCAGTGAGGCGGTAGATCACAGGAGCAAACCCAAAGCGTGCATATGTGTCACACCGTCATGTCAGCCACATCATGTCAAGTAGTTGCGCGGCGGAACGGTAGTTCACTGTAACAGTCCGAAAGCGGGCGACATTGCGCGCTAACCAGTGTAACCCCACCATTACATTTCATTTTATCCCATTAATATCCCATGAATATCCCATTATATAAATCCCAGTAAATCCCATTAGATCCAAAAAATATCCCATTAAACCCCGGTAATATTCATTAATAACCCTTTACATCCCATTGATATCCCGTTATTATCCCATTATATGCATGCCACTACATCCCATTACATCCCATCATACCCCATTATATCCGACTATATCCCATTACATTCCATTAGTATCCCATTAGTATCCCATTATCTCATTAATCTCCCATTAACTGATTGGTGCTTTGGAACATGGCTTTTATTTTTCCATATATTGGGAATAATCATCCCAACTGACTAATATTATCCCATTATCTCATTAATCTCATTAAACTAATGATATCCCATTATTCCATTAGTATTAAGATCCATTTCATCATAGCCCATTAATCTCCCATTAATATCGGATTAAGATCCCATTTAGATCTCATTCTCCCATGAAAAATCCCATGATTTGAATCATGCTTTGCCATGATGGTTTTTTCAGAATAAAATCCCAATGAAAACCATCATGGCAAACCATGATTTAACCATTAAATCCCAGGAAATTATAAATCCCATTATAAATCCCATTAAATCATTTGTTGAAGATCTGTGGGAACTTTTCTGAATCTTGGGGATGCCACCAATTTTCTTGATTTCCAGGCGATGCGCCGCAGCATTTCAAGACCTTCGGTCCTGAAAACACGCTGCCGGTGAAAAAAGTCCACGAGCCAACGCAGGGAATCCCTTCCCTGTTTCTTTCACAAAGCCCATATGAAATTCAACTGGTTTAGTATGGGATTTGTGAACTCAAAAAAACTGATCCAGATGATTTTGACTGACCACGATGGTGAACAGCAGTCATGCTCGTCCGTTACGGTACAAATATCAGTGAATACTTCATAGTTTCACAGTAAACAGTTTTGCAATTTATGCTAAAAGTTCAAACTTATACAGTCAACCATAGGTACGGTATATTCACTATAGTATATGATAATCATTTATGTTGGATTCACCCAATGCCATAAGTATCCATAAACCATCCCGTTATACAAGCAACCATAGAAAGGGGTCATGCTAAACAACATCCCATTTCTAGGGGTATACCCAATCATGTAAACCAGAATTGGGAGTGGTGACTATGGCATTTTCGTGAATCCCACATTTTTATGGATCTGTTCAGTTTGGCGTCCTCTGTTTGGGGTATGTACGGTATAATCCACTGCATCCCATCAGGGTCTGTTTGGGGAACTGCATTTCTTCGGTGCTCAAAGAGCAGCTTTTTCAGCAGGTTTTGTGGTCCTATGCCACTTGAGACGAGCAAAAACTTGACTCAGTCTACTGCAAAACTTAAACATCATTCTGTGGTTTCATCGAACTCAACGTTTGAGAGTACTTGAAAGTGCAGTTCCAGTGAACTAAGTGGATATATTTCACCATACTTATGGGGCCCCACATCCCAGCTTATGAGGGTTTATGACCATAGTTATATCCATTACATAATGACCTCTGGCCACTCACAAGTATGGCGCTTCATTAAATGCCTCACTTCATTTGCACGGGGCTCTCAGCTGTCAAAACCAATCCATGGCGTCCAGCACAACTGAAATTCACCGGACAAGAGTTGGCGCCGTTGCGTCCATTCAGACCTCAATGAGCTCAAACCAAGAAAAGGAAAAAGATGAAACAAAGATGATACCCTATAAATGGAGGGTTTTAGTGGAGGATTTTCCATTGCCATGTTTGATTATCAGTACCTTCACAAACAAGTGCAAAGAACACATGCCTCTGTGTCATATCATTCTGACACTACACATGACCAGTCCAGAAATTGTGGACGTCGAGCGGATTCTAGGTCTTGCATGTTGATTTAGAAAGATCAGCATCACCGAATTGTCATGAATTTTGCTGAAGACATTTCATAAATTGGTCTCAATTCCCAGATCATCAATCTTTTGGTTCATCATGGAGCAGCAGGTGCAGGCTTGGCGCTGTTGTGTCTCCCCGTGGGTGGGCGGGGCGACATGCCCCGACCGGGGGCGCCAGGTGCGTCAAAACAAACGCGCCAGACGCGAGGCTGTCTTGGAGGAGAATTTTTTGGTGAGGTGATGGACGCAGTTCCAGTGAACTGTTCGTGGATATATTTCACCATGCTGATAGTATCTTAAAGTATTATAGGGGCCCCATACCCCAACTTATGGAGTATGGAGAATTTATAACCATGGTTATGCCCATTTTTTTACCTCAACTTTGCCCCCAAGTAGGGAACATGTGTGATTTGAGATTACGTAACCAATAAAAAGCCTGGGATTTGATGGGATGTTCATGAGGATGTAATGTGATATGCAGGCATCTACATCCAATTCGGATGGTTCCAAAAATGAGGTAGACCCATGGCCATCAACTAATGGATTTTTTCTACCAACAAAGAAGGATAGGAAGGAGCATTGCTACTCATTTTCACCTTATTCAAAACCAAAGAGAAGCCTGGTGCGATGTGATCGGATCTAGCCTCAAGCCTGGCTTGCTGGAAGATCCACCAGTTATATATAGATGATTTTCCCAAATATCGATGCCCATCCCATGGCTAGTTCGAAGATTTTCCAGCCACGTGGCGGATGACCCCAAAAAAGGGGTAACCATCCCAAGTGTTATCCCATTATCCCAGTTAACTCCCAAGAATATGCCGTTAGATCCCATTCGTTACATCCCATTAATATCCCATTAATATCCCATTAATATCCCATTAATATCCCATTACATGCCATTGATATTCCAATAAATCCCATTGATATACCATTATATACCATTAATATCCCATTACTGTAATATTCCATTACATCCTATTAATATCTCATTGATATCCCATAGTATCCAATTATATACCAATACATCCCATTAATATCCCATTCCATCCCATTATATACCATTATATCCTGTCAATGTACCATTAATTTAGATACCATCAAATCACATTTACTGTAAACCCATTCAAATCCCATTAATTCCCATTACATCCCATTATCATCCCATTCCACCCTATGATATATTACTATATCGATTGAATATCCCATTACATCCCATTATATACCACTATGTCCAACTAATACTCCACTAAAATCCAATCAAATCCCATTAAAATCTAATTAAAGTACCATTAACCATCCAATTTAAATCCCATTAAAATCCAATTAAAATCTTATTAAATCCCATTAAATCCAGGTAAAATTCATTAAAATCCCATTAAACTCCAAGTAAATCCAATTAAATCCCAATAAATCCCATTAAATCTCATTCAACTCCTGTTGAAATCCGATGAACCTATGAAGTACCATTAAAATCCAATCAAATCCCATCAAAATCAGATCAAATCCCATCAAAAATACCATCAAACTTGGTTAAAATCAGGATAAATCCAATTAAACACATATATTAAGATCAGATTAAAATCTAACTAACATCCAATTAAAATAGAGTTTATTCACATTAACATCCAATTAACGTCGAATTAACATCCAATTAAAATCCAATTAAAATCTAATTAAAATCCAATTGAAATCACATTAAATACCACTAAATTCCAGTTAAAATACAATTAAAATATAATTATAATTAAAATCCAATTAAGATACCATTAAATACAATTAAATCCGATTAAATCCAATTAATCTAATTAAACCCAATTAAATCCAATTTAATCGAATTAAATTCCAATAAAAATCCAAGTAACATCACATTGAGATCCCATTAAAATACCATTAAATCCGATCAACATCAGATTAGTTTCAATTAACCTCCAATTATTTCATATTAAATCCCATTAAATCCCATTAAATCCCATTAAATCCCATTAAATCCCATTAAATCCCATTAAACCCCATTAAATCCCATTAAATCCCATTAAATCCCATTAACATCCAATTAAAATCCCATAAAATCCGGTTAACATCCAATTAAATCCTAACTCCCATTAACACCCAATTAAAATCCTTACAAGTCCCATGATTATTTAATCAAATCCCATCAACATCCAATGAAAATCCCATTAAATCACATTAAACGCAAATTACATTACAATTAAACTCCAATTAAAATCACATTAAATCCAGTTAAATCTAATCAAAATCCAATTAGCATCATGTTAAATCCAGTTAATTCCTATTAAACTCCAATGAAAAAATCAAATTAAATCCCATTCAAACCACATGAAAACCAAATAAAATCAAATTTAAATCCAATCAAAATAACATTAAATCATATTAACATTCAATTAAAATCACATTAAAATCACAATAATATTAAGCTAAAATCCAACTAATATCCAATTGAAATCAATTAAATCTAATTAAATCCAATTAACATATCATTAAATCCAGTAAAAATCCAATTAAATCACATCAAAATCACATTAAGGTCCCATTAATTCCCATTAAAATCCCATCAACATCCCGTTCTAATCTAATCAAACATCCCATTACACTACCATTAAATCCTATTAACAGCACATGAAGTCCAACTAAAATCCCATTAAATCCCTTTAAAATCCAATTAACATCACGTTAAACTAACTAACATTAAATCCAATTAAAAGCCTATTGAATTCTAGTAAAGTCCAATTAGACTCTAATTAAAACCGAATCAAAATCCCATTAACATCCTCTTAAATCCATTTAAAATCACACTAAAATCAAATTACAATCCAATTAAATGTAATTAAATCTCATCGAACTCCAATAAAAACCAAATTAAGATATCACTAAATCTCATTAAATCCTATTAAATTCCAATTACAATCAAATTAACATACCATTAAATCAGATTAAATCCCATCAACATCCAATTACAATCCCATTAAATCCCATTAAATCCGATTAAAATCCAATTAAATCCTAAATCCAAAAAAACAAACAATTAAAATCCGATTAACTCCTATTAAAATCACATTAAATCCACTTAATTTCCAATTAAAATCCTTTTAGGTCCATTAACATATAATTAAATTCCATTAACATCCAATTAAATCACATTAAAAACACACTACACTACACTTAAACTCAGATAACATCACGCTAAATCCAGTTAAATCTGATTCAAATCCAATTCACATCATGTTAAATCCAGTTTAAAATCCAGTTAAATCCCATTAAAATACTATTAAATCCAATTAAAATTGCATTAAAATCAAATTAAAGTCTAATTGAATTCCAATTAGAATGCAATTAAAATCACATTCAAGCCACATGCAAATCCCATGCAAATCACATGATATAAATCCCATCAAATCCCATTGAAATCACACTAAATCATGGTCAAATGATCTTTCAATACCAATTTGGGTGGATTGGTTCCGCCAGGACTCATCTGTGGTGGAGGCCAGCCATAGAAAAACGTGTGATTCGCTGCTTTGAACCAAAATCTGCCACTTTATGATTTTGTGACATGTCCCAATTTTCTGGTATTTCTTCAGGATTTTAAATCAATAGTTTCATATTCTGATAACACAGTTGAAAAAAAATTGAATTGATTGAGTATGATCAATAAGGCTTTAGCAAATCAAACATAACAGTTGAACATCTCCTTTCTCAAAATGGAGGTGTTTTTTTCGTTTGGGAATTTCCCATCGATTTTCATGGATCATTCGCACTTGCTTGGCTCATCCCATTCGGGGATTTTGCAAAACCAATGGGGCACTCCCAGTCTTGTTGAGAAGACTATGTCCCATTTTTCAATGGCTATTTTAGGTGGGAAATGCCCATCATTTTCAGTTGAATGATTGGGTATATCGAAGATCTGGAAAATTTTTCGGGGTTTCTTCAATGTCCATTTACTTCGGCTATATCGGCTATATCCCCCATCAATTCCAGGCTTAGTTCTGGACAATTTTCCCATCGCCTCGCAGGCACCAGCCGCCCAGCCGGCGCCAGCCGTGGCCGCGGCAGAGCAGGCCACATTTTTTCGTCCGAGAAAAGTTGGAGATTTTACCCTCTGGTTATGTCAAAATAGCCATGGAAAATGGTGATTTATAGATGGTTTACCTGGGTTTACCTATTAAAAATGGTGATTTTCCATTGCTATGTTAGTTTACCAGAGGGTACATGATTTCTTATGATGTTTTACCCTCTGGTAAACTAACATAGCTGCATAGCTATTGAATGGTGGCCATTTACAGTTGCTTTAGCAATTAATAGCATGGTGATTTTCCATAGTTATGTTAGTTCACCAGAGGGTATCCACCAAAAATGGCAATGGGGATTGAACTATATGATTGTATACTCGAAAAATGAGGAACCTTATGCAGAAGAGTAGGGGTGTATCAGACCCTAAAATAGAATTTTGCCACGTTGGAATGCTCGAAACATAGCAGTGAAAGAACAAGAACAACATTTGGAATAGATGCATCACCTAAATGTCTAGGACGATCGAACATGGCAGCTGACAGGCTTTGGCTCAAAAAGTTGGGGTATGCGCCCCTGAAAAAAACCAAAGAGCGATCTTCTAATTTTTGAAGCAGCACTGACTTGGTTTCCATGTTATCACTTTATATCCTATATAATTCTATATACATATAATACAAAGAAATCATGGTTTGATCAGAATTTACTTCTCTGTGTGCACTGAGTTTCCACACTACAGACCCGATCTCTCCATGGCGATAGAACAGCAAACTACACGGATTTTTTCGGACCATTTTCATTCATCTTTCTGGGGGTTACATCTGCATATATAACTATGTATATATATATATGTACACATACATACAGATGATACATCTATGTACATCATGTATATATATATATATCTATACTAATACAGATATCTCTCTCTATATTTCCAAGCTATTTCTGCTGATCCTGGCATCTTGGTCAGGTGGTGGAAGCAGATGTGCCTGACGATGAACCGGGCATCACCAAGGTCGGTGACAAGGGGACATCATTCAACACTGGGATTTAATGGCATATTCAGCAGGATATGTGTATAGATATAGATTAAAAAAACCAGCTACAGCTATATCCCAAAAAATTGGTGTCTCTGAAAATGGTGGTCTGACTCCGAAATTGGAGTCTCCAGAGAAGGACGAAGATGATAAACCATTGGATTTGGGTGTATCCTATTTTCGGACTGGCCGCCATATCAATTGGGTGCAGATCTGGCAGGGGATAACCGTCATCAATTCGATCTTGAAATCCTGGAATCTGGAATTGGTAAATCCCCGCAAATACCATCTGGTTATGACTAACATAGCCATGGGAAATGATGGCCCTAATCGAAATAGATGGTTTACCTATCAATAGCATGGTGATTTTCCATGGCGAACTGTTAGTCATAACCAGATGGTATTTGCGGGGATGGGATTGGGATCCGTAGCAGTTCTGAATCCAAGACCTTTTCGTGTCCAACCATTTCAAGACACAGAAAAAATCCAAGATCTTGGCAACACATTGTAAGTGAACAAGAATTGAATTCCAAGTGGCACAAATGATATCAAATAACTTTCTGAACCCAATAGTGAACCATCTCCAATGTGACCAGTTGTATGGCTGGGATTACCATCCCCGAATCGTAGGTTTATGGTGTTTTCTTTATCTAATTATTCCAATATGATATTCATTCTTCATCCAGAAATGTGTTACCCCCATGATTTTCACCATCATGGGATCCCTACGGGATGGTTCATTAACCAATATTGATCCCATCATGGACCAATATTTATCCAGGATTTACCATGATTTACCGATGTTTTTTTAGAACTCTTACAGCGGATCAGCCGCTGCGCAGTTGGAACGCTTGTGTGCCACTGTGGAGCAAAAGGGCGCCGGCCTCTCGAAGGTGACCTCAGTGGCGTGACCCACTTGGCCGGGATTTGTGGTGATTTCATCTGATTTAGCCATGAAAAATATGGGTTTTAATCAATGAATTACTGTCAGTTTTTTTTTTTACATACCCCGACATGGCTACTTGGTATACTTTAATGAGGAACATGATGATGAATTCTTGGATGGAATAGCGCATTTTCAGACCAACTCCTTTGAGAAACCAGTGAGTTTTCAATTTCAATTATGAGAAGTTTCCAAGCTTGCATTTCCAAGTGCTCTGTAATGAGGGGCCACTGAGAATTCACAAGAATGAGACAACCCATCCAAGAAATGAGCAGATCGCTTTTCCATAAGTGGGAACCCCCCCAAAATGCAGACAATGACACGGCTGACTGTGGGCCGACTGATCCAACTTGGAACTTGTGACTACTTGTGCTGGCACAGACCGACCTGAACGCTTTGTTGGACCATGGGATTCATTGTGTGGGGGCACTCAATTGCGGCCGGGACCAGAAGCTGCAAAGCCCATGTGTGTGAAAGGAGGTTGCATGTTGGACCGATGGGACATTTGAAGCTCCTTTCATGTACGGAGTGCATGCATAATCTAAAAATAGTAATGCTTATAATATATTGATAATAATATATAAATAATAAATAATGATAAGAATGATAGCAATAATCGAAGGAAGTTTAGAAGTCAAACTTCCGACAATATGGACAGATGAAAAGTAGAGCAGGGAAGAGGCAGAGAGAAGAGAAAGATTAGAAGAAAGAAGAGTAGAAGAGAAAGAGTAAGAAGAAAG
>Ga0126342_10014377_pt1 | contig 13980 bp, 15 predicted proteins | sample Cyp1metagenome_FD_92528 | JGI IMG/M metagenome (GOLD analysis project Ga0126342, IMG submission 92528) | Coral microbial communities from Lord Howe Island, Old Settlement Bay, Australia - Cyphastrea 1 metagenome | ecosystem: Host-associated > Invertebrates > Cnidaria > Coral ...
ATTTATATTCCCTAAATACCCTTGTTGATCTTCCCAATTGAATGTAAAGTCTAACGTTTGATATCCCCAAGTGTACAGCATAGAAGGGGTGTGGGCGAATCGGGGTGTTTGCGCGTAATAGTAAATTATATATACGTGTATGTATATATATATATATATATATGTACACGTATATATAATATATATATACACAGTATATATATATTGTTATTACTCTAATCATCATTATATCATTATTGTGATTATTACCAATTTTTTGTTTTTATTACTATTACTATTATTGCAACTTATTACTATTATTACTATTATCACTATCATTACCATCGTTACTATTATTACTATTATTACTATTCTTGCTATTTTTACTATTATTACTATTATTACTTTTTATATTCTAACTAATCTAACTATTATTACTATTATTAATACTCTTACTACTATTATTACTATTATTAATATTCTTACTATTATTACTATTATTATGATTATCAAAATTATTATCTATCATATCTATTATAACTATTCTCACTATTCTTACTATTCTTATTCTTATTATTATTACTATTCTTATTATTATTACCATTATTACTATTCTTATCTATTATATATAACTATTATTACTATTATTATATACTTTATTATTATTAGTATTATCATAATCTATTATTACTATTATTACAATTGTAATTATGTCATATTATATACACTACATACATGTACATTTACAGTACATGTACATACACATGGATCGTGTGGACAGGGCCTCAAGGCTGTGGAGAAAGTCTTCGGTGAAAGTCATGCCCAGGCTGCCAACTTCTCGCAATGGCCTAAGTGACATGATTCATTGGACAATACATGGTGAACACATGGTTAAAAGATGGTTAACAAATGCACATGTGAGCATTTGAACATGTTTAAAAAATGTGTTTGAACGTCAGGATCCAATGCAAACGTTTCTCAACAGCTTCCTTTCAATGCATTGGATCCGATTTGATCCCCTCAGGTCCCTGCTCTGCAAATACATCAGGAAGCGTTTCTCGGGTCAAAGAATGTGCAATATGTGCAATTCTCAAGAGAGCATGTAGGAGCCATGTAGGAGCCATGTAGGAGCCATGTAGGAGTCGTAGGAGCTCAAACAGTTCCAATATATTTCAATAGATTTTAAAGGCATTTATTTCTGCTAAGGCTTGCACCAGTCAGGCTGGACAGAGATGCGCTTATGGGCCTTTCACTTCAATGTTAGTGTCAATGAAGCGCTGACCACGAATCTCATCGTAGTCGCGTTGCTGTCTCAACCAAGTCATCCTACGTGGTCATCCTACGTCCAATTTCAGAATGCTTGTCTTGCCTGGAGCCACGGCGATTGAACGCCTTGGATTGAAAGTTGATTGGTTGCAGTATATTGCAGTACAATTTGTGATATTTCTGCAGCTGGGACCAGTACTTTGATCAAATTGCACGACGAAGCTAAATCAAATTTCCATATTCATCAATATTCTACAGCATTAAGTGATTGCTTGGGAATTGTGGCAAAGTCTGAAGCTTCCTCTGCAGCACTTTCGAACGCTACAAACTTGATGCCAAGTTTCCTGATAGATCTGATGATCCAGACAATCATGCTGGTCCAACATCTGCCAGCTTGGGACAAGGTGACAAGCTCAGAAGAGCAGAATTGCCGTGAAGAAACTTGATCCGACTTGATCCGGATAAACTGGTGATATAAAATGAAACACTTCAATTTATCAAAGTATATATATTATATATATATATACTGGAAGGCACCTCCACAGCCAGGGAAGCTTCTCGGATACCAAGAGAAGCCTCTCAACTGGCCGACTGCAGCAGACTAATGGAATGTAATCTCCATTGAAGAGTGTGGCAAGGAGGCATTGAGATGCACTTGATCAAATGAGTGCAATCCATTGCGGACATTTGCGGACTGCGTCATCATTGGTGTGTGACGATTGTGTGATCCGTCGGAACTGCTAGGGCTATCTGTCGCATCCAAGGCAGACTATTTTGACAATCGCAAACGCTGACACTTGCAAAACTGCGTTGTAAGAATGAACAAGACGAAGCAGCATGAGGCAGCGTGGCAATCAACATGACATGTATCCTGGGCATGCAAGGGCAATGTAAGTCTGTTGCTAATTCTCAACCACATTCAAACGCGCGTAGGTTAGGACGGGGACAGCCTGACTTGGGACAGCTCGTCGAACTCGCAGCCAATCTGGAAGGTCAGAACGAATCTGAGCAAGCCTTTGATTCGCTTCAAATCACACTCTGCAAAACGGAGCATTAACAACTATACCATCTATCCAGTCTATCAGTCTATCAGTGCGAATACCAAAAGTCACGGTCTTGAGACGTCTCTCGTCTCTGATCTTATGTAGGCTGAATGTCTTGGCACCGCACAACAATGTCACGGATCTGGCTGTTGATTTAACTTCTCTGCAAGCCTTGTTGGATCGTCGCTGATATAGCATGGATTCCCTTTGTTGTATACATTTTTTGCTGACAATGCGTGTTGAAAACAAAATTAGTGGTGTCTGCGAGGCCTCCATTGTGAGAGCGTAGAATTGCGGTGCGATCCTTCAGCGACATGATCGCAAATATATTCAAAACATCTCAAATACTGTACCGAGAGAGTCCAGAAGATCAGTGCCTTTCAAGCAAGTACTCCTGAACTTGAAAACGGCAGTGGAAGTACATGGAAGTACAGTAGATTCTCAGTCTGTCCTCAAAGACTGTCGCTGCATTTGCCGAAGGGCCGATGCAGCGACCACCAAATCTTGGCCGCATGGAACTCATTCCAAAACAACGCATGATTCCAAGACCGCAGCCCGGGCATCGGTCCACCATTCTAAAACCTCCACGGTTCTCCCTCTGAGAAAAGAACTTCCGCCATTGGCACAAGCTCCAAGAACGATTCCAAACGATGCCTGGTTGGCATTGAGCCTGCCGAGCATGGATTTAAGATGTCATATGAAGAACACATGAGAAATCAACATATTACACATTACTACACCATATCACACACCAAAGTAAATATACATATCATATATACATATCATATATATATAACTATATGTACATATAATTACATATATATATATTTATATTTATAGTACGACATACGACATAGTACCACTATGTATGAGTAGTAAGTCTACCAAAGCTGATCCAATTTTGCCCATCTTGACCTCAGTGGTAAAATGTGGCAAAGGCCACCTCTGTAAGGTAGCCAAATTCACATAGGACAGCCTCGGTAAAGACATTTCACACGACAGCACTCAATATACTCAACAAGTCTTTGTCGGATCTATTGGTATTAAGGATGACGCGCTCTCTCCCAGCGACTTACCTGGAGACTTGAACGGAGGTGCCTGAGAAAAAACATTTTCAACCACTTAGTCACTTTAAGATGTCATTTGGATTCTTTGAAGTGATATCAACAGGTCTGAAGGACTTGGGGATATGGATGCTGTACTCCTTCAGTGCCACGCAGAGCCTTCTCCAAAGATGAAGCAGCTACATTATGTGCAATGATGTCCAAGTGGAAGTTCTGCCTGGGTCAAGACTGTCAAAAGAGTGAAGTCTGCCAACAGCAGCAGGATGATTACTGTGAGATGGTGTGAGCAGCCATTTCTGTCCATTTCCCTTTGTTTGATTTCCGAGTTTCCGTCTGCTTTGTGTCCTCCAGCAAGTCGCAGCTAGCTTTCCATCGCATTCCCTGGAGACTGTGGTGAGATGAAGTTTTTTGAAAACATACCAGTATTATATAGTATTATCCAGTATCGATGGAACGATTATGTGCACACATGATGGCATGGCACTCTTTGAGATTCTGGCCTCATGTAAAGCACCAACCGCGCAGCTGCATGCAACGATATCCAGCCTGATTCGCTTCGGGCATGTCTGTATTATGTGATGAGTAGTGACTAGAAGCAATTCACAACTACAAGATACTACAACTACGATCAAGATCGATTAAGTACAATTAGCATGCAGATTGCGAGGATCTGACTTGACACCAAACTGCTCGCTATTTGTCAAGCAATGCAGCGGGAGCTTCCACTCCAAGCCCTAGCAGAAGTCTCAACAGCATTACAAGACAAAAACGAGATGATCGCAACATATCGCAACAATGTGCTCTGACATGTGCAACGAAATGTGCAACGGAATGTGCAACGAAATGTGCAACTATCCCATTTTCACATCTCTTCACTGGCCCAAATGACATAATCTGCCGTGCGAAAACCTCAGCAACTGCACTCATAAGCATTTTTTTTTGCTGCATCGCTCACTGAGGGTGGGGGAATAGTCCTTGCTGAAAAATTCGCCCGCCTGCCATGACAAGCTGGATGAGATTGGCCATGCCGGATGCACTCTATGCTGCCCCATGTCACATGTCACAAAAGGAATGTCCGGTGACATGCGGTGACGCCTTCGCAAATTCTCTGGAGACAAATACGTTTTGAGCAAACTGAAAGCTCCCACCTCCCGGGGCTCCTCTCGGTCTTGGTGCTTCAATAAAGAATGTAAGAATATGGCAGCATTGAATAACAGTATACAGTATATACTGTATAATACTATTTATATAATTAATATTTATATTACTAGTGCAATCTAGTAATTACATACATACAATGTATCACAATATCTTGCAATACAAAAACAACAACATACAATCAATCTGGAGCACGACAAGTTGTCCTCGAACCGATCGGCAAGCTTGCCTTTTTCTTTAGTGCTTGTTGCACGAAACCGCACGCCAAGCCGATCCTCGATACGAAGTGTGCCAAGTTGGAACTCTAGGACCCTAGGCGATGTCTGCTTGTGGGACGCAGCGTGTGATGCCTGTCTATTCACAAGATCTCAGGAATCTCAGGAGAAACTGAGCCCGCAACAAGCAGGTCTGAAACAACTTTTCGGATCACAGGATCGCCTTTGCTTCCCTGCAGAATGCAGTTCTCACAGGAAGGCTTTCAGAAGGCATCCTTGCGAGTCAGCAACCCATATTGAATGCTTCCCTTTTGGGCAGCCTTCAGGTATCCTGTGATGATGATGTAAAAGGGCGCTGGGGCAGACTGAAGCAGCTCTGGCACAACCTGTGGCACGTTTAGATCTTTCATGATCTTTCAATATTTGTAGAAACTTCAGTTTGTAGAGGAACTGCAAGTGACTTCAAGCAGGCATCCATTTGACCAAACCATCCAAAACCAATGTCGGCAATGCACTTATCCTTCAGAAGTGGCGCACTGTTACTCTCAAGACTCGGAGAGCGCCTGACCGATCCACCATCGCACAGCCAGCTGTGCTGCACCACGTGAGAGATGGTGCAAGTCCAGAACATTGGCTCCTACGCATCCTTATCCATTGGATTATCCAGCCATATCCATCTTACATCATCTTACTAGTATCACAGAAATTACCAGAACGTGTCGCCAAAAATTGTGTCTTTTTTTACTTTCTATTCGACCTATTGCTGACTCATCTCAACAGATATGTGCACAACACACACACACAAACACACATACAATGTATGTATACTGTATATGGCATATATCGATAACATTCAATGTAGTCCAGTAGCACGTATGAGTAGGAACCAGTTAATGCCAAATTTAATCAAATTTACACACATCAATGTAAACAATTTCAAAATCCTTCAAATGCTGCCACTATCTTCAAATTTAAAAGTCCTCTGCAGAGGAGTTCGGGGTAAACGCCGCTTTGCACTGCCTCACACCAGATTTCCTCCCCATATTCGACATCATGTAGAGCATTCAAGACATTGTTGTAGCTTCGAAGGCCTGGTAACATCTGCAAAGTGGGTATAGACTTGAAGATAAACAAAGCGGACTGCCAAAGATGGGCAGTTCGATAAGCTTCCATAGCTGCTCCGCAGGTGTCTGTGTTTGGATCGATTTTCACCTGTTGCATCATCTGAAGAATTTCTAGAGCTTTTTGCCACTCGGAGGAAGCACAAGTGTTCATTGCCGCATTCCAATGAATACGATTGGGTAATGAACTCACAGATGTCATCAACAAAAGAAGATCTAGTGCGATTGTCCACTCCTGCGGCGCTTTGAGGGAAGCGAGCGTGGCAGAAAAACACGCCTCATTTGGTGGAACTTTGACTTTGACCATTTGATTCAAGAGGCCAAGGGCCAGCTCCCATTGCCCTGACTCGTCACAGGCACCCATTGCTGCACTGTAACATGCAGCGTCCGGAAGCAGCTGAGTGAATTGCATGGTGTTGAATAAGTGAAAGGCCCACTCCCATTCTTGGGAGTTCACGCAAGAAGTCATGGTGCTTGCGAAGCAAAATTCATTGGCCACCAAATCAAGTTCAGGCATGCCGGAAAGCAAACTCAAGGCTTTCTGCCAATTTCCCTTCTCTTGGAAAGCTTGAAGAATCGACGAACATGTTACCGTGTCAACCTCTAAGTCCCACTCGTGGACTGACAACGCCAGCTGCACTGCACGGCCTCTCTGGCCAGACTGCAGGCAAGCATCAATTGCGATGTTCAGGCTTCTGATATTTGCAGCGATTTTGTTTTCCGCCATATCATTCAAAATGTCAAAGGCTTGCTCCCACTCTTTTGCATCTGCACTTTGCCTTAATACAGAATTGTAGGAGACAACGTCAGGCTGAAGATTTGCTGTCCTCATCCATGCCAGCCATTGTGTGCTTCCTTGTCCCTGCGTGTCCTGACATCTATAAATCTAAATATTCATCTAAATTCATGATACTGGTACCAGGCACTTGCATCATTGGTAGGAGCTGCAGGCGTTGCAAAGTCATAGTGACAGGAGGGTCAATGAGATCTGAATAATAATTGCAGTACTCCTAAGCTTTTTCATTCCCTCTTCTAAAACATTCCCAAACGCGTCCTGAAACGCGCTAATGAGTGTATTGCAGTGGGTCGTGCTGACCTCAATTCCATTGCCGCGCATGAAGTCCAAGACTAGCTTGGCAACTTGTCCACGCCCCCGTTCTACGAGCATTTGCAGCCTTGGATCTTTAATGTGAAATATGTGTGAGAACTTGCTTTCAACAAATTCAGACGCACTATTTTGTGGTGAATTGTGATATGCCGAAGGTTTGAGTCTGAGTGCCCAGCAGATTTGTAACCCAGTGCGGATTCTGCAACCAGCTACCTGGACGAAGCTTGCTGTCAGATCCCTTCAGATCCCTTCAGTATGCTGCATTTTTCAATCCAGCCCTCCAGCCCTTGCCTACATGTCGCAGCAGAACGGGCCGTACCTCCTGCAATCATTGCATCACCGACGACATGATCAAATTTCAATATATGTTCTATACATTTCTATACTAGATATATTTATAATTATTTATATACTATGTACAGTACGCATAGGTATAGTATGATTTTGTATGTATATATATAATACATAAATATGATGATATTTTTATATTATGTATACACTATTCGCTTCTTGGTCAGAGTGTGAAGCTTGCTGACATGATGCTACTGTACCATTGTCAACCCATGTCCAGCCAATCGTTTCTTTCGTCCCATCCCCAGGCACGCTCCTCTGGGTAGGGATTTTGGCCAAGCGCCAACACCTCCGCGATGTCACCTGTATATTCACTTGTCATTCAATCATTGATTCAATCATGACTCCAGGATTTGAAGTGAGGCGCCTGCACTGGGCTTCAGCTGCCCCGATTGATCTTTCCGAGGTCCTGGTAGTGAAGCAACATTAGAGGCTCATATCTACATGACGCCTTTACGAACATGTTCACAGAATTTCACCTAAAAAGATGTACTGAAACTTGAGGCCAAGGGATAAGGAACGAAAGCCAGCAGCGTGGGTACAACCAGGAGGAAGAGGAGGGGGAGTAGGAGCAGGAGGCTAGAGATAATGAGATAAATAATCTATTGCAGTCGTATCATGGTCATGAATGTACTGCTACTGACAATGATATCGGAATAAACATCACTCCAGCCCACGATGACGAGGGGGAGACCAGGGGGTAATCAGCTACCAGTAGCTTCTGCTAGCTTGCATGACATAGTTTGTCTATGTTTTGCCACAGGTTGTTTAGTGCTGTTTCTTGGCGTTTTTCAGATTTGGTTTACATTTCTGGTTGAATCCTCCTGTTGGCGCGGCTTTTCGAGGCCGTCCAGCTGCACAGCCTCCTCTTGACTGCGCATGTAAAGCGATCCGACTGGACCCTGGCATACCTGCGGGATCGAGGGGAATTAAAGCAGGGAACAGTTCTGGTGGCAAAAATGCAAAACAATCAAAATCAGGAATCTAGTCCACCTTGGAAAAGCCAGAGTCTTTTAAACTCCATCAAAGTTGTCATCTTCTTGGTTCTTTGTTGAGTCTCAGGATGTCCTAGGTACTAGTAGGTTCCTTTTGCAGAAACCCAAGCAAATAAACACTTATTATTGAAAACCCAATAAGTGAGTGAAACCACACTGCATTTTCAGATGCCATCCACAGTTCGACCTTTTGATTCTTTGATTTGTTTTATCCATCAGGACAGGTGTAGCGTGGATGTAAAACTAGTTACGAGATTGTTACGAGAGTATTTACACAGGTGTCAGGCCCAATGTCTATATTGATGGCGGACCTTGCTTGATCTTTCTAGTGAAATCCTTGCTGAATCACTGAATCTATCTGAATCTTGTAGTGAATTATAGTCAATTGCTAGTTGCTATCTGGCACCCAAATGGCCCAAACATCGCATGCCCTATCGGCACTGTGCCAGACTCCCAAGCTCGCCATGGACCATAAAGAATGTTTCACTTCGAGGGCAGCCGATGGCGTAGGATGCTGTCTTGACCGTCTTGAGCCAGCAAAAGGTGCCGAACGAAAACCGAAAATGCGATCAGAATCATGGTATATCATGGTGCTATCGAACAAACACATGAAAGCTTATTCTGAAAGCTATCCATTCATTTGAAGACATTAACATGGCCCTTCAAGCAACTGCAGTGCCTTCTCACAAGCCTTCATGGCAGCGCTCAGAGCAATCTCATTGGTTTGCAGCCTTGGTTTTGTTCCATCATGAGACAAGAATAACTTGATATAATATGATGCAATTTTTGAATATATAATGCAGCTGAATAGCTTCTAATACGGCTCCTAGTTCGTTCTGGTGTTCATAGAGTGAGTCTTGATCAACTCGGAGGAACTTTCAAGGGGCGATCTCATGGGCGTCCAGGGACCAAACCCATTTGCAGCCAATTGCAGAAGCATCACCATTGATGGCTCCCATGCACTTGCCTGGAAGATGAATCACGGTACGCTTCGCCCATGTCCATGTTATACAAAGATAAAGGACCATACCATATAATCAGAGTGCTACAGAACTTGCAACAAAAATGACCTGAGTCAGAATCCTGAACCCCCATAAAAACTCCTGATTCAAAAAGAATAAAGGGCACCCTTGTGATGACTCTGCTTCGCTGGATCGTGCCTGCTTCATGGCTGAAATGCACGTGGTGTAGGAAATGATGTCAGGGTCCCGAAAAGAGTTCCTGCGCCGTGGAATTTTCCAGGCGTCAAACTTTCTCTCAGCATTCCAAAGGTGAGAACTGAATCTCAGATCTCCTCATCTCTCGGAGCAACGCTGTTGCAAGCAACCACTTCCCTTTCCTGAGACATGGAACAGTCGCAGTCGCTCTGTTTAGATTAGAACAGTTTGTCGCCTTGGAACCGTTTCCACCACGCCTGCAAAATCCCAAGAGTGCCATGTTGAACGTCCGCTCGCTTGGCCAATATCCTCTCCTAGTGTGCACTGCGCTGTGCATATTTCTGCATCTCTCTCTTTCTCTGTGAAAGCTCTGACTTGTGAAGACTGGCAGCCTGGCAACATCAACTATCTATTGGCAGCATGTTCCAAAGCGTCAACGGATGCACTTTGCCCGCACCTTCGCATGAACATCAAGAAGTAGTGCACTTCGTCAAGTCTCCCAGCACGACCTTGGACAGAAATCTCCCAGGGCGAATTAGTCTGGACTCCAGGACCTTGATTGCCATCAAGCCACCACACAGATCCTTTGGGGATGGAAACCAATCTTGGCCCCAGGCTGCATGCACCAAGTGCTGCAGTTAGAAGCCTCACACCTTCCAACATAGCCGCACATACAATGACAAGGCTTTAAGAGGTTCCAAGTGCAATAAGGTCTGACTGACCAAGAAAATCAACAGGAAACAAGTATGCTTTCTTCCGATTGAATTGACTTGATTCTTCTCGGTCTTGAAGGTTGGCAAAAGCGGCTGTGCTCACTTTCAATGCTGATATTACTATATATATACGTATATATGTATATATACGTATATATATATATATATATATATATTATACTGTATGTTTTAGATGCCCCTTGCAGTTGAAGGGGAGGTCCTTGGGGACCCCTGATTCTGGAGAGACCTCCAAGGTCAGGCACCAATGTGCACTTCTACAAAATCAGGCTCTGCTTTCCAGAGTAGGATCTTGCATACTACAAAATCAGGAACCTTCAGTAGAAAGTTCAGACTTACTTCGACTAAGCACATTCATGCATGCTACAAAATCAAACTCCCAGCTTGTAAATGCCTCAATGATCAGCACTTGTGATGTGCAATTTCCAGAACGATTCTGGTGAAATTTGTGTTTGAGTCGATTCTGTAGAGTTTTTTTTGTTGATTTTGTAGCATGGGTTTATTTTTTTTGCTTTACAAGTATTACAAGACCCTCTAAAGTCCCCAGTGCCTGTTTTTTCAGGTTCTGAGATCTCAAAGCAAAAATCCCTCTGACATCTTTAAAAAACATCTTTTGAGGTGCTTCTCAAGATAAGGAGGCCCTTAAAGATTCTTAGGGCAACAATTTCAGGAATGCTGGCGGTATCTTTAAGATTCCAAAAGCCCAGGACCCTGGAGCTCATAAAATACAACCGTGATTTTGTAGAGACCAATCTGTGGTTACTCCTTGGAGTTTGATTTTGTAGAGGCCACGATAGCCTACCATATAAAATCATGAAAACCTGTCCTACTGCAAAGGCTACCCCTGGTATTTAAGTCTAAAGCAGCCCTGGCACGATAGTTTGCAAGATGTGCTAAAACCATCCAGCATATGCAATGTTTGAAAAAACGGGTTTCAGGGGAAATGTCCTTTACAGAATCAGGGTTCTGCCCTCTCACCACCACAGAATCAAGATCTAAGGAATTAACCAGCCTTTTTCTACATCAATCCCCTTAACAAAATACACCAGGTTTTGAGCGATTTTTGTCGTACCCTGGGGCCCCTGCTACAAAATCAGGAACCCACCTGCAACATGCCCAAAATGGATGATTTTGGAGTTGTTCCAAGATTTGCCAACTATAATAGATCTTGCTTGATTTTGTAGGAAAAGTAGGGGTGCAGGCTCGCCCTCCAGAATCGATGTGTGGGGGGGTTTAGCCCCCTCATTCTGTACAGGAACTGCAACCAGGATTATTTTATAATATTTTATATATTTATGTGCCCGCATGTGTGCTTGATGAATCCATGCAACAGCCTAGATTAGATCTGAGAACATTTTGGAAACAAACTGACACAAAGTGCAAAGCCGTTCAGAGAAGCTGCAAGGTACTGCAAGCCCCTAGGAAGCCGTCTTCTTCATATTGTTGAAGAATTTGAGTAATACAAGTCGCGATTCTTTCTGAAAGTTTCTTTTATTGGAGGGTGTCGACATGTGAGAAGTCTGGAAAGGGTCGTATACAGTACCGCCTTCAGTGCCGGCGGGAAGTCAACAGAATAAATGAGCAGGGGCTAAACAGTCACGATTTTCGATCAAAGAGAACATAGATGATGGAACAAGAATGACAACGATGGAAACATATTGCATGTTCGCAGTGCCAGTACAGTACCCAGGTACAAAATGACAGACACTCCATGCCCCTCCTAAAGAGCCAAATACCTGTAAGGCCACTGTAAGGCATGCAACAAACTCCAAATCCTTAGGCAAAGTGTCCTGGTTCCCTATCTCAAAGGTAACTGGAAGGTCGGGGTACAGCCAAGTCAGCTAATCACTTTGCTCCAGCCGCATCAGCCTTTTCCTCACAGTCCGCCACCAAAGCATACCTGTTGTCTTCCATCTTCATTGGTGGGGTATATACGGTACAAATCGGGGGCAACATCAAGCAACCAACGAACTCGTAGAACTTCGTCGTGTCTCACCTTCTCATTGACAGTCATGTCGAAGGGAAGGTCTCCTCCCTTCTCACCCGGAAGTGGCTTGGGGAAATCGATGGAAATCGACTCATTTTTCCTTGACTTCCTGACTTCCTGCATGATTTTCCTGGATCTCCAGAGCCGCATTTCCAAACGAATCTCCTCACAACTCCACGAGCTCCTCTTGATCCCCAGCCTGTTCATTTCCACCAGTGACATCCATGTCTTCGACTTTCTGATTTCCGTTGGCTACTCCATGATCATGGTCTTCTTGGGATTTGTCACCTGCCTGGCCATCAGTTGATTTTGAGTAAGTATGCAAAATCAGTACCTCTCGAACAACCTGAATCTGCGCATGGAGGCTGTTAGAGGCTCAAGTTTTAATGTGAAAAACACTGAAAATATAATATTGAATAATTAGGGCAACATGATAACAATGATAACATGTCAGTACCAACTGTCCAAACCCGCCAGAGTGACATCTGGAGATGCCTTGGTGCCGAGATGCATGAGGGCTTTGTGAATCTCGGTGGGACCCTATCCAACGCAGAATAGTGTACCATCAATCGTTTCACATCATCATTTCACATCATTTCGCATCTCTTGCCTGTGCCAAGGGATGCCAAAAACCAGCACCATGTCTGTCTTGCTGCCAAAGAACTTCCACGTCTCGCGTCGGTAAATCCCACTGCGCTTGCCCGAGCTTTGCCTAGAGATAAGGTTTTCACGCATCATTTCCATGAAAGAACGGAAAACTTTCAGCCAATGCTCAAGACTCAAACTCAAAAAAAGCAAAACATGTGTTTTTTTTGCTGCTACTGAGCCGCATTTACGAAGAAAACCTTCCCGGTTGTGTGCGAAATCTTCCTCGTCCACCCTTGCGGGAGCTCTGCGCTGGCTTCGTCCAGCTTCGCCTTCAAACCAAAAGACCTGACAGCTGGCAAGGGTGGACGAGGAAGATTTTCTTGCGCAAAATACCTGTAAGACATATGTTTTAGTGGTGTTGCAGTTTGGAGAACCTGCAGAGCAGCAAAACAAAGCAAAACATGCAAGGTTCGCTAAATTCCCTCAAGAACAGCAACACACCAGTCTGAATCAGCTGGAGTATCATGCCAAGATGCTGAATCAAGTCTTCAAAGTCCGAGTGGTCATTCTCAGCCATGCAACGCTCATGCATCCACCAAGCTTTGTCAGAAAGAGTAACCCATATCTCTTTGGTAATCCGTACCTTCCACAACATAAGTTCACGCTTCACCGTAGACAAAGCAGCCGGGATGGACATGCTGCTCTCAAGAAACTACGCACCCGGGCCTTTCCAAACATCATGGATGATGCTCGCAGCATGCACGGAAAGCAAACACCTTTGCCACATCCTGCGACAAACTCTGCAATGTCTCGAACATTCAAAGGCTGTCCGAACAAATACAAACACTGCGTCAGTGACAAGTTCAGGCGAAAACTCTTTAATCTTCTGTAATCTTCTCCAAGGTTTCCGCATTCTTGATCAGAATCCATATACGAAAATTGGAAATGACATGAAATGACTTGATGCAGCGTCGCGTATGGCTTTACCATGGCAGTTTCGACAAAATACTCAATCTCAGAAGGATACAAACTGTCCCACCGGTCCATCGAGCATCAACAAAGTCAATCCCAATATACAAACAGTGAACATGTAGTACAGTATACCTAGAGACTCATGTATCCAAAATTTCGGGCGCATTCCCAACCTACAAAAAAATCAGGCGCAAGTCCACAAGAATGGCGCAATGTAGAAAACATGGCGCAATTCCACAAAAACG
>Ga0126342_10014378_pt1 | contig 13980 bp, 15 predicted proteins | sample Cyp1metagenome_FD_92528 | JGI IMG/M metagenome (GOLD analysis project Ga0126342, IMG submission 92528) | Coral microbial communities from Lord Howe Island, Old Settlement Bay, Australia - Cyphastrea 1 metagenome | ecosystem: Host-associated > Invertebrates > Cnidaria > Coral ...
GTATATATACACATATACATATATATGTAAATAAGTATATGTATATACATATGTAAATATATATATATATATGTAAATATGTATATGTATATATATGTATATGTATATGTGTATATATATGTATATGTATATATGTATGTATATATATTCTCAAAGCGTGTATTAAATATGTATATACTGTATATGTATATATATATATGCATATTTGTTGATCACCGCTCCTTTTCTAACTTGATGGCTTTGGCACACCTCGCATGGGTGTAGTCCACCGCCGCCTGTTCGCATCTTTTCGAATTGTCCGGGGAAGTCCAGCTCATTTCGCCATTTTCTGAAAGGATTTCTGATGTGAATAGAATATTCCGATATATTCCGCACAATTTAGGCCTCACACAAACCTTATCTAATATCATCTAATATCTATATCTATACTATACTATATGTTGGATAGTTGCGTTTGAGGTTCTTGGAATGTCTCGTGATTATGAGCATAGGCATAGAACCTCCATGAATGAGGGCCCCCTGATGGGGCATGATGGGGCCGTGGCCCTGACCTTCAAAGACCTTGAAGTCAGCAGGTTGGGGCATGTATCTTTGGATAAGTCATCACAATCTTACTAGTGCGAATGGGCAGGGAATGGGAGAATGATCCAATATGATCCAATCCATAACCATGTCAAACGTCATCCCATTCCCCCATTCCCTGCCCATTCGCACCATTAATTCACCAATCCATTCCAGGCCATTTTGCGACATGAGGTGCCTCAAGATTACCATGAAAATCAAACCATCTCAGCCATCCAATTTATCAACACCTTTCAATACCATCCAATTCGCAATTTTTTTAAGCCTATTCTAAGCGGCTTCCAAGTTCAAGAAGGTTCTGTTCTTAGTCTTTCTTAGTCTGAAGACTAACCACTGCTGTTTAGGACCACCCCCCGCCCCTGCGCGGAGTTTGGGCACGCCGCCAGCGGCAAAGATACATTTCTGCTGGCCAGAATCTACATAAGGCAGCTGGAGGAAATGGTCGAAGAATATTATGACAATATAATGATTTATGATATAGACCTAGAGAAAAAAAAACAGTTGCATGTCCTTGTAAATCACTATTTCCAGCGACATTGTGGTGACATCGTTATAAGTTATAGGTTTACCCAGACCAATCATGGAGATATTTCACCAACAAAAAGGATGAATCCTGATGACTTCTATTATCTATGCCGCATAGCCATCATATTCAAGCAGATGCTTTACACTTCCCAACCACTAAGGTTAGACTTAGGGAACCTCCTGCTTGTTGCGGTGCTTGGATCCCCATTCGCGCAGATACCATCTGGTTATGACTAACAGTTTGCCATGAAAAGATCCACCATGCTATTAATAGGTAAACCATCTATTTCGATTAGGGCCATCGAAATCCCATGGCCATGCTGGTCATAACCAGTATAAATGGGCCATCTATACCATGGCCATAACCAGAGGGTAACACTTTCGGAACGACGAATTAAACTCACTAAGCGCGCTGCGCGCCGTAAAAAGCGCTGCCGGGATGCTGGGAGAGTCCACAGTTCCTAATTCGTCCTTGGATGCCCTTGGGAATATTTGGAATTCCATGTGTCATCCACAAGATTCCTCCCAGTAAAATCCCATACCCTCTGGTTATGTCAAAATAGCTATTGAAAATGGCCATAGAAATAGTGGATTTACCCATGAAAAATGGTGGATCTTTCCATAGCTATGTTAAATTACCAGAGGGTATCTGGGAATATCTTGAAATCACGCCTGCTTTTTTTAAATACTTTATTAAAAAAAAACAATCATGTTCATTGCACATACCCTCCTTTTCTCTTCAAACGATACCCCGCTGGGTTGCTGTTTTTTAAATGACATGGCTGGTAAAATCCCGACTCATTGCAGTGATCAAAACCTCCTTCATCCCTTACCATTTGTTGATAATCTGCCCAATCGTCTCAAATACCGTTTTGTTGATAAAGCATAATCTGCTTTGTTGGGGTTTCCCTGGGTCATGATAATCTCCAATACACAAAGCAGTAGAACCCCATGTAATCACTAATCGACTCAATTGTGAAATTCTGGGGTGTCAACCCAACTAGTTGGAGCGCAACCCTCTTAATCAACGAAGGACTCACCATGATCGACATTCATCCGAGATTAATCTGGCTGCATGATAGTAAGTCACCAAGGCTTCACCAAGGTGAAATAAGCCCGATCGGGGATGCTTTTCCTTTCTACCCTCTGGTATATAACAGTTTCTTCCGGAAAATCACGATTTTTCATAGGTAAATCATGGAACTAAACGGGCCAGCATTTCCAGTTCGCAAACGATTGCATGTCATTGCCTTTTTGGGGGATTTCCAATGATTTTCCAGTGATATTCCACTTAAATCAGTTGTATTCCACTTATCTCAGTGATATTCCAGTTGTATTCCACTCAAATCACCTAATTTTCCTGGGATTTCCAATGATTTTCCCAACAAAACCCATCATCCCCTCGTGGCGATCGTGCTGACCTCCCTGTGCGGTCACAGCCAGGATTTCACTGCACGGCACATTGCATTCCTTCATCATCAGACTCATCCACCGACATCGACTGGGCGTGGGGTTTTTTCAGAAAACATCAATGGCTTTCTTGGATTTGAAAAGGGCCTAAATGGGAAGCCATTGGACATGACAATTTGGGTTTTCCATAAATGGCCATTGGGAAGCCCTTTTTCACAAATCATGGCCCATTGGAAATGAATATTGGGCCATTGAGCTTGGCCAATGGGAACATCATGTTCAAAACCATGATACGCCGTATGAAAAACCGTATGAAGAAAACATGATGAACCATGATTTAGGAAAAAATGATGAAAACCATGAACTGATGAAACCATGGGGCCATGGGGGTTTTGTGTGGATGACTGGATGACCCCAACTTTTTGACGATGATCCGATGGCCAGCTGGTCAGCTGGTCAACGTTGGTGGATCATCCCAGATGGAACTATGATGAACTATGATCAGTTCTAAAAGGCCATGTGTAGTATGACGATTGGCTAAAACGAATCAGGGATACACAGTCTTCTCATTGTTGTGGTTTACATCCCTATTTCAAGCCACGGTTGATCTTTGAAATGCTTGAAAACACATGAAAACACATGAAAATGTGGTATAAAACCAATAATCATCAATAATAATCCAGAGTACCAGGCAGTGTTGCTACATGGTGCCATAGATGGTGCCATAGCAACAAGCAGATTACTCAGCTGAACAAGCTTGACAAGCCAAGCGACAGTGGAGCGAAAGCGATCACCTCAAGTCAGTGGGCTAAGCGGCTACCTGTATCACCCAGACCCGGAAAAGGCAGGTCGTTTGGGGTCTTAAACCATCCATGGTTTCAATGGATGTTTCAATGGTTTTAGTGAGGAAATCCCGGAAATCCCCTTCTGAATGGTGGATTGTCCATTGCCATGTTTGATTAGAGGCTAAACCATCCAGAAATGAGTCAATCAGTGGAGTTCCCTAGCTGGATCCAAGTATTTTTATGTATCTCGCAAATTCTTTATTCATTAACCATCCATTTTCTGGGGACATGGGGTCATGAATATGCGTCTGAGCAGACGCCCATTTTGAGATAGTAAAGGGCCAACCAGAGTTGGTGTTATAGGTTATAAATCATAGCAAGGCCATCCAATTGTAGATATAACCTTGTACCAAGCCAAGGTCTATCCAGATTCTGGTCATTTTAAGTGTGCATCATGCTGACTGAGGTATATGGAAATAAGACCGAAAAAATCGGAACATGTCATGTCAGCATCTGAAGCGGCTCAAAGCGGCCAGATGAAATAATCCAAGTCTTTGGAAAGCGGCGAGCAGCCGCTGGCTTGAAAAATAATGGTCCCCAAACTCCCTGTGACCATTTCTGCTAGACGGTCAGTAGACTTGGTCGGTAACTCTGTGTTTCCAGGCTTCCAACGTGTGCATCGATTTGGGGTTACCAGAATGCCGCTGAATGCCCCAGAAATTACCTTGCAACATCTGACACAACCAGTACGACTTGAAGAATAATCCAAGTTATCCAAGTTAGGTTTTATCTGGCACTCCAACAGCCAGAAATGGGAAATCCAGAAAAGACATGTCCATGCGAATGGAAGCGCCCTACTTTTAAAACTGATTTTGGGATATGTTGAGCCATTGCCATCCAAGTTTCCCCCGCATTTCCCATGGCCGATCTTGGAGACCCAAAACAACTCTTTTTTGGTGGGCTATAAGATATGACATGGCAAAAGATGCATAAAGCTACCCTTCGCCATTGGGTTTACCCAAATGTCATCAAATATCCATTGTGCTGGTGAACCATCCCCATTTGGGTTGATGTCTGAAAATAGGTGAACCATCGCAAACCAACGGACGTCGGTTTACCAAAGGAGTTTGCCATCCGAAGCTTCGAAAAACCAAGCCGCTTTCGTTGCCAATGTCAATCTCATGCTCACTGCCGCTGTCCTCCGCGTCAGGTCGCAGGATTTGTTCATCCAGGTGCAATGCCAAGTTATGATACATATATAATTATATATATATGTATAGATATGTATAGTATTGTGGGAAGCGGATCTTTGGCTGATTTCCACAGTATGTAGATTACATCAGTTTGACCGTTTTTGCTGGCCAAATCCCACTGATCGCGACCAGGGGCAAGAACATCCCTACTTGTTCCACGTATTTATATGATATATGTACATCTATGTACATATACACTTATATTTTATATATGTAATTATGTATATATATATATATACGGTAACTACATTTAAATATACGGACTTTTAAATATACGAACGTATATTTTAGACTACCTCCGGGGAAGTTTTCCTTGGCCCGCGGGGCCATTTAAACATACGGAATCCAATTCATTTAAACATACGGTAACTACATTTAAATATACGAACTGGTATTTCATACTACCTCCGGGGCCTCGCGGTCTGGTTACCGTATATATATATGTGTTTCCAGTTTCCAGCCAAAGATTTCTGAAACATTCAGCGGTGCTCACACTCTGACGGCGAACCTCGCCCATGCGACAGGTCCGACAGGTGCCCTCAGACCATGGCAGTCCATGGGGTTGGTGTCTGGGCCAGCTCCTTCAGCTGGTTGTTGGTGTCAAATCAATCCCAAAACATGTTTTTTCGATATCAAAATTCTTGGATATCAACATCAACATCCACAATTGTTGGTGTATACAGATTGTTTTTTGGTGATATTTTTCTGGTTGTTGGTGTTACGAGTAGTATATCCATCCCCAAAAAAATCAAAGACTTCTAAAAATTTTCCAGGATGTTGTAGACGACGTGTCCATACGTGTCCGACGTAGCTTTTCTGGAGGTTTCTAGCTTTTCTATCTACTTGGGGTTGCTGGAAAGGGGTCAAGATTGATGGGATTGAAACCAGCAATCTATGTTGTGAAGTGGTTCAAAATACAACATGCCTAAAACAAAATGCAAAACAACCAGCCAGCCAATAGATACTGATATTTTTTGACCCATACCGACAAAAATGGGGTTCAGGCAACACGCATGGTAGATGAATCTGGTAATGAGGACGTAGCCAAGAACTAACCAACAACCAAGGGGAATCTAGCTGGAGAAAGATGGCTTAGAGATGCAAACGCATCTCTAAAAGCAACGAAGAAAACAGCCCGCAGAACGCAAAAAACAGCCCGCAGGTAACGGGCTTCGTCTCCATACACATCACCGGCAGTTTTCATCAACCACTACTGAACCATCAAAAGGTCTTGTCTTAGCCACCAAAAATATCCGAAATTAGGAAAAAACGAGGGAATCCCCACAGCTTTGGATCGGTGGAAAGGCACCTGTGAATCCCAAGGACCGCCCAACACGACTGTGAGTCTTCCTGGGATTCCGCACTCCCATGGCACCACCTGGAAGATGCAACATCAAGGAGGTGCCATAGTATGATCGTTGAAAATCCTGTGAAAACTCAGCCATTTATAAAGGTCTACCACAGTCAGGTAAATATATGGAAGATCATACCTATCACGGCTATTGTCCAAACTAGCATACTGAGTCTCACTTCTATTTCTCCTGTGACTGTAGCTGGGCTTCATCAAAACATTGTTGGGCTTATGCACTGTCAAAACCTTGACTTTCATGATCTCCGACTGCGCGGCACGTCCAATTCTTCAAGACTTGCAAATGAAATAAATGGAGAAATCATGTCCACAAACATAGCGAAGATTAGCAAACAACATGTTTGGGCGAACGATTCTAGTTCCAAAACCGGAAATAAATCGACTTTGCGATGGTCCCGGAACCATGGATGGTGAGGTCGTTGTCATGCTCTAATTTGCGACCTATCATTGTTGGTTGTAGTGTTGATATTTAAACATTCATCTTGATGGTTATCACTTGTTATCACTAATTATATATCATTTTAGTAGTTCACCAAATTTGGCTGGTAGATGTTCGGAGTGTTTATACTAAAACCCTCATTTTGGTTGGTTCTATATCCCCATTCTCGGCTGACAGTGGGAAAAGAAATCCCCATTCATCACCGAGGAACAGGAGACCAAACCACGCCATTGGTTTTGCTTGCGCACCTGAGGCGGAGCCGGGGATAGCAATTTATTCATTGGGCATTTCTAGTTCTGGATATCAAAGTAGTTTTAACTTTTAACCAACATAACGAATTATATATCCATGGTTAAAACTACTTTGATATGTTTTAACAATCATAACATACCAACATTTCTAGTTCGAATTATATAGTCATGTTTTGATCTGTTTGGTATGTCCAAAAATCATCGACTTGGGATTTTCGATCGCCAGGTGACCAAAGGGCAGAGCTATCAGAGCTATCTGCTCTCCATAGACTTTGAGGGGATACCCTCTGGTTATGTCAACAGTTAGCTATTGAAAATGGTGATTTATAGTGAGTTTTCCCATTAACAATGGTGATTTTCCATAGTTATGTGACAGTTTACCAGAGGGTAATAATTTGAGGATGAAGAATGCTCTCAAAAGTGGATGAATAATCTCATATATACTTGCTCTCAAAATACTTCTAAGGATGAAGAATCTCAAAGTGGTTGATCATCACCGAGTGACGTTTTCATTTCACAAAATGGTGTTGGAGTCATCAAAAACATGTACCGCGTGTAGGACCTGGTAAAGAACTCTGGTGAAGAAACATCCACTGATCCAACGAACTAACTCTTCCGTGTACAAGTGGGGAAATTTACCATATATATATAAATATATATATATATATAACCCATATGTAGAACGGAGGATATTCCATTAATTAATCTAACCGGGTTACAATCTGCTTACCCTCCCATACTTTAATACAACTATGGAAAAAAGGGCTAGGCTCCTTTATTCATGTTTTGCCATGATTTGCCTATCAAACATGATGATGTTCCACAGCAAACTGTTGTGGAAACCTAGGGTTTTTCATTTCCGTTGGTCGGTGACCACAGCTATAATAACCAGTTTGGTGGGTTGAATAAGCGTTGACTGTCAAATTACCAGTAATAGATGTTGAAACCATTTTGAACCCTTATCATCCTGGTTGGTTTATAAACCCTTGATAAATCCTTATCACTGGGTTGGTTCAATCCCCATGACTTTTCACTTATGGATAGCTTGGCTACACCCTTAATGGATCTTATAATCCCGTTTGTTGCTTCATACGTCCAAAAATATTTGGCTGAATCCTTGTGCAGTTTGTTTAAGAGAAAATCCTCCGGAAACTCTGAAATCTTCAGGTATATCTAGAGGTAGAAAGGAAGGGCTGTAGACTTTCCCGTGAACCAACTGGAACCAATCCAATGTACCCTCTGGTTATGTCAAAATAGCTATTGAAAATGGTGATTTATAGTGAGTTTTCCCAATAAAAATGGTGATTTATAGTGGAATTACCCATTGAAAATGGTGATTTTCCATAGTTATGTTAGTTTACCAGAGGGTACCCCACCGGTGGTTCATCGTTCCCCCAATGCCCGGCTCGAAGCGGTCCCCGAGTCCCCGCCTGCGCCCAAACTTCGCTATGCGCCTTGGTCCACTCCACCACCTGACGTTGGGCCACCACGGGGGTTCCATAGCCATGGGGGTGCCCCAATGGCTGGATGGTTTTTCTTGAGGGAAAATCCTAATCTCAAATGGATGATAACTAGGGGTACCCCCATTTACGGAAACCCCCATATTGTTGGTATAATAATTGGGATATCATGGGGAATGTGCATCTCAAAAGTGATCTTTCAAAAAAACATTCACAACTAAAATGAAACTCAAGTACATATTTAAAGAAAAACTTGAGAATGCTACATCACCAATGATCAGTTCTTAAGTGCCACTGGCCGGGTGTACGCATGAAATAGAGCCCGGTCCATTTTACACACCACGCAATGGTTGAAAACCCCAGACCTAGACTGCAGGAAATACAGGACATGAAAGAAATACACAAACTTCATCAGAAAACCAAACAGACCCCACAGACACACACACACACACAGACTGGACATGCACATACACACACACACCAAAAAAACGTGTTGGTCTACTGAAACGAATCATTGACCCTGTAGCCAATATCCATCGTGCAACCTTGCCCTGTTTCTGAGGATCATAGAAAGACATTGAAGTCAGGGGAAGGTTATTAACTCTATCTTTGGAATAATCTTGACTACCAGTACAATAATCGTCATATTCTGACAATCATCATGTTCACTCTGGCATTATTTGATCTTATTTGGGCCTCATTCACAAACCTTCCCTTAAATCATCTTTCGGATCTTTAACTCCCATAAAACAATCATATAAAACGTCTAGAAATCATTCTTAAATTCCATGAAACTCCCATGTTTCCCGTGGTTTTCCCATAGTTTTCCAGCGTTTTCCCATGGAAAATTCAAGTGTTCTGCATGTTTCTACAGTTTTCCCATGGTTTTTCCGTGAAAATCCCAATCTTTTCCGTGCTTCGTGTCGTTCCAGCCGCGGGGGCTCAACGTCCGGCCGGCCACCACTCCGCTCGCCTCCCCTACAACGACCGAGGTGTCATCCATCTTGCCACCCAGGCCGATGGGTGTGTCTGGAAGACCATAAGGGCCCACCTCCGGAAACGCTGGGATACTACCCTTTGGTAAACATACAAAAAGCTATTGAAAATGGCCATAGAAATAGTTGATTTACCTGTTACAAATGGTGATTTTCCATAGTTATGTTAGTTTACCAGAGGGTAACTATTATAATGGTAATGTATCCATTATAGTTCATGGATGCTGATAGTTATAAACACCACAGTTGCTATAGTTGATTATATCTATTGAAAGCTACATAGTTAGTATTGATAGTAATATAAGAAGTATAACATCCATTTCTAGTATTATAGTAGTATAATATCCACTAACTATATAGTTCAATGGTAATATATCCATTATAGCAATGGCAATAGTGTAGTATCAAAAATGAAATAATAGATATTATAAGACCAATTGGTATTATACTACTATAATATGGTATTAATCATAGTTACTATAATGATCATATATAATTATCATGTTGCTATACATGTTACTATATTACCATAATTATCCATTACTAACTATTACCCACGGTGGAACAGTGTATAATGATGGTAGTTTATCCCTCATAGTTATCTGGGCCTTATGGTATGAAACCATATGATTGTACAACTAACCTATGATGGTATGAAACCACTAACTAAATACAATTAAGGCCCAAATGATCGTTTTTTTTTGAATGATGGTATACCACTAACCAGGAAGAAGCAGGTGGAACTAGAGAAGGTGGAAATGTATTTTTTTGTAGGAAAACACTAGCGAAAAAAATGATGAAAAAGTTGGAAAACCTAAAGAATCAACAATTGTTGTTTCATGTTATTAGAAAATGCGGAAAACTATTGATATTCCGGACAGGAGAGTGAAGATGTTTTGATACTTGATTCTTGTTGAGACTTGTTTTTTGTGCTTGTCAGATCAAAATCCTACAGAATTTGTTTTGATGATCAATTTTCCTTGTCGTTGGTATTCGTTGGTTATATCATATCGGTCCATTGGTACCCAATGTTTCAATATCGTTTGGCGCGCCTGTGAGCCTAGTTGCAAGTTGTGGTGACTGGCACTCAGAATTGGTGTTGCGGGTTTTGATGATCCCGAAAGATAGAAAGGGTGGCTTAGTAAACTCTGAAAAAGTCAGCGATCCATCATTTTTCAACGATATTCTCATATATTTGTAATATATATATATAGATAGATGCATATATATATATTCTCATATTGTGATAATTATTTCTTGGCTATTGTCCACTTATTGAGTAACTGGGATGCAGCCCCAAGATATGGCTGAGCAGCTTTTCAATTCTTAAAACCCGATTCAATCCCATGTAAATCTATTTCAATCTCATTAAACTGATCTGAATCTTGAAACTGCTCAAGAATTCATCAACTGTTGAGATTACTAAATCCCATAGGATGTTTTGGTGCTCAACTTCAATCTGTATCTAAAAAAATCACATCCTTCCCATATAATATGTCCAAAAACATGTCCACATAAACCCTATGAAACCAGGGTTTCTGGGTGTATTCCCTATGACTTGATGGTTTTGTAATAAAATCTGCCAAATAATCATACAGCCATCTTCCACAAATGTCAAAAATTGCTAATCTCAATCTATTTCTGACCATGTTTTTTAAAAATATATGGCCTATGTCCATAAATCATTTGCCCCGAAAGGTCCATATAGTTCTATGGGTTTGTCTGAGAATATCCCTAAATCTATTGGTTTATCATAATGTTCATTCATTTTCCCTATGAAAACATGTCCATTTAAGGAAGTATACTAACCATTTTCAGACACACCCAAATAACTGGTGTGTTTTTAATATATCCCACCAGAAATCGTACCAGAAATCCCTACCAGAAAAGTCATCATGGCCATCCCAAGCTGGCAAACCTGAATAGTTCGGCCATAAAAGGGCATGATTTCCCCAAAAAAAAACATGATTCCAGGGTTCCGGAGAACAGTGAGGTCGGTATGAAATTTACCCAGATCTATTTTCATCTACTAGCAGGTTTCACCCACAAAAAAATGCCACTGATAATCCACTAGTGGAGTAATCCACACATCATCTAACCACCAAAAAAAAATGCCCACTGAGCCACAAAAAAATCATTGGATCATTGGGCTTCAGCCACTAATGTCAACCCTGGATTAATAAACCCCAAACGGTTGTTTAATTGGGAGGGTACCATTTAAGTATCAGATGAAATGACTATTGGAGGAGTACCCCCCTAACTAATAAACATTAATAAACCATGGTTTAGCAAAATCCGGGATTGACATTATGTGACATTGAAATGTCTCCATAGCCTGAAACTACCAAACAATGGTGGGTACATACCAAAAAATACCACATTCAAACGATTCAAACGAACATTGATACCAATGTCTCCCATCGATGCCTCCGATTTGGCATGGGCTTCATCAACCAAGCGCCGTGCAAGGTGACTTAGCAGCACCGGCTGGGTGGCCACCTAGGCGCGGTGATCCATGCGGGTGGGGTTTCACCATGGATCGTTGATGGAAACATCCATGAAAATCCATGAAAAATCCATGAAAATCTATGAAAATCTATGAAAATCTATGAAAAAACCATGAAAAATCTATTGAAATCAGAAAAAACATCTATAAAAAAATGGAATTAGAATGAATTAGATGGGAAAATCATCTATAAACGGGTGTACATGGGCATGATGTTCCATATACAAATCGCATCATATAGCAATGGTGATGTTTGTTGGAGAAAATTAGTCATCGAACTAGTTGGTATATCCATCAATGACCCAACAGGTGTAGTTGGTCTTACAACCTTCGTTTATCTTGGGGGGCCCTTCATGAACGGATTTGTAGGTTAGTTGGGGTTTTGAACAGCACACCACCAATTGAAATGGTGGTGAAGTGGTTCTTAAATAGTTGTTGAATTTAGTTTAGTAGTGCTGACCACAACTGCGATGGGGATTATTCTTAAGTATCATGTTCAGATTGTTCATTATGTTTCTAGGTTGGGGTTTGAATATCACTTGGACATCTACATTACATTGTATGGGTCTTTAAAAGAATCATTTCCCAAACACAGACCCTTGGGAGAGATCCTGGGGCCTAAGGATCTATGGTACATGAAGCAACCGCCACTGTGTTGATCATGTCCCATATCTGACTCTCTTCGTTTACTGGAGCTGATCCCTCCCCTATTTGTGTGTATCATTATCAGAATTTGTTTGCTTATGTAATCGTTATGTATATGTATATGTCTATGTCTATGTATATGTATATGTATATGTATATACTGTACATATATTATATATATATGTATAAATACACATACATACAATGATACTTATAGAAATATACAAAATCATGTGTATATAGATATATAATTATTTGTACATATGTGTAGTGATGCAATATATATATATACATACATACTCGATTTTCTTAGTTGACCTCCTTGCTCTCTTCTCTTCTCCCCAACGGGTCCCAGTGGACTCGCGGTAAGGTCCAAACGAAGGGCCCTGGCTTTGGAATGGGAAGCGCCTCATTGACGATCTCCACGATCTGCCAGGCGAAAATGACAGCCATAAAGTGATGACTCGAGGATGGTTGATGAAATGGGGTTTACCATGGTTTACCACATTATCTGTGTCTTCTCTTGAATCTGTAACCTGTCTTATTTGGACAATTTTTCGTGTTGCAGGATTGTTATTTCACCCAGCTATGGTGATAACCAACAGTTTGAAGGGTGTTTATTAAGTTATAATTACTCATTGTTGGTGATATTCCCATTGAATATCTGAGCAAGTTTTATTATAATTCCCAAGCCCCAAAATAATGGAGATACTAAACAGTAATGGGGTTTTATTATAGGATCAATTATGAAAATTTCCCCTACCTGCGTGATACTAGGCAGTATTTCTGGCGTTCTAACGAGGATATGTATGTATATATATATATTGAGGATATCCAAATCAACACAGACCCTGAAAATAGCCTAATTTTAGTGGAAACAAATCTTCCGACCCTTGTTTGGCAGGGTCTATGTTAATTTGGGGGATTGTATCTGGGTTATGATAATTGTCAAGCCAACCAGCTAGTGACATCCATGACTACATTGGTAGTTGACAAAAAAAATCGGGATGCCCCATTACAATCTCGCCAAATTATGTTCTTTTTTCAACTTGAAATAGGCCCAGTTTGGGGTAGTTACCCCAGCTGTCCCCTGCTTAGAGTCATTTAATGTCATTTATGGGTTCGGTTGGCCAGCCAGGTTGTTAGAATCTGCCCAGATGATTCGTGTTGGAAGATTTCAGTGCAAGATGATCCATGGAGTTTCAGATTCAACAATTGAGGGACCGGAGAACCCCACATGCCAACTTCTTCCAACAAATTCAAAACAGGTGTGAAAATAGGATAGGGAAAGAAATAGGAGATGGTGGAAGACAGGTTGTGTGAAAGAATTGTATGTGAAAGAGTCGTGTGTGAAAGGCAGTGTGTGAAAGAGTTGTGCGTAAAAGAGTTTTGCGTGAACGGCTGTGTGTGAAAGAATTGTGTGTGTGTGAGAGGTTGTGTGTGGAAGAGTTGTGTGTGGAAGTTTGTATGTGTTCAAGTTTGTGCGTGAAAGAGATGTGTGTGACAAAGTTGCATGTGAAAGAGCTGCGTGTTGAAGTTTGTGTGAAAGAGTTGTGTGTGTGAGAGAGAGTGTGAGTGCGTGTGTGTGGAACATCTGAACAGATGTAAAACTTCTACCTTTTTGTATTGTCAGTAGATGCAGGGGGAGACAGCATTTCACTGGGACTGTGTCCAACGAAGCTACCAGTGAAATGGGATATCCAGCTTGGCCAGCTGGACGTACCTGCAATCCGATTATTTCATTTTCGCTGACATGGCAC
>Ga0126342_10014379_pt1 | contig 13980 bp, 9 predicted proteins | sample Cyp1metagenome_FD_92528 | JGI IMG/M metagenome (GOLD analysis project Ga0126342, IMG submission 92528) | Coral microbial communities from Lord Howe Island, Old Settlement Bay, Australia - Cyphastrea 1 metagenome | ecosystem: Host-associated > Invertebrates > Cnidaria > Coral ...
CCGTGGTATTCGCGGCATCTCATACTTCCAGAGTCGTGCCAGGTCACAAACAAAGTCACACTGCCCACAAACCGCCGTTTGTTTTCAATTGCGTTTTGACTGTTTGATCATTTCATGAGCTGCACTGTCAAACTTCATTGAGGCAGTGGACAACGCAGCAACTCTTTTTGCACATGGGGTCGCGTGACTGGCTTCCCCCTTTTATGTCATGCGGTCCCATTGTTTGCCAAAACCTCCAGGATCTTTTGCAGAAACTCTTTCGCTTTTCCAGACATGTCTTCTTCGATGCCCAGCAGAGGATGTGACTGTTGCCTGGAGGGATAGTCACTGATATTGCATTCAGTGGGAACCCTGGCAAACCAGAGACGTGTGCCACTTTTTGCCTCAAGCTGAAGGTTGTACTGCGTCAAACGCTGAGCAACATCACCACTAGCGCACGCTCGCACTAGTGAAAATCTTACGCTGTCGTTGTCACCAAAATGAACATGCATATCGTCACTGCAATCTGCGCACCATAAACTTGTCGCCAACACCGCTGCCAACAACTCAAGCTCATAAATGATCGTTCCTTTGTCATCCGATCCAAACAACTTGCAGACGTGTTCATCAAGATATATCCCAAACCATTGTTGCACTTTCGAAGCAGAATCGACTAGGACGCCACCTATCCCACCAGTGCCTACGCTTTGTTCAAAGCTCGCATCCGTAAAAATGCACCATTGTTTGGCATTCCCAGAAGTGACTCTACGTGGCCCCGCAAGCTGCAACCGATCCACCATGGCCTTTAGGGCGACGACAAGGTCTGGCTCCATTCGGCTGCTTTTCCCATATGCATGATCAACAAGGTTCTTGAGGACCAGTTTTCCTAGGCGACCATGTAAAAAACTGTCTGCAAAACCCAAACGCCCTCTTAAGACCAGCGTTTCATGTTTGCCAAGGCAGCCCTTGGCAACTGCATCAGAAATCTGCTTGACCAGTTCGTCTCTTCTGGCTTGGGTATTGCAGACATGCAATATACCCTGTTCAGATCGGCTAAAGTCGAATTCCACGCCCAGGGCTTTGCAGAACTGGCTGAACTGAGTAGCCTTTTTACCTTCTCCAGCATAGAGCCAACCCGTAAGGCGGAACAGGAGCTCCATACTGCAACGCGCTGATTGCTGAAGGTCCACTTGTGCTGCTAGGATGAAATCATCGTAAAAATTAGTTGACAGCAAGTACAATCCTTTTGTAGCAATGGCAAACAACATGCGAGACAGGCGGAGGAAACAAAAGACACTATGAGTTGCTCCAAAAGGCATTGTCTTCAACCTGTATATTTCAGCACGGCCAGTCTTACAGTTAAATATGCTGAAGTATGCAAACTTATAGTGGGACGGGCGTATTGGAACTTGACGGTAAGCACTCTTCAAGTCGTAGGTTTTGCAAACCAAACTGCAGGAGCTGCGCTGCTGAATGCGCTTGTTGAAGTACATCTTGATCATGGCACAAAATGTGTCAATCATGTGAAGGTCAAGCTTGTTGTGCATGATGCAACTGTCATTGACACCACTTACAGAAAAATCATCTATCAAACGTGTTTTCTCACCTTGAGTCAGAGGAAACCGCCGGGATATGGTTGCTCCCGGTTCCAATTCATGCAGTTGGAAAGGGCCCTCAGCCCAACCTCGCTGTAACTCGTTGCAAGTTTCCTCAAGTAGTTGCAGGTCCATGGACTCATCGCCCGAAGAGGTGGTCATCCGCAGCACCAAGGCATTTCGTTTGTCAGCATTCGCTTGCAACTGTTCCATGGTGGCAAGGCAAGGTTTGAACTGTGATTGGAAAGCCTTGGAAGGTTCAATTTCACCTGCCAATGTCGCACCCTCATGCAAGAGCTTCAAAGCATCAGTATCTTCGTACGCAATCTCTTCTAGCATCTCCCTAGTGAGCAGGATACGTTTTTCACATGTTACCTCCGCAACCTTCGGGTGCCTAAGCAAAGCATTGGCCTTCTCTTCAGTCTCAAGTTCCTTGGCCCTGACCTGCACCAAGCAATTCTATACGAACACATTTGCACACTGTTCCACTCAACATTCATAGACACCGCCTCCACCAGTTCCTTAGGTATTCCAGAAGTCTTCAACATAGGGTGTCCCGCTGAGCATGCTTTCTGTATGAACGCCTCATGCGTCCAAGGGAGTCCAAAAGCAACTTCAAACGGAAAACCAACTGACCCTTCCAACGACATGCCATGATCCAGTTTCCCTTTTGCACTCTGCGCACTTTGCCCCTCCTCTCCCCCTTTAACAGGGGCAGCAAGAGCTGAAAAACGCAAATAACGGCTGTATTTTGGAACAGTAACTGGGAGCCCTTCGATTGTATGCAACGTGATATCCTTGTCTAACTTTGCAAGCAGTGCACATGGAATTTCTGCCAACTCTTTTACCAAAAAGACAGCCACCGAAGAGAAATCAGCAACAACTGGAGGGACGCGTGAAGGCCGTGGTTGGTAGCCCGCACTGATCTGAGCCTGTTGCGTTGCTTGCAACGGGTTTGTGTCGTCTTCCAACGACTCTGCTTTCAGTTTCATGCCATTTGCCGCAAAGAACTGCAAAAGAATGTTGACAAGAGCAACGCACATCTTTTTAGGATACTGAGACTCCAGAGAGGTTGCCCATACTTTTTGACCAGTGTCATCTCTCGCAAAACCCCATGGTTCATGACTATGCCGGCGATCACAACGAATGTTGAGGCTAGTGATGCCAGGAAAATTTGCCACTATGCGTGTCCACTTGTCACGGCTTCCACCCAACATGCAGACCTGAAAATCACCACAGTAAAGGTCTGTGGTTGCCATGAGCTGGAGAAACCATTTGGTCAGCCAAAAGTAGCTGCTTCGCGGGTTCTCCATGGTTGCTGCAACTCCTTTAGAGCAAGCCAAGCAAAATATGAAACAAGAAAACTCAAAAATTTGGTTTGCAATGTCCACTCTGCACTGCTCAGCCTCAGTCAGATGTTTATTTCCTTCTGGGGTTTCACATGAGCGCAAAGGACGTGGTGCACCTTCAAACAAGGGAATTTCTCTTGCTCTGGACGCTGTGCCGCAAACCGGTGCTAAATGTATCCATGCAAGTCATGGCGAATCCACCCATTGCTTCAACAAGGCTTGATCTCGTTGATCGACCAAATTCAACTGAAAAATTGAACAGCGCGCAGATCTCTTACGGACCTTGTCCACAGCAATCGAGCCACTTAAACCAGCAGCCTTACTTGTTGCGCACAAAACTGCAGCGCCAGCAAAAACTTCAATCATGAAACATTGTTCGATGCTTATGCCAGACCAATTGATGAAAGCAATGGATGGGGTCACGTGTCACTTTCCTGGGTGCTGTTGGAGTGAATGTTCTGCTCCGCAGCGTGGTTCTGCACAAATGTGAAGTCCCTTCGAACACTTCTGGCCAGGCTTGATGTGCTTCTCTGCACAACCACTACGGCAATTGTAGCCGAAACAGATTGGCTCTCCTTGTGGAGAGCGATGCCACTTCCCTCTCAACTCAGAAGGAACAGGTGGGGATGACGGCTTGCCACCTTTCTTTCCCTTGCCCGTTCCTTTGGGCCTTGGCCCTGAACCCGAGGAGCTATAAGGGTGTGATCTCCACGGTGTAGAAGCTGCTGGTGCACCCCCTGAGCTCTTTGTTGTAGGCATCAAGTAAAGGGCTATTGCAGGATCTGACCTCAACTCCAAGAGTGCAATCCCAAGGGGATAGGTGCCATCCTCTTTCTGTCGCACTGAACTCACTGTCGCGCTAAGACGCCCCCAAGCTGCTTTGTCACATTGTAGAATGGCGGCAAGAGGGGGCCTAGAAAAGCCCGGGGGTGGCTCACGATGCATGGCTTCGAAAAGGAACGTTTCCCATTGGGTATGCTGATTGTAACTCATGAGCTTTGCAAATTGCATGGCCACACCCCTTCGCACAAATGCGTAATGCACCTTTATCTCGGAATCTGTTGGGCATGTCGCCTTGTCATCTCCCGCCCTGAGGACTAAGGATCCCCTTTCAAGCGTGAGTTCCTTGTTCTTTGTGGTGCCTTGAATTTCCTGCGTTCTTGAAATGCATGTCGCCAAGTCCAGGTGCTTGATGGAGTTTGTCTCATACAAGTTGCACACTCGATCCAACAAAGAATGGGCAGGCTCCAACTCGCCACTGATGGTCAGTCCACCAAGCGTGGTTCGAAGAGCTTCCATACGAGTATTTCTTTCAGCGAAAGCAATTCTCCTGGGTGCATCATCTGTCCTGTCAACCTGTTGTCTCAGAGTTGCTGTCAAGAAAGTCTGCGCTTCGAAAGCGACTCTCTTCAAAATGGTGCTCTCGTTCAGCGTTGGTGGTCTCCCTGATGCCGCCTGTACCAAGGTTTCAATGCTCACATCCTGGATAGGCTGGCCAGGTTGGCCAATGGAGAAAGCCAGCTGAGCCAGTGTCTTGACTCCATGCAATTTCAGTGAATCAATCAATGGTTGTCCAAGGCCTGTCTCTCTAAGCTGGTTCTCAAACTGTGCAGTTGAATCAATCAACGAAGTCATGGCCTGCTGAGAAACTTAATGCATAGGAAAAGTGAAATTCATGTCTTTACATGCGCAACAAAACCTGAGCAAGTCGAACACTCAGACTCCTAAGCACAAAACACCCCTTAGGTAACAACTAAAAGCGAAAGGCAACTGGAGGACATGCAAAGTAGGCAGTATCACATAGAGCCAAACTCAAACAAGTGTGTTAAGGCTAAATGCGACTAAACTGACAATGCTTTCAGTGTCCTATTTGCCACTGCACAACAATGCACTTAAGCCACAGACACGTCGAAGAGAAGATGCTTTCATCCAAAACTTGACTGACACTTTCATTCAGCACGTGGCAGCTTCTCTCACTGATGCCACCCTCTGACAAAAAAAAAAATCAGCTGTCTGAAGTAACTCAAACAAAAAATTGGCTGGCAGCTTTCTGCAAAAAAAAAGGAAAAGTGACCGCCTTTGCAATCCACATGCGCATGCCAGCTTTCTGGAAACGTACGTGCGCACTTGACCACAGAAAATTGTGTTAACAACTTCCTTTGAAGTTTCACGGCTTTCCGCAAGATTTCAGAAGCACTTTTTTCTTTCCTCCACAAAACGAAACGAGCCCCTTTGGGCAAACATCAGCAATCAGGGTGACAACTCTAGCCCTCAGTTTCGTTCGAATCTGAGGCCTTGGCCCTTTTAAGAAACTGATCCAATGACTCAGTCAACTGCTCACGATTCCTAATGCGGCCATTGTCGCTTGGAAAACATTTGATGCACTTCGGGTACCTAAAGTAAAAGGTCCTGGGAAGCTTTCTGAAGTTAGGACCCATGGAAACCTTGCACTTTGAAACAGTCTCATTCAACTTGCAGCTGTGCAAAATGCCGCTCTTGTGGTGTCTAAAGTAGTCAACGTTGGCAGGCACATCTTCACAATAACGCACACTCTTAGGTCCAGGCTCCTTTGTACTGCTTGTAGAGCTGTCAGAAGATGAACCACTACTGTCACTGTCACTGCCAGATGACGACTCAATCTCAATGACACCAGCAGACACAAGCTCGACCGGAAACAAGGTGAGCCTGTCAGCAGCTTCTTCCAAGGTTTGCAAGTCAAGCTGTTCTTCCTTCACGCTCTGTAGTTCCTCAAGCTCAAGCGCTGCTCCCACAGCAGCATCCACTGCTATTTCACCTGCAGCAGCTACCACCTGGGCATGTGAGCTTGGGGCAGCAGGTTGGGAAAGCACCGGCATCGTGGCTGCCAATCTTGGAGTGAGAGGAGGAGGCGTACTGATGACGCCCAGCTCACGCATTGCATCATCTTCTAGGCTGAGCCCCATCCGGACCCTCTTCAAGATGAGACCAAGCTTTCTAAGGGCCCGTGTCTGCAACTGACGGCTGTAGACAACCTCTGATCCATTCAAGGAGTTACAATGGTGCCCCAGAACTGCTCTGGTTTCTTTGTCAAGACCTGCACGAGCTCCCCACCCCAACAACGTTGCTTTGAGTGAGTGACTCCTGAAGCTCGAGTGGTCTGGCGTTCCATGCAACAAACCACGTAGCCACTCTGCAGCCTCTGAAGTTGTGAGAGGCCTTGCACAGAAAGTTCCATCAACCCTCGGAGCAGGAAGCAGCGGCCCCAACGGACGTCTGTTCAGTTGCAAGCCGCATGAATCATAAACTTCCATGAAGGTCTCAAGCCAGGGATCATTTGTAATACCATCCCACGGCACGACGATGGGAAGGTATTGCTCACGCCTGAGGCCAACACTTGCTGTCTTGTGCTCTGAAGTATACAGCGTTAGGCATTCATGAGCTGTCAACTCAACATGTTCGACGTACCTAACATCGCTCCAACGAGCACGCCCGTAAAGACAAATGAGGAAGCACCCGGCGCCTAACCTGTCAACAACATTGCCACTCCCCTCGAGGACTTCATGCAATCTACGGATGTGAACAAGTTCAAGAGGAGGTGCCTGTCTGCTTGGCCCCTTGGCCTGCCTCTCAAGTGCTGCGAACCCCAAAAGCCTGCGGGATCCCAGCAGTAGACCTTGTCAGGGGAAAACCGGCAGGTGCCAAGCAACCCCTGTGAGAAGGGCATCAGCCCATATCATCAAAGTGAAACACACCGAGATCAAGAACAGGTTCACCAGATGAACTCGGCAAAGAAGATCGAAAAACCTCCTCAGGAGGTGCAAAAGAAGAGGATGATGAAATGGAAACACTGGTTTTCTGACGTAATCTTCGACGAACAGGAGGTTCCCGACGAGGAAGACCAAGTTTGTAAAGAAACTCCCTGCGATCTGAATCCAACATACGAAAGGATAGCCAACCATCAGGGGTTGTGCTGCGCTGCCGTGAACCAGAAGAACAAGGTTGCTGCTTCATATTGTGACGATTATTCCAAGGCCATTTCTTTCCACATAAAAGACATTGAAGCTGTCCAACAGGATGGTGACAAGAAATCGAACCATCCCACGCCAAATGATGCTCCCGACAGTGATCTTTCATGGTAGCAAACAAATGCATCAATCGATGTGGATTTAACTCATGACCAGGTTTATCAAGCAATTCTGATTCGCCAACAGAAGAAAAAGGACAATCACGATAACTGATTTTCAAACGACGATGTTTGACCTCTTTGACAAAAACACTACATCGTCGACAATAGACCCCTCCACCAGGAGCAGAGTCAATCCAGTGGCCACGTTCAATAATATATCCACTTGCAGCCAGTGCACGAGGGATAACAGGTACTGTTGAAGTGGCGCTAGACGAAGCGTCATTAACACCCAAATAATTGCGAATGCTGTGCTGCCAAATGTCAATAAGCATACGTTGCAAAGAGCCAATAAATGGTGAAAGAGATCGATCACTTTTGGTAAGAATGGTGGCATAGCGAAAACAAGGTTTGCTAGCTTCGACAAGGTTCCAAACATCAGGCGCCAATGTAGTACGCAAGTGAGAATAATGAGAACAATGCCACGAAATATGCTCCACATCCATGACGCCACCAACCGAACAATCACAATGGGTTTCCTTCTTGTGCATGTGTGTGGAAATGATGTTCTGCGTAAACAAGCCACCGCTTAAAAGCAATCGAAGAATAGCAGCACGTTGTCGACAATCCTCTTGATAAGGTGTAGGGTCAACGTTGTCTGCAGACCAACCATCTTTCTGAAGTTGAAATAAATGCGCCAAGGTTTCATCTCGCAAAACACCAGTTTCAACACCTCGAAAAACAGGACGGTCTCTGGAAACTTTGACAAATTGAGCATGCCTCCAAGTGTCACGAGCTTCATGAATCCATTGACTGAAGTCCACATTACAGTGCTGAAGCAAGGAAGTAATGATACCAGCAAAATCGTCCAAAGAATCCACTTGCCGCAAAAAAATTGATAGGACCATCAACAGCCGGAGGTTGAGTAGAAAAGAAAGCCGCAGTGACAGCAGACCACCTATCACTTGAACGCAGAGTACGCCAAATGGTAACAATACCATCCATAACTCGACAAAATTGTGGGCAAAGAGAAGGAGAAGCCAACAAAGCAAAGTAAATGCCAGGACTGACAACATATTTGTCACGACGAAGAAGACAACGTAAAATACCAGAATGCAACGTATTTAATTCATTATTGTGACTAGAAGTCATGACCAAAGAATGTGATCCAGTGCCCCACGTAAATTGAGATCTTGTACGTAACAAAACTGCACAACGCGAAGCCCAAGAGATTGGCAAGTGCCGAGAAGCTGTAACCGTGTGAAGCCACCGCTTTAATCGTTTGACTTCCAAAGCAGTTGAAGTCACTTTCTTAGAGTCACGAAAAACCACAGAGCCGCCCAAAAGCCGAAATTCATCACAGTGCTGCAAGTCAGGTTGTAATCGGCCTTTAACACATTGACTTCCAAAAGAGAAGGACTTGCTGTGGTTCATCATGCCACCAATAGCAGCAATAAAATTAGATGACACCTCCAAAACTGATTGCACAGCTTCACGAGTAATTTCATCATTAGATCCTGTAACAGTCACAGACACATCATCTACGTATGCACGAGGAAGAGATTGAGGCACCTGAGAATTGACAGCATGAAGCCAAATATTAATCACTGCGTTCATGGAAATCATCGACAAAGGGCATCCTTGAAGAATACCTCCATAAATAGGCTGAGACTGATCCAAGTGTTTCCCAAGTTTGAACCGGCGTGTAGCAGAACGAAGCATACCAATATATGGTCGCCATACACAAACAGGCATGTTCATACGCTGCAGAATGCATGCAAGCAGTTCACGAGGGACACGATCAAAAGCCTTTGAAAGATCAAATGAAAGACCAGCAACGTATTGATCCGTGGGACACAATTCCAAGTCCGTACAAACTGCTAAGAAAACAGCTTCTGCACCACGATTAATGCGACCGCCCCACAAGTCAGGATGAGCCCATGCTTCTTGCCAATCCTTTGCAAGTTGCTGTGCGCGCAAACGAGCCCAGACCCGATAGATTGAACTAAGCACAGTAAGAGGCCGCAGGTCACCAGGATTATCAACAGAAGTGCCTTCTTTGGGAATCAAAGTTGTAAAGCCGGCAATGAGCGCAGAAGGCCATATGCCTGTGTCTTCAATACATTGTAACAATATAGCCAAAGAATCGAAAACCCAAGGAGCACCATGTGCAAGCAAATGAAGATCACTCTGATGCCATCCATCAAGACCAGGGGAAGTAGGAATAGTGGAGAGACACGCTTTGCGTAACATGTCACCAGTGAGAACAGGAACAGAAGAGGGTCCAGAAAAAATAAATTGATCATATTTGTCAAAAAACTCGGTTGCTGAAGGTTCGCCATTTTTAAACAGCTCATGAACCGATTGCCAAGCTTGCCGTACTGCACCAAAGAGTGATTTGACATTTGCTGTGCGTTCACCAGAGCCATTATCAAAACAAATTGTAGATTGCAGAGGCGCACGCTTGATCCAAGCATGCTGCGCCTTGACCGATTTCTGAAGGCGGTGTTTCCATTGCTTAATACGTTGAGAGCGATCCTGATTTTGAATATATGTAATGCCTTCCTCAAGAATTTGTTGTAATTGTAGAGCTGCATCAATGCCACAAGGCAACTGAAGTGATGTTCGAGCCCGGTCAGTCAGGTGTGAAGGCAAATCATGTAGCATGGATTGTGATTTCTGCCAAGTGCGAGTTGCAACAGTTCCAAAAGGCCTCTTTTGTATTTCAACCATCCGGCACACATGCCGCCAAAGTCGACGAATAGAAAGGGAAGCAGGACCATCTTTTTTACATGGAGGCCATACATGATTGGATGCAAGCCGAACACATCCTCTACCCTGATGAAAAGGACGGTCCGAAGCAACAAGATCCCATAAAACATTCAAATGTTTCTCAGCATATATACTCCAATAACGGAAAGCAGAATCAAAATCATTGGAACGAAGTGCATCTTGAAAAGAAGAAGAGATGCTCACAACAGGTTTCTCAAGTTTGATCGAAGAATAAGAAATACCAGGGGATAAACGTCCAAAATCACGACTGCAAGCTGTCAATTGAGAACAACAACCAGTGGCCAACGTACAGTGTAGAGGGGAATGATCAGCGAGACCAGTACGCAAGCCCAAATGAAAGGACTCAAACGAGCAAAGAGCCAACTGGTTAGCAAAGATGTAGTCAATCGTGCTGCCTTGCCCTTTGAAACTAGTGTGCTCATCTTGCAATTGCACCATGGATGCAAGTGAGGTCCACTGTAAAGAGTCTAAACGCTGCAAAAGGGAAGAATCAGACATGGTTAAATTGAGATCACCACCAAAAATTGCAGGAAGACCACGCGCTGCAGAGTCATCAAGCACAGCCTGAATGAGATGATGTGTTTGATCACGCAGTGAACTGTTCCAACGAGAGCCAGCATGCCCACACAAAACATAGCAATTGAAGCGATAAGAACCATTACCCAGCCACAAAGTGATTCCATGCAAACGCCCGGATTGAAATAACCGATGACAAGCAGAACCATGCGGAAAACTAAGAGGAGTTGTATGCCAGGCAGAACCATTGCGGACAAGAAAACCAACACCCCCTTTCTGTGTGTGGATAGGGGAGCCCCAAAAAAACATCATATCCAGGAAAAGAATGCCGAACCAAAGGGAAATGTTGAGACGCCAGATTGGTCTCACAAATGGCAATGACGTCACCTCGAAGTCCCATAAGCGCAGCAGAGCGCGTCTTGCCCATAACACCATCAGAGTTGACATAAACGAATTGCATCTTCGCAGGAAGAGTGTTAGAGAAACCAGTGTTACCATTTATCATCCTCATGTATAAATTCACATGCAAGGACCAAGCACCAAAAGTGCCATGCAAAAAGTGACAAAGGTGAAACCACGTACAATCCTCATTTCTTTGCGTCTGGAGTTTCGCCAGTCCTGGTGGCTGTTCTTTTTTCAGCAGAACTCCGTCGAGGAGAAGCTGGGGCATTGTGTATGCTTCTCGAAGCTGCTTCTGACACAACTTTCTGCAAAAAAGACTGCTGCTGTTGCTGCCGAAGAGACTGACTGCTGGGCATATTCTGAGTAGATGATTTTGCAGTAGCTGAGGATTCTGCTGCAGCACGAGCTGCTTTTGCCATTTTCTGTGATACGGAGTTGACAGCCTTAAATTTAATAGGATGGGGCTGTCCATCATGAGTATAAAATAACGCTGAAGCATCTCCCATGGTAGTGGAATGAAAAATTGCTTGACGATCATCCATATAAATAATGTCAATGCCAGTCCATTTGCGGGCATGCAGCAACTCGCACAAACCATGCAATCCCGTAGAAGATGGGACACCAGAGATCTTCCACCGACCAACAGAGGCGGAGTCAAAAAGGCTATGCCGTGTAGCGAAAGAAGAAGCAGCATCAACCGTTTTGAAACGGACAGCCAATAATCCAGTTTTCCCTTTCTCAGCAAGGCCGAACGAAGCGGCATCCTCTGTTGCAAGACGCCGTGCTTCTTCCAATGACGCACCTTCTCGCAACCAAACCAATTCAAAGTTTTCATCAGAGTCAAGCTGTTTGTAAAACACACCATCCTGCCCAGAAGCCTGTAAAAGGGTGTCAACCTGCCCTGAGTGGCAAAGAAAGGAAAAAGAGCCATTGATTCGTGGCTGTACTTGATCAATCGCAATGTCAGGAATCCACTGTTGGACATGTGCCACCAGAATATTTCCAGGGTGTTCACCAGGAGCCCAACCACGGTGCACACTAAATTTCGCAGCCATTCGACGCATGTGAATATCAATGCGTACTTCCGTACCATCAACCTGCCGTAGCACAGGAGGTCCAAACCCCAATTGTACCAAGAATCTCTGGACAGTGACACGTTCACGTGCACAGTCGTTGCCAGCAACTGATAACGAGCAACTGACAATAGAACGTGGGTATGATTTGAGCCCAAGTGCATCAGGACTTTCAACCAAAAGCACAGCACAAGGTCGTGCTGTATGTCCAACTTGTCGAAGGACTGCAGGAAGCGCATGCTTAGGGCAAATTGAAATCCCACCAGAAGATCCAAGTTGTTGATAAGGCACAATGGGTGCATTCCACTCTTCCGCCAGTAATGAAGGTTGAGCGCGATACCTAGCTTGCTCAGGAAGTGCTTCTTGAATAGATAAGCGAAATTCTCGCTCGACATCAGCAGTGTCAGGAGAAGTGAGAGACTTTGATCCACCCTTAGTTCCTTTGAACTGTTCGCCACGTCCCTTGTTGTATCCTTTGCCCTTTCCCCCACTGCCACCTCCATTGCCATTTAAGGCATGCATACGCTGATTGCGTGTGTGTGAAGAAATAGTCCAAGCCACTTGAAAGGCCCACAACATCATGAGAGAAAAAATCAAATTGCACAAACATCTGCAAAAACATGAAATGGGAGAGGATCTGCACCGATGTCTTCTAACAGCTTTATATCTCCGTAAGCCCACTTTGCGGGCACGACTTCGTTTGAATCGCACGGAGCGAACACACCAGTCAGGTGATACAGCAAAAACCATCAAAGCAGTGAGCAGCGTGATGAAAAATATCATTGTGAAACGTGGCAAAATGCCATTGCACCAAATGCAAAACACTGCAGTCAACAACAAGCAGTACAAAGCATAGTGAATTGTGTCATATGAGACATTACGAAAACAGCCGAAAAGGCCTGACATGCGCTGCCTCATCCCAACCTCCTTCCTCACCTCCGGCACGCATGTCGAAGAAGGTTGCGTAGATGCCGGAGAGCCTGCGGGATCCCAGTATGCCCTCCGTTCCATGGAGGTCTAGCGTGAATCGGCAGAACCTCACCGTTTCCAGAAAGGCCGAGGGGACTGTGTACCCTTTGGCATCTGCGAGGCGCTGCTGCTTCAGCCAGACGAAAAACTCCCATACAACCGGTTCTTGTAAAGGGATTGCTCTTGCGCCCAACTCCCTGCAGGTATCACTTCTGTCGAACCAGCTGAGGAACTTCTGAATGGAGCCAGCTCTTTTCAACAAAGTGGAAGGGCTCTTGACCCCAAAACACGATCTCAAGATCATGGTTGCGTCGCTTCCAGAGTGGTCTTTTTGCAGCGAGGCTGCAAGTTGCGGCCCAACGCCAGAAGCGCTCCAATCAATTGAAAGAATGTTCAGCCACTGTGCACATGCTAAGTCCAAACGTTGACTTTTCTCTTCAAAAAAGTTCATGTCTCGCATGCTCTTAACAGCGTGAACAAAACTTGCACCGTGGGGCATTGTAAAGGAAGTTAACTTCTGCTGCAAGCTATCTGAGGACTGAGCGCTGGAGGATCTATCCATCTCTGCCAGACCCAGGCACTGCGGCAGTGGATTTTCATCTATGTTAAAAACTGCTGCCATGGTTCCAACTTCCCACGGCAATCTCAAAGCTGGTTGCGTCTGCTGAAACTGCGCAAAGCTACTGGCAATGATTTCATTCCACTGGGCAGATGCAAGTGTCACCCCATGCTGTTGCGGAGCAAACTCTTCTGTATCACACTGGGGCTCCCACTGCTGGTCTGGCCCATCAAACGAATGCTCAGTTTGCACATCAAGCACATTGTCTACATCATGCTTAGAATCATGTCCAGGCTCATGAGCAGGGGACGCATCAGCGTTAGATGGACTACCAAAAATATTCCCACCTTCGAAGGCAGTTGAGTGTGCAGGAACAGCCAAATCACGTCTGAAAACAGGTTTTGAAGCAAGCATGTCAATGGCTCTAAATGGAATTTCTTCAGTTTCAAGATCCGATAGACTCGCAACACTTGCACTGTAACCAGGACTTCTCGGCTCATCTGGCTCAACCCCCTGTGACCGATTTTCAGCCAAGACATGAAACGCGCCCACCACACCGCTACCCTTGAAGATCAACTGCAGGAAATGTCACAAAGTCTGCACGACAGATTCGTGTCGCCTAGCGTCCTACCGTGGTATTCGC